>ERZ808240.3543-NODE-3543-length-15039-cov-5.316004_pt1 | contig 15039 bp, 10 predicted proteins | sample MGYA00521084_ERZ808240 | MGnify/ENA primary metagenome ERZ808240 (study PRJEB31516, sample SAMN03275571) | gut metagenome | biome: mammalia-associated habitat; material: feces | host: Papio cynocephalus | place: Kenya | collected 2012-08-06 ... | reverse complement strand
AGAACACCAAGCTCGTCTACTTCGAGACCTTCGGCAACCCGAACGCCGATCTGCCGGACTTCGACGCCATCACCGCCATCGCCCACAAGCATCATCTGCCGGTGATCGTCGACAACACCTTCGCCACCCCGTACCTGTTCCGCCCGCTTGAGCACGGCGCCGACGTCGTGGTCGAGTCCGCTACCAAGTTCATCGGCGGCCACGGCACCACGCTCGGCGGCGTGATCGTCGAGGGCGGCAAGTTCAACTGGGCCGAGGTGCCGGGCAAGTTCCCGACCCTGACCGAGCCGGATCCCTCCTACCACGGCCTCAACTTCTACGAGGCGCTGGGCGGCACCGCCTTCGTGACCCGCGTGCGCGCCATCCTGCTGCGCGACACCGGCGCCACGTTGTCCCCGCTCGCCGCGTTCCTGCTGCTGCAGGGCACGGAAACCCTGTCCCTGCGCGTCGAGCGCCATGTCCAGAACGCGTTGAAGGTCATCGACTATCTGAAGACCGTCCCGGAGGTCGAGTCCATCTCCCACCCGTCCATCGAGGGTCGCAAGGACCACGATCTGTACAAGAAGTACTTCCCGAACGGCGCCGGCTCGATCTTCACCTTCGACATCAAGGGCGGCAAGGACGCGGCGCGCGTGTTCATCGACAACCTGCACCTGTTCAGCCTGCTGGCCAACGTTGCCGATGCCAAGAGCCTGGTGATCCACCCGGCTTCCACCACCCACTCCCAGGAGACGCTGGAGGAGCTGGAGGACCAGGGCATCCACCAGGGTACCATCCGCCTGTCGATCGGTACCGAGAACATCGAGGACATCCTCGACGACCTCAAGGCCGGTTTCGAGGCTGTCCGCGCCTCCGGTCTGGCCAAGTGACGGCAGCCTCCGACATGCGCTAGCCTGCCGGCCCGGGGGAGAGCCGTGGGGGGGGGTCTGCGCGACACAGCGTCCCGCGTCGTTTTCGGCGCGGGACGCTATCGTCGGTGTTTCGCTCGTGCCGGGCAGGCCCGCGGCTACCATGGGGCGTCTGGGGGCGTCCGCAAAAAATCAGGATTTCAATATCCGATGTTTTTGATTGTTTTAACCCCTGTTTGCTTTCGAAAACGACTATAATTCTATCAAGAATCAGAAGAGATGAATTTCTAGGAGGTTTCATTTCATGTCCGCACGTACGCACAAGGCGCTGACCGCGAGCACGATCCCGTTGATCGCCGTTATGACCGCGGTGACCACCGTGGTCACCATGTTCGTCAAGATTCCCACCCCGACCCGAGGCTATCTGAACCTGTCGGACGCCATGATCTTCTTCTCCGCCTACGCCTTCGGACCGTGGGTGGGCGGCATCGTCGGCGGTCTTGGCCCCGCGCTCGGAGACCTCATCTCCGGCTACCCGCAGTGGGCGCCGTTCACCTTCGTGATCGACGGCGTGCAGGCCCTGATCGTGGGGCTTGCCGTCAAGAAGCTCAAGGCGCTCGACATCGTCCTGTGGTCCGTGGTGGCCGGCGTGTGGAAGGTGTTCGGCTACTTCATCGCCGGCGGCATCCTGTCCGGATGGGGCCCCGCGCTCGGCGAAGTGCTCGGCAACTCGGCCCAGGCCGTCGTCGGCCTGGTCATCGGCCTCGCGTTGTTCTTCGCGGTGCGCAAGGCGTATCCGCCGCTGGTGCGTCTGGGCAACCTCGGCGTCAAGGCGGGCGAGTGAGCCTGATTCGCGTCAATCGCCTCTCCTGGCGGTACGCACCACTGGCCGATGGCGGGCATCCCGTCATCGGCCTTGACGATGTGAGCCTCGATGTCGAAGCCGGATCGTTCACCGGGGTGGTCGGCGCCACCGGGGCGGGCAAATCCACGCTGCTCATGGCGCTGGCCGGCATCATCCCCAATCTCGCCGACGGCACCATGGCCGGCATGGTCGAGATAGGTGGCGAGAACACCCGTGACGTTTCGGTCGCCCGGCTGTCGCGGCGCGTGGGATATGTCCAGCAGGACCCCGAATCGCAGTTGTTCTGCGCCAGCGTGGAGGAGGAGGTCGCCTTCCCCCTCGAGCAGCGCGGCATGGATCCCCGTACCATGGACCGCCGCGTTGACGAAGTACTCGCCATGGTGGGCATGCAGGGCATGCGCGCACGCGTGCCGTCGAGCCTGTCCGGCGGGCAGATGCAGCGGGTCGCCATCGCGGCCGCCCTCGCCCCCGACCCGGACGTGCTGGTGCTCGACGAGCCGACCGCGGCGCTTGACCCTGACGGCAAACGCGAGGTGTTCGACGTGCTGGGGCGCATCCGCCGCGACCGCACGCTGACCGTGGTGATGGCCGAACAGGACACCAGGCATCTGGCGCGGTGGGCCGATCGCATCGTGCTGCTCGACCGGGGGCGCGTCGTCAGGGACGGCGACGCAGACCTGTTCTCCCGCGAACCGCGGCTGCTGGAATCGCTGGGCGTCATGGTGCCCGGCGAGCCTCCGGCGCTCAAGGTGCGTGAGGACGGCGAGCATGACCGAATCGACGGCGACGAGGCCATCGTCGTCGATCATCTGACGCATCGTTACGGCGGCGTCACGTCGCCAACGCCCCCCGCCCTCGACGACGTGACGGTCGCCATTCCCCGCGGCGCATTCGTCGGCCTGATCGGCCGCAACGGCTCCGGCAAAACCACGCTCGCCAGACACCTCAACGCGTTGCTGGCACCAACCAGCGGACGGGTGGTCGTCGACGGGCTCGACACGCGCAGCCACGCGGTCGGCAAGCTCGCCGCGCATGTGGGGTATTGCTTCCAAAATCCGGACCATCAGATCTTCTGCTCGTCGACGCGCGAGGAAATCGCCTTCGGGGCCAAGGCGCTCGGCCGCTCCGGCCGGCAGGTCGACGAGGTCGTCGACCGGATGATGGACGATTTCGGCCTCACCGGCTATGCCGACGTGTCGCCGGCCACCCTGGGATACGGGGACCGTCGCAGCGTCGCACTGGCCTCGGTGCTCGCCATGCAAACCCCCATCCTGGTGCTCGACGAACCCACCGCGGGTCTGGACACGCGGCGTTCCGCGCGTCTGCTCGGCATTGTGTCCCGGCTCAACGCCACAGGGATCACCGTCGTGATGATCAGCCACGACATGGCGGCGGTCGCCCGGTATTGCAGCCATGTGCTTGAACTCGACCACGGCCGTGTGGCCCGATTCGGGAAGCTGGTGAACTAGCCGATGGACTCCGACCTGTATATGCCCGGCGACGGCTGGCTGCACCGCGCCGACCCCCGCGTCAAATTCCTGCTGTCCCTCGCGCTGCTGATCCTGTGCCTCGTCTGGCGCAACCCGGCGGTTATCCTCGCGGCGTTGGCGGCGGAGCACCTCATGCTGGCGCTTGACCGCACGCCGCTCGAACGCATCCTCTGGGTGTGGAAGATACTGGCGGTGATCATTGCGCTGATCGTCGTCCTGTGGCCCGTTTTCGACCCCTCGGGCACTCACGAGCTGTGGCGCTGGGGGTGGCTGAGGGTCACACGGGAGAATCTCGTGATGGCGGCGGTGATGGGCCTGCGCATCCCGGCGCTCGGCTTCGCCTGCTTCCTGACGCTGTTCACCACCAGCCAAGCCAAGCTGATCCGCGGATTGAACGCCCTGGGCCTGCCGTACATGGTTTGTCTGGCGCTTGCCACCGCGCTGCGCTACATCCCGGTGTTCTTCGTCGTCTTCCAATCCGTGCTCGACGCTCAGCGGGCCCGCGGCCTCGATCTGTCCGGCGGCTCCCCGCTGAAACGCGCCAAGGCGTACCTGCCGGTCATCGTTGCCGTGCTGATCCGGGCCTATCGCATGAGCCAGTCCGTCGGATGGGCCATGGCGTCGCGGGGACTGGACGCGACGCCGTTGAACGGCAGGCGCACCAGCCTGGTGTCGCTGCGCATGCGCCGAGCCGACTGGGCGCTGCTGGCCGTCATAGTCGCGACAGCCCTCGCCGCCGTCGCGGCGCTTATCCAAGGAGCGGCATGAAATCCCCCGTCATCACCGTGCGCGACCTGGAACTCATCTCCGCCCTGCAGCATGACGGTCGCATGCCCCTCGCCACACTCGCCGAACGGCTCGGCACATCGGTGTACGCGGTCACGGAACGCTACCGCCGCCTCACGTCGTCCGGCATCATGGCCGTGGTACCCGTGGCCAACCCGCTCGCGTTCTCCAACTACTGCCAGGTGATTGTCGGACTGCGCGTGAACGGGCATCGCGACGAAGCCCTGGCGCAATTGCAGTCCATGCGCGAGGTCACCTACGTGGTCACCGCGCTGGGCGACGCCGACATCATCGCCGAAGCGGTGATCTATTCGAACGCGGCCATGGACCGGTTCCTGAAACGCGATCTGCGGTCGCTGCCGGGGCTGGAGCGCGTCGAGGTATTCTCCTGCGGCAACCTCATCCTTGACGACCATAACGTCAGCGTGGTCAACCAGCTGCTGTCGGCGCTGGCGGGACGAAGCTTCGCCACCAAAACCGAGGCGAATGTCGGCGCCGGAGTCGATGTGAGCGTCCTGGAGCCAAGTCTTGCGGACACCTTCAACGTGCTGCAGCGCGACGGTCGCGCCAGCTACCAGACGGTGGGGGAGGCGCTCGGCGTGACCCACACCGCCGTTCGCGGCCGCGTCCGCAGGCTCGAGGACAGCGGCCTGATGCGCATCATGGCCACGGTGAGCCCAATGCGGCTGGGCGGATTCCGCCAGGGATTCGTCGGCTTGTCGCTCAGGCCCCCGCAGCTCATGGACGTGCGGTCGCTGACCGCCATCGACGAGGTCACCTATGTGATGAGCGGCGTCGGGATGTCGGGCGCGGACTATCTGATCGAAATCATCGCGCCCGACGACGAATCGCTGTGGCGGGTCATCGACGAGAGAATCCGCCCCCTGCCCGGCGTCGAGCAGGTGTGGTGGGCGTCCACGGTCAGCGTGGAGAAGGAGACCTACTGGCTGGACCCGGTCCGCTGACGGGTCGGGTCATCCGCAGGGATGATTGGCGGTCCATCAGCGTCACCGCATGTCACTCCGGCGCACGATGCCCGGATTGCCCGCGATCCTCTAGGTTTGGGGATGTCGATCGGGGGAACTGGTCCCCGATCCGAAGCCTGAGGGAAGGTATACATGAACGACACATCGATTGCGCGGCACAGGGCGCATGCCGACTTCTCGACGAGCGGCGGCGATATCGCCATCGAGGCGATTGACCTGGTCAAGGACTACGGCGAGGGCGATACGGTCGTCCACGCCCTGCGCGGCGTCAACGTGCGCTTTGCCCGCGGCCGGTTCACCGCGATTATGGGGCCGTCGGGCTCCGGCAAGTCCACACTGATGCACACCTTGGCCGGACTGGATGCGGCGACCGGCGGCCACATTCTCTTCGGCGGGCGCGACCTGACCGACATGAACGACAACGAACTGACCATGCTGCGACGCCACCGGATCGGCTTCATTTTCCAAAGCTTCAACCTGCTGCCGATGTTCACCGCGGAGCAGAACATCCTGATGCCGCTGACCCTTGCCGGCGCCAAGGCCGACCGCGAGTGGTTCGACACCCTGGTCGCCACGCTGGGGCTCGGCCGGCGGCTGAAGCACCGCCCCAACGAGCTTTCCGGCGGCCAGCAGCAGCGCGTTGCCATCGCCAGGGCGCTCGTCACCAAACCCGACCTGGTGTTCGCCGACGAGCCGACCGGCAACCTCGACTCGGTGTCGAGCGCCGAAGTGCTCGGCTTCCTGAAACGTTCCGTACATGATCTCGGCCAGACCATCATCATGGTGACGCATGACGCGGTGGCCGCGTCGTATGCCGACCGCGCCATCGTGTTCGCCGACGGGCGCATCGTGGCCGACGAACCAAACCCCGGCGCCGATCGGATGAACGAGCTGCTGATGTCGGAGCGGGAGCGGGCGGCCCGGCTGTTCGACCGCCCGGCCATGCGCGACGCTGCGGCTCGCTAGGAAGGGGACGGGCATATGTGGTCAGTCACCGTGAAATTGATGCGCAACAGCCTGCGCATGCTCATCCCCGCCGGCGTCGCCATCGTGATCGGCACGACGTTCATCGCCTCGACCTTCCTGTTCGGCAATTCGCTGAACCGCTCGATGCGCGACTTGTGCTCGGCCGGTTTCGGAGGCGCGAACTACGAGGTGTCGGCGGACTCCACGAACGTCTCGGAAAGCGTTTTGTCCCATCGCGATCTTGAGAGGATCGCCGGCGTCGACGGCGTCGAAGGCGTGCGCGCGGAAGTGAGCGCCCCGATCGAGATCACCGCGTCGGGCAGACATGTCAGCACCGTCGCCACCCCCATGAGCGCTCCGGCGTCGATCATGGTGCAGCGACTGGTACAGGGGTCGTGGCCGGACGGGGACCAGGAGATCGCGATCCCCAAATCCATTGCCGACCGATCCGGCATCAGTCTCGGCGACCAGGTGGAGGTGCGGCCGACGGCGGTCGACGCGACGCAGGCGGTCCAGTCCCTGGATCTCACCGTCACCGCCACGCTGGAAGACAACTACTACCAGTATTACGGCGGCTCCGCGGTGGTGACCCAGTCGACGCTGCTGAAGCTCAGACCGGGGTATGATTCGTTGGACTCCCTGCCGGTCGGGAGCCTGTACCTGCTGGTCGCCACCTCCGGCGACGTGTCGGTGCAGACCGTGCTCAGCCAGGTGAACGCCCTGCTGCCGCAGGGGTTCCGGACGGTCAGCCGCGCCGAGGCCGAGGATGCCCAGATGAAGCGGATGTCCGGCGATTCGGGTGTGAACGTCATCACTCAGTTCCTGCTGGTATTCGGCGGCATCGCGATGTTCGTGGCGGCGCTGGTGATCGTCAACACGTTCCAGGTGCTGGTGGCGCAGCGTCGCCGGACCCTGGCGCTGCTGCGCGTGATCGGCGCGACCAGGGGCCAGCTGTACGGTTCGGTGATTGCGGAGTCCGCGCTGCTCGGACTTGTTTCATCGCTGGCCGGCGTGGGCGCCGCGGTCGGGCTGATCGCCGTCGTCTCGTCCTCCGGCGTGCAGTTCGGCGACATGACGTTCATGCTGATCCCCAGCTGGACGGCTTTCGTCATTCCGATGGCGCTCGGCGTGACCGTCACCGTGCTCGCCTCGCTGTCCTCGGCGCGTGCAGCCACGACCGTATCCCCTCTGGAGGCCCTGCAGCCGTTGGAAACGTGGGAGCGGAGGCGCTCCGGCCGGCTTCGGCTGGCCGTCGGCATCACCTGCATGGTGGCCGGCTTGGCTGGCGGTGCGTTCGCGTTGCTGGAATCGCTGCGGTATCTGCATGACGGCACCGGTCTGATGGCGGATCGCTTTGGAGCCGTGCTGTTGGGTGCGATGCTCTCGGTGATCGTCGTCTTCGTCGGCCTGCTGATGACCGCCGTGCATTGGATTCCCCTGCTGCTGCGCGGCGTGGGCGCCGTGGTGAGCCATCTGGGGTCGTCCGCGGCCATCGCGTCGGCGAACATCCAGCGCAACCGGCGTCGTGTGGCGGCGACCGGAGCCGCCCTGCTCATCGGCGTGACGCTGGTGAGCTGCCTGGGCGCCGGCGCGGCGTCGGCCAAAACGTCGATGACCGCGGCGCTTGGCACCAGATACAGTGTGGACATGCAGGTGTCCGGTTGGAACGTGAACGCCGACACCCTCTCCAAAATCGCGTCGGTGGACGGCGTGACCGACGCCCGGCTGGTGTCGACGGGGCAGGCGACCATCAGACTTGCGGACGGCGGAACCAGCCAGCTTGACCTGTTCGCCATGACCCCCTCCGACGCGCGGGCCGTCATGAACGTTCCCGCCGCGGCGGATCGCATGACGGACGGCACCGTGGTGCTGTCGGAGAAATGGCTGGACTCGATGGACGCCGCCTCCAGACCGGCCGACGGGTCCACGGTCGCCGTCACCCCGGCCACATCGGGGAAGAGCCACGGCGACGGTTCCGAATCGACGGACCTGAAACTCGCCGTGGCCGATTTCCGCCGCGTCAGCACCGGCGCGGGCATGCCCGCCATCATGACGCCCGACACCTTCCACCGGCTGACCGACCGGTTGGGGGCGGACGCCACCGGCATGCAGGTGTGGGCTTCCATCGACGGCAACGCAACGCCATCGCAGATCATGGACGCGGTTCAGGAGGCGTTGCAAGACGACGCCGGCATACAGGTCACCGGCTCATTCGTCGAACGCGCCTCCTGGGACCAGATGGTGGACATGGCGCTGATGGCCCTCGTGGCCCTGCTTGCCGTGGCCGTGCTGATCGCCGTGATCGGCGTGGCCAACACGCTGAGCCTGTCGGTGATCGAGCGAACGCGCGAATCCGCCACCCTGCGGGCCATCGGCATGACGCGAGGCCAACTGCGAGCCTCGCTGGCCATCGAGGCCCTGCTGATCTCAACGGTGACGGGCGTCGTCGGCGTGCTGCTGGGCGTGGCGTTCGGATGGCTGGGTTCCATGGTGATGTTCAGCCAGTTCGACGTGGTGAGGCTGAGCGTCGATTGGACGATGATCGGCGTCATCCTCGCGGCGACGGTGGTCTGCGCCCTGCTGGCCAGCGTGATGCCCGCCCGCCGCGCGGTGCGGACCCCGCCGGTCGAGGCGCTGGCCGAAGCCTGATGGCGATCAGACCAGATGATTCTCATAGGCGAAGACCACCGCCTGCACGCGGTCGCGGGCGTTGATCTTCGCCAGAATATGCGCCACATGCGTCTTCACGGTCGGCAACGAAATGAACAGCGCGTCGGCGATCTCCTGATTGCTCAACCCATGGGCGATCTCGACCAGCACCTCCCGCTCGCGCTCGGTGAGCAGATCCAACTCCGGATCGGTATAGGGCGCCGGCACGCCCTGAACGGCGGCATCGTGCATTTCGGCGCCACGAGTCGCGGCAAGGTCCCCATCCACCATTTTCTCAATAAGGCGTTTGGTGGCGGATGGGGCGATGATCGCGTTGCCGTTGAACACCGTGCGAATCGAATTGAGCAGCGTCTCCGGCTCGGTGTCCTTGAGCAGAAAACCCGAGGCGCCCGTCTGAATCGCGGCCATCACATACTCATCCAAATCGAAGGTCGTGAGGATGATCACGCGCGTCGGGCGCTCGCCGTCGTTGGTCGCGCTGATGCGCCGGGTCGCCTCGATGCCGTCCATGCCGGGCATGCGCACATCCATCAGCACCACATCCGGATGCGTGCGCGACACCAGGGATACCGCCTCCTCGCCATTGCGCGCCTGTCCCACCACGATCATGTCGGGTTGCGAGCCGATGACCATCGCGAATCCTGCCCGCACCAGATCCTGGTCGTCGGCGATGACCACGTTGATTGCGTTTGTCTCCATGCTGCCCACTATATGCGGTCCCCGTCGATTCGTCGGCGATCGCGCAGCTGCTCGTTCAGCGGCCGCACCGGGGCGAGATGCGGTTCGTTCGCCGCATGCGCATGCCGCTCGTCGGAGGATTCGGTCTGACGCAGCATGCTGAGCAGTTGGCGCATGTGGGCCAGCGCCTCGCGTCCCCTGTCGCCGATCGCCTTGAACGCGTCGGCGATCGCCTCGGGCGGGACCCGCGCGCCGTCGGCCCCACCGGAGTCGAGCATCGCCAGTCCGACCGCGGCCTGATCGGTCACGCCGGTGAGCGCGGCGGCTATCTCGGCCCGCATGGCCGTGGAGATGCGCTCCCGTTCGGCGTTGGCGGCCATGGTGGACACCTTGCGCCGCTGCTCGCGGAGCGCGTCCCCGCGTTGCCGAAGGATCAGCATGTTGGCCCCCCGCGATCGCGTCCACAGCCCCTGCGCGACGGCCGCCGCACATATCAGCATGGTCCCGGCCCCGAATGCCGCGCCATAGCCCATGGATGCGGCGAGGCCATAGGGGCCGAGTCCCGCGCCGCCCGTCGCCGAGCCGGTGATGACGGAGGCCAGCAGCGAGACGATGGTGGGCGAACCGCAGTAGTACCCGGTGATCTTGACGCCGAATATCAGCGAATCCGCGCATGCCATCGCCGCGACGGCCTTCCAGGCGTCGCCGCGCCCGTAGGCCACGGCCGAATAGATGATCGGCGGCACCAGCAAATTGCTCGGGAGCACCGGCTCGAACACGATCATCTGGCATGCGCAGACCATGGCCGCCAGCACGGCGGCCGCCATGGGGAAGCGCCGGCGCATGGCCAATGAGCAGCACATCGCCGCGGTGACGCCGGCGGCGACGGTCGCCCCGGCCCCTCCGCCGACGCCGTCGGACGTGCCCGCAACGCCCTGCCATATGAGGGTGAACACCAGCGCCGCCACTATGCTGTCCGCCAACCAGTAGTGCCGTTCGCTCCATTGCGACATGCGCTCCACAATATTGCCCCGACGATTGTGGGCATCATGGACGTCCTGGCCGTTGTGGCCTGGCCGACGTGTGGCCCAGTCGACAAGCGACTCGGGGATCGCCGCATGCCCCGTCGGCGCGGGCGGCACGTCCCGCGACGCCGTCTCGGCGGACTGCGGCGAAGCTGCGAAAGGAACCCGCGCGCCCACTTCGAACCCTCCGGCGGACCGCGGTCCGGCATGCACCGTGCCGCCAACCGACGCGACGCGCTCACGCATGCCGGCCAGCCCGTATCCGGGGGCGTGCCCGTCGAGGTTCGCCGACGTTCCCCGGCCGTCGTCGGTGATCGTCATCGACACCCCCGTGCCGTCCCACTGCTCGCGCACCGTTACATGCACGCCCGGTCCCGCGTATTTGCGGACGTTGGTCAGGGCCTCCTGCGTCAGACGATAGATGGCCTCGCCGGCCTCGGGACTGAGCCGGTCGGGGGCCCGGTCGCCGCCGACGGTGTGGACGAGCGTGCCGTGGACGGTCGCCAGGGTCGCGGCGGAGGTGTCCAGCAGTTGGGCCATATCCGCGTATTCGGCGTGATTCGGCCCGCCGAATACGTCCAGCAGGCGATTCATGTCGCGCAGGGCTCGTTCGGATTCATGCCGGATGGTCGCCATGGTGGCTCGCGCCACGGCGGGATCGTTGGTCCCCGCGTACCGGCCTCCATCGGATTGGATGATGATGGTGGACAGCGTGTGGGCCACCACGTCATGCATGTCGCGGGCGATGCGTGCTCGCTCCGCCGCCGATGCGATGCGCCGCTCCTCGATCTGGGAGGCCTCAAGCGCCGCGTTGCGCTCCTGCAACGCACGTACGGTGGCGACGCGCGCCCGTTTCCAGAATGCGAGTATGATCACGCTGACCAGCAGCATGACCATCACCGCCGCCGTGATCATGAAGTCGGTCGCCATGAGGCTCACGCAGCTGATGGTGGGGCCGTCGGTCCAAAAGGTGTCGCAGCCGTCGACGAAGTACGGCATGCCGACATGCGATCCGCTGCGCAGGGTTGCGACCAGCGAGCCGGCGTTGACGCTGATCGCGTTGACGAGGTCGGCGGCAAGGGCCATACCGAATCCGATCGCGATCATAGGCCGCGTATCGCGGGGATCGCCGTACGCCAACACGGAGTACAGCATGATCAGACTGAACATGTCCCCGTAGGTCAGCGACGGCCCCAGCAGCAGCTGTGCCGCCGCGATCGCCGCGTACGCCAGCGCCGCCGGCCTGGGGTGGGTGCGGCGGACCATCAGCGGAATCGTCAATGCGACGGACCACCACGGCGAATGCCCGCCGGCGTCGAAGAGCAATCCGGGGGAGTCCGCGGATGACATGCCGAGCAACAGCGCGCCGAACGACAGGCAGATGGCCAGGAGCACGTCGGCGACGGTGGTGTTCGCACGCGCCCACGTCAGAATGCGGTTCCCTCTGTGTCCCATGGATGCAAGGCTAGCGCCTGGAGGGGGACTGCGCATTTGTCGCGCGGTGTGGGTGAGATGGGCATCAGTGATTTCGTCGTGTATTCGGCGATGTTCCGGCAACAGGAAAGGATGGACGGGCGATGACGTTGTTGGCGCGGTATTACGTTCCGGGACTGAGTGTGGAGGATCGTTCGATTGACGTTCCGTTGGATTGGTCCGGCAAGCAGCCCGGCGAGGGGTTCGCCGGCGAAAGCATCAAGCTGTTCTACCGCGTGCTGTCCGCGCCCGAGCACGTCAACGACGACATGCCGCTGCTGGTCTTTCTGCAGGGCGGCCCCGGCGGCTCCGGCCCCCGCCCGCTTGACCCGCATTCCGACGGATGGATCGCCGAAGCCGTCAAGCATTTCCGCGTGATCCTGCCCGATCAGCGCGGCACGGGCCGGTCGAACCGCGTGGACGGCACGGTGATGGGGCGTATTGGCGAACCGGCGGCGCAGGCCGCGTATCTCAAGCATTTCCTCGCCGACTCCATCGTCAGGGATTTTGAGCATCTGCGCCGCACCGTGTTCTGCGGCCGCCAGTGGGTGACGCTGGGACAGAGCTACGGGGGCTTCCTGACCCTGACGTATCTGTCGCTGTTCCCCGAAGGCGTGACCGCGAGCTTCACATGCGGAGGCATTCCTCATGTGCCCGCCGACGCCACCGAAGTGTACGAGCACACCTTCCCGCGCATGGCGAGGAAGACCGGGCAGTTCTACGACCGTTATCCGGTGGATGCGCAGCGCGCGGCCGCCGTGGCTGACGTGCTCGCCGACGGCGAGGTGACCCTGCCCAATGGAGATCCGCTGAGTGTGGAGCGCTTCCAGATGCTCGGCTCGGATTTCGGCATGAAGCCGAGCTTCGAACGCGTGCATTGGATTCTCGACGACGCGTTCCTCGACGGCGACGGCAGTGCCTCGAAGGGGTCCCCGCTGAGCGAGGAGTTTCTGACCAAGGTGATGAACGCCACCTCGTCCCGTCCTCTCTACTGGCCGCTGCAGGAGTTCATCTACGCCAACGGCGAGCTCGACGAGCCGATTCGCTGGGCCGCGCAGCGCGTGCGCGACGCCAGGCCGGAATTCGACGCGTCCGCCCGCCCTCTGCTGTTCACCGGCGAGGCCATGTTCCCGTGGATGTTCAAGCAGGAGGCCGCGTTGCGCCCCTTCGCGCCGGCGATGGATCTGCTGATGGAGGACACCAGCTGGGGCGTGATCTACGACGAGGACCAACTGGCGCGCAATGAGGTGCCGTTGCAGGCCGCGGTCTATTTCGACGACATGTACGTGGACTCCGGCATGCAGTTCGACACCCTGTCCCGAGTGGGCAACTCGCATTACTGGACCACCAACGAGTTCGAGCACGACGGGCTGCACGGTTCCGTGGTGTTCAAGCACCTGTACGACGAGGCCCTGAACCGCGGCGACCTCGAGGCGCTGTTCTGACCGGGGGCGCGTCGTTGCAGGAGTTGTGGGAAGCGAAGGGAATATGAGCATGGATGACATCACCATTGGTTTCATCGGATATGGCAACATGGCCCAGGCCATCGCGCAGGGCCTGGTGGGCGCCGGCGTGGTGAACGGCGGGCAGATCGTCGCCTGCGCCGCGCATTTCGACAAGCTCGAGGCCAATGCCGCCAAGCTCGGCGTGCGCCCGCTGCATTCCGCCGTCGAGGTGGCCTCCGCCGCGGATGTGGTGATCGTGGCCATCAAGCCGCATCAGGTCGAAGCGGTCGTCAAGCCGATTGCCGGGGAGCTCGCGAAGGCCGGCAAGATCGTCGTCTCCATCGCGGCGGGATGGGATCTCGCCAAATACCGCGAACTGTTCGGCGCCGCCTTCGGCGCCGCGCATGTGCAGTGCACCATTCCGAACACGCCGATGGCGGTCGGCAAGGGCGTGCTCGTCACGGAAGCCGACAACACGCTGACCGGCGAACAGACGGCGTTGTTCGAGCGCCTGTTCGGCCCGATCAGCCTGATCGAACGCGTCGACACCACGCATATGACCATTGCCATGGTGGTGGCCGGATGCGCGCCGGCCTTCACCGACATGTACATCGAGGCGCTTGGCGACGCCGGCGTCAAATACGGGTTGCAGCGTGCGGCGGCCTATCGTCTCGCCGCCAAAATGGTCGAGGGCGTGGGTGCGCTGTACATGGCCGCCGAAACCCATCCGGGCGTCATGAAGGATGCGGTCTGCTCGCCCGGCGGCACCACGATCCGCGGCGTCGCCTCGCTGGAGGAGTCCGCCTTCCGCGGCGCGGTGATCAGGGCGGTCGACGCGATCGCCGGGTGAGTCGCCCGATCCGCCGCCCGCCACGCGTCACGTCGCCACGCCGTCGCGCCGGCTGACGCGATGACGTGACGGGAAGGTAGTGTGGAGGGCATGTCTCTTACCATTGGAATCGTCGGACTGCCGAATGTCGGCAAGTCCACCATGTTTAACGCCCTGACCCGTAACAACGTGCTTGCGGAGAACTACCCGTTCGCCACCATCGAGCCGAACACCGGCATCGTGCCGCTGCCGGACAAGCGTCTTCCGGTGCTCGCCAAACTGGTGCACACCGAGAAGATCGTGCCCGCCACCGTCACCTTCGTGGACATCGCGGGCATCGTCAAGGGCGCGTCGGAGGGCGAGGGCCTGGGCAACAAGTTCCTCGCCAACATCCGCGAGGCGGACGCGATCTGCGAGGTGGTGCGCGCCTTCGAGGACGACGACATCGTGCATGTGAACGGGCACGTCGACCCGGCCGACGACATCGACACCATCAACACCGAGCTGATCCTAGCCGACCTGCAGACCATCGAGAACGCGCTGCCCAAACTCGAGAAGGATCTTCGCGGTAAGAAGATCGAACCGGCCTATATGGACGCCGTCAAGCAGGCCAAAACAATCCTCGAGTCCGGCGAGACGCTGGACAAGGCCGCTCGCGAGGGTCGTTTCGACAAGGACTCCGTCTACGATCTGCATCTGATGACCGCCAAGCCGTTCATCTACGTGTTCAATGTGGATGACGCCGAATTGCAGAACAAGGAACTGCAGAGCAAGCTCGCCGCCTCCGTGGCCCCGGCCCCCGCCATCTTCCTCAACGCCCAGTTCGAGGCCGATCTGACGGAGCTTGACGAGGCGGACGCCCGCGAAATGCTCGCCGACGCCGGGCTTGAGGAGTCCGGTCTCGACCAGTTGGCCCGCGTGGGCTACGACACGCTCGGCCTGTCCACCTTCCTCACCGCCGGCGAGAAGGAGGTGCGC
>ERZ808240.3542-NODE-3542-length-15041-cov-2.876351_pt1 | contig 15041 bp, 18 predicted proteins | sample MGYA00521084_ERZ808240 | MGnify/ENA primary metagenome ERZ808240 (study PRJEB31516, sample SAMN03275571) | gut metagenome | biome: mammalia-associated habitat; material: feces | host: Papio cynocephalus | place: Kenya | collected 2012-08-06 ... | reverse complement strand
TCTAATTTTAAATCTTTTGTATTAGGATTAGAAAGAGAAGAAATAATTTATAGTTACTTAGGAGATATTTATTTAGACCATAAGAAAAATATAAATAATATCTTAAGAACTATTAATAGTGATTTTATATGTCCTATAATAGAACAACATAATGATGAATCAATATGGGATATAGATTATAACACTAATTTTATATTCCTTGTTAATACAGGTAATATTTATAAATATAGATATAAGGAATTGCTTTAATTAAAAATTAATCCTAAGGAGTGAAAATGACAACATATGTTCCTAATCTATTATCTAGATTAAGTTCAACTTATGAAGATCCTAATTTATATCTTGTAAGTAAAGAACTACATGCATTAACTAAAATTTATAAACTATCTAGAATGTTTATAGTTTATGATTTAAGTTATTTAGAAATGGTATCTCCTAAATATTATAAAGGAGGAGTAATTTGTAAGTTATTTAATGTCTCTTTAGAAGATGCAGATGAATTTGGTAATATACTACTAGAGAGATTAATAGAAATTAATCTATCTGTTCAGTTGTTACTTAAATATACTTCTCACCAAGGAGTTATTGATTTAGCTAATGAAATAGTAGATTACATTAATGAAACTAATTCTAGTATAGATATAGATTTTATCAATGTAGATGATGCTATTACTATGCTATTTGAATATTATATAGCAGTTAAAGATGTTATACATATTATCTTAGGTAATACTATAGATAATTTTCTTAACTATAATGACTTAGGAGATACTATTACAGAATTTAATTATAAGGTAGATATTTCTAAGATTATAGGTAATGGAATCTTTATAATAAAAAATATAGATATCCATTTAGATCAACCTATTTCAAGATTAGTTTTAGATGTTTATAAAAGGATAGCGTAATGTCAATAAGACCTGTGTTTGAACATTCAAGAGTTATAATTTATCCTATGCCTGAAGTATTTATTCTTTACTTTAAAAAGTATAACTACTACAGGTATTTAGATAATGTATTTTATCAAACTAGAATGTGTATGTTTATAAAAGATATTATAGAATTATCTAGACAACATATGTGGCAAATAGATAGAGATATCAATGGACATGATTTAAGTTTAGTTGTTAAAAATACTGCCATTGGATCTCATTTGTATAGAGATCATGAAGAATACACTAACTTATTATCTGTTATTAATAAGTCTGCTAAAGAGTTTACTAAATTCATAAGCGATTATAATTATGAAGGTAATAAGATAGAGGTTCTAAAGTTCGATGAAAATATGGTATATATTGAAATAGAAAATAAAGGAGATAACTAATGAACTTTGAGTTAAAGAAGTCTTATGACTTTAATTTTAAAACAGAGTTAGTAACATTACTTGGTGATAAGATGAAGAATATGAAAGTAGTAGGAATATTAAACGCAGACCAAGCAGTTAAAGTAAGTGATATTGCTACTATACATACTCAAGTTAGACCACTTGATACTACACTACCTCTTAATCTTAATGATTTAACATTTATTATGTTTGAAACTCTGGATAAAACAACGGCTGTATATGCTTATGAATACATAGATGTAAATTCTATAACAGCAGTTACAACTATTAATATTAGAATAGATGTTAACAATGCTTCTACTACAGATATTACATTATTACAACAGACATTATCAGAATTAGGTTATGTAGATTTTGCTATACAACAAAGATAAAAATAACATCTAGTAGAGAATTTTCTCTACTAGATGATTAACTTATTTTTTCTTACTTTCTTCTTTTTTACTTTCTTCTAATTCTTTATTATAAGCTCTACAGTTATTAATTATTTCTTTTTGTAAAGATATGCACAGTAATAATTGTCTAGTAGGTTCATAGTTATTACCTCTAAACTCACAGTTATAATCAGGTATAGGACATCCAACTATAACAGCCTGTTCTACAATATTAATAGTATTACTATTAGTATTGCGTACTATTTCACCATCTCTTATTTTTTCTTGTTTAGTCTTATTACTACAACCAAATAGTACAAAACATATAGTAATTAAGACTACTACTATATTAAAGATCTTCAAGTCGTAACTCCGAAATAGTTTGATTTATTACATGTGCATCTTGACAGTTATTACTATTCCAAATTGGAGATAATATAAACTCTTGTGTCTTACCTGTAAATCTTTCTTGTATAGGTTTAGATAAATATTTATTATATTCTTCTAAAACCTTAGTATTTTTAACTTGTAATTTTTTTATTTCTCTATTTAATCCTGAGATACTATCTTTTAAAATATTAACATTTTGTCTCTCTGTTTGTATATCTACTTGATAACTTAACATGCTCTTTTCATAATTTAAAATTCTAGCTTGTTGTGTAGTAATAGTAGCAGACATTTCAAAATATTTAAACGCTGAACCTATTACTAATAACAAGATTATAGATAAATATATCTTAGAGGACATCGCACTCTCCTTGGTTTAGGGATTAATCAAAAATTCACTGAAATTACCGACAAAAGGATATAAAATGCTTATGGTAAAACTTAATAAATGGTCTACTATAGATAACACCCAACATATTTCAACAACTTGGGTTGTCTATGCAGATCAAGCTAAACAACAAATAGTAGATGGACCATATACCAAGTCTGAAACTATGGTAGATATGTTAATCTCAAATATAAATATTCCTGTAGGTGTAACATATTATGTTTCTGCTACTAGACATTTTAATAAAAGTGATGTAGATTATGAAATTCCTCTTATAGAAGTTACTTCTAAATCTGAAACTTATAATAACATGTTATTACCACAAGATACCATTATAGAATTACCATATACCTATATTGAAAATTATAATGGTAATGAAGCAACTGCTATTAAGACACTCTCTAAGATTACTTTAAAAACCTCTAAGTTTAGAGCTAATAATGATATTCATAAAGCTACACATTATTTTATCTATGATCAAAATGATAATATCTTATTTAGTAAACTTGAAGCTATTAATAATCAAAAGTATTCTATAGAAGTAGATGTAACTAATGATATGAAACTAGCTAGTAAACTTAAATTTGTAACTATACATAAAGGTTCTACAGATTTAGAATCTAAAGCAGGTGTATTAACTATAGATATGAATATTAAAGAACCTACATTTAGTATTACTACTAATCTTACTAATATAGAACCATTACAAGATTTAGAAGTTATATTTAAACAAGTAAATAATAATATACCTATTGATATTATAAAAGTTAATCTTGTTAAAACTAATAATAAAGAAGTTATATTAGAATTACCATATTATAATAATAAAGTAATAATACCTTTCCAATATCTTCAAGATGGTAATGATATCTCTATTGAAGTAGTAACTCCTGATGCATCAGGTTATGGATATGAATATATTTATAAACCTATTACTATTTTTACTACAGATGGTTATACAGATATAGTACAAAATTATCCATATGAAAATAAATTTAAAACTATAGAAGCTAATGAACCTCAACTACCTAATAAAGTTATCTCTAAAGCACTTTATAATGGATATATCTTATTCCCTAGTAATAATAAAGATGAAATGATGTTAAAGTCTTATACATTAGGAGAAAATGGATTAGTGTTTAGAAAAGATACTAATATAACTATTCCATCTTCTAAAGAATATATTAATATCTTACCTCTTTCTAAAATAAGAGTATTAATAGATATGCTTAATGAAGATAACTTTCCTACTTTTTATATCTATACATATAGTATACTTAATGATACTTTTGTATTAGAAAAATCAATAACAAGAGAAGATGAAACTATATCATTAGGTAAAACTAATAATATTGTTCAAATCTCATCTACTAATGTTATTTATATTCCAGTAGGAATAAATAAAATAAAAACATTTAATACTATAACAGGTAACATTTCAACTGTAACTAGAATAACTACTGAAAATATAGAAAAAGATGATATACCATTAGAGAATCTAACTAAACCAATTATCTTAAGAACTAATGCTAACCGAATAATTATAGGTAATACAACTACAACTGATGCTATTTGTTATAACTATGCTAATAATGAATACTCAGATGGTTATACATATGGACTAGATACACATCTTAATAAAGAATCTATTCCTGTTATTCTTAAATCAGGAGATACTATAATTTATGATGTTGAGAATGATAATAATTTTACTAATGCATTTATTAAGTTTAATATAGATAAGATGTCATTTTCTAATTTAGATTTTGAATTAGAACTTATTAAACCAACTTCTATTATTTACACTAATGATCATAAAGTTATATTTACTAATTTTAGAACATCTCTAGAATTAGGTAATAAACAAAGATATTTTATCTATTACTAAATCTTGCTTGAAATTTTATATCCTAATTTAAAAAGGAATACCTATGCAATTTAAATACAACGCAGATAACACAGTCTCTACTTATAAGTATGTTTGTTCATATACTTTTAATAATGAAACAGTAACAGTGTATACAGATAACTCTATTCTTTTTCAAGACATGGTTACTAATAATGATGAATTTTCTAATTTTATTAGTAAAGAAATTACTTTAACACAAGAACAACAAGACAGACTTAATGATTATAATTCTAAAAGTAGTTCTAATTCTTCTGCTGGATATGGCGAATATGTTTCTAAATTTATTATAGATGGTTATGTTAGTAAAGATGCTCCTGAATATTTACAAGAATTTCTAAAAGAAGAAAAATATCAAGATCAATCTAGATCTTATATATTAGAACAAATTACTCAATACTTAAAAGATAAAAGAAAAGTAAGAGAAGATGGAGGAGTTAGATTTAAGGAGTATACTGCATCTACAGATGAAAAGTCTAGATTAACTATAACTGCTCTTATAGTATCAGTTGGGCAAGGGTTAATTACACAAGTAGATTATAAATTTGAAGATGGATTTGCTACTCTTAATCAACAAGAGATTATGGAACTCTCTAAACTTATGTTAGCTCATAATCAACTTTGTTTTACAGCTGAAAAGTTATGTAATGAAAAATTACTTACTCTTACACTACAAGAATTACAAAATTATGAAACTAAATATCAGGTCAATGATTTATACGATGAAACTTATAGAGCATTATATTTAGAATTATTAAAAAAATAAAAAAGATGAGTAGAGATAGACTATTAGTCTATCTCTACTCTAATTTAACTTTTAATTATAGGATTAAACCTGATTCATCTATTTCACCATCTTCACAACCAACTAGTGCTTCATTAGTTATGTTAGCAGCAATGTTCTCATAGTTCTTTTTGCGTTCTACAAGATTCTTTTGCTCAGCTACAAAATAATTTGCAAATGATATCATATGTAAAGGAATGTTATCTTCTTTTACAATACCAATTGCATTTGTAGATGTAATAACACCAAACTTATGATGCAATAGTGATATACTCAAGTCTACATCTTTATTACTCAAAGTTAAACTTCTACCTATAACAGGAATAGCATTCTCGATAGGTTTAATTTCCTTAGAGAAGAACATGAGACCATATAAACCAGGTTGAACCTTGATTTGTTTATAGTTACTAGGAACAAGGATATTATACATATCCTCATTGTCTATATTTTCATGTTCATTAGATAAAAACAAAGATAGAGTTGTTAAGATGTTACCTATGTATTTATTAACTTCTTTTTCTGCTTTAGCAATGCCATTATTAGCATTCATCATGCTGTGATTGTTAATGTAAATCACAGTGATGGCTTTACCAGTTTGTTTAGCTACTGCATCAAGACTTGCTAAGGTGTTGATAGTGTTCTTAGTGTATAGTAAATTGGAGCTATCTCCAATTACAACTGCTACAACAGGAATATCGCGCATAATCAAATGTTTTACTATTTGATTACTACTTATACTACCTGACGCTCCACTTGCTGATGCACACACAACATGATACTCACCTTTAACGCGTTCAAAGTATTTATTATTATCTAAACACTTCTTAACACTATCTACGATATCATTTGCGTGTGTTTTTCGTTCAGAACCACTACCATCTATTCCATCGCCACTATTAGCCATAGAGACAATCTGATGGAATTCACCTTTAGGAGTTATCTTATCGATATTAGCTCTTGAAGTATCAATGTAATGATATTTCACACTACAAAAACCATCTCCAAGACTATCAATTTGAGCTCCAGCCTCATCTACAGCACTGATACCAGCGCCTCCACATCCCCATAACATTATTTTACTAGTCATAGGTTATCTCCTTCTAGAAAAAGATAGCAGGCAACATAAAGTCACCTGCTTGATAATAATATAAAATTATTATTTTTCGATATTATTATAATTTTATATCATTTATACGTGATATTTTACATAAGGAGATGAATATGTTCAAATGGTTAAAAAGGAAGTTAGGATTAGCTCCTAAATCTAAACACGAAGAGCTAACAATCATTAGAGAAACTTTAGCTAATGATTATGGAGTATTTATACAAAAAACAGATGAAGTGTATATAGAAGTAGATGGAGAAAAGTATATAAGTTTAATAGCTACTTCTAAAGGAGAAGTAGAAATATTTAATAAACATTATTCATGTGTATTTAACACTATGATTAATAATAAATTTACATATATAAGAGCAGCTGTTGTTATAAGACAAAATTAAAATATATATTATTTAGTAGTTAAAGATATAAAAATTGACTACTTCTTAATTATACTGCAGAAGGAGCAAATATGCAACCTATTAAAGCGAATATAGTTAGAGGTGGTGAAGCAATGGAGAATGCTTTGTTGTTTCAACAACCTTCACAAGCAATGATTAATTATATACAAGAGAATCTGCAACCTATCTATGATGCAGGTTCTAATTATTCACAGTTATTTAAAGACAATGTTCAAAATATGTATAATGCTAATCTAAGTCAAGATGCATTACTTAATGCTCAAATCTTATTAAGTCAAGCTGGAACTGCTCTAGGTGAAAATGCTATAGTAGAATTAACACCAGATCAAATTCCATATGCTAACTTTAAGATGCAACAATACATAATGGCATGTCCTCAAATACAAGAAAAATATAAAAGAAACTTATGTCATGGATTCCAAGAAACTTATTATAATCCTGAACCAGATACATATGGAGAAGATAGAAGGGATTATCAAAGAGTTATGGATGGAATTATGCAATATGACGAAAATGGTGAAGGTTATGTTATGTATTATTCTACAGATGATGATGAAGAAGAACTTACATTCTATCAGAAAGTATCTATCTTAAATACATGGCATAATGTTAAGAATTTATTATCAACAGGTAAAGACCCTACAGATCCATTATCCTAATCTTAACAAGGAGGTAAAGCCTTGAAAAAGTTATTTTACATTTTCTACATAAGCTTAGGATTATTAAGTGTGTCTTATTGCGCTATTTCTAAAAATGACGCATTAAGAAGACAACTTGATAGTCTTGATAAACAACAACTAGAGATTTTGATTAAGTCTTACATTTATGGAGAAGAAGAAGGTTTTGGACATGAGTTAGTTGTAATAGCTTGGAAAGAATCTAATTTTGGAAAATATCCAATGAATTTAGAAGATGGTAGATATGGTTCATTTGGACCATATCACGTTCTTTTAGAGCATAGTATGAAAAGACATAAAATGCATGGAACTTGGAATAAGTCAAGACTAGCAGAAAGACATCTTAGTGATGTTGAGTTTAGTGCTAAAGATGCATTGACTGTATGGAAAGCTTTTTATATTAGAAATAAAAATACATCTAATCAGTCCTATAGAACTTTTGCGATGTATAATGCAGGAGTAGCAGGTATAAAAAATGCAGCAGGTAAAAAATATGCAGATGATGCTAATCAAAGATTATTAGTATTAAAAGACTGGATAATTAAAAATGATATCATCAATCGTGTTATAGAACCAGCTAGAAGAGTTATTGCAAGTTCTCCTAAACATTCTGCAAAAGAATACAGAGATCTTAAAACATTACGAATACCAATCAAAAAGGAATAACAACATGAAACTAAACAACAATCAAAAGAAAGCAGTAGAAGATACAGTAGAGAAGTTTAAGAAATTACCTAGTGATAAAAAACAAGAAGTTATTTATAAACAACTCATTACTTTATCACTTGGATTAAGAGATGAACATAACTATACACAAAATCAATTACGAAATATTCAAGAAGACATAGATGAAATAAAAGAGAAAATGAATATAAGATAATAAAAAAAATTGATGAATACTATTTTAAATAGAAAATTCATCTTAAAGGATAAACATGTGGAACATAGTTATATATGGCGGTGTATTTGCAACTGCTCTTGGTATAGGAATATATCAAAAGTATTTTGAATCACCAGAAGATAAAGCTAAAAGACTTAAAGAAATTGAAGAACAAAAGTTAAAAGCTAAGAAAGCAGAAGAAGCAAAGAATAAAAGAATACAAGATAGTTACAAATCTTATTTAGCAGATTTTTAGTAGACTAAAATAAGGTATGGCTTATGTCATACCTTATTTTTTTTTATTTTAGGATATAAAAATTGGCAGGTATCTAGTTAATAGAAATACCAATGTAATAAGAGTAAACACTAAAATAATAGTGAGCGTGGTATTAAGCTAGAGGCCCTTGTAATATATTATATATTACATATTTAATAATATTCTTTAAAGGAGAATAACATGTATGGACATACTTTTAACCAGATATACGATGATATACACCAGCTTCATAAGAGAATAATGGGTAAATCAAAAATAGGAATTTATGATGTGTTTTCAACACAGGCTGACATAATGATCAAGATGACTTATGAAATTGCTCGATGCGATGATAAAATAGAGGAATTAAACAAAACTGTGTCAGATATGAAGTACAAAGTTGATGCGTTAGAGCATTACATAAAAGAGTTAGAAGCAGTTGTATTTAAACAGAAACAGATGGATAGTAGACTTTTAAATATAGAAAATAAATTACACCAAAGTGTAATAATAAGATAAAGTTGTATAATAATATTTTATGTCTATACTATTTAATAGATATAAAGTATTTTATATGTTTTAAATATAAGAATAGTTCTCTTATCGTTATTGTTATCGATAATTGGCTATTTCTCCGGAAAATTATTTGGGAGACAGATAGCTTAATTGCTATCTGTCTTTTTTTTATCTAATGTTTAAAATGATATAGAGTTTCTATATGTTTTATAAGATGATTGCAAATGCTGAAATGTTGGTTATACAACACTGTATACCTTTGTTTTTATAGCAGGTGGTTATTTAACCACCTGCATTTTTTTTATAAAAAAAATAATCTTATATTATTTATACGATATAGTTTATCTATATGTTTTAACCCAATTCTTATTATTCATTTATTGTCATGTCTTCCGAGCAAGCAGGGGTTAATAGCCCCTGCCATTTTTTTTCTCTTGTGCTACGCCTTGGGTTCTTTGAAATTCTTATTTTTAATTAAGGAGGATAGATTGTTTAGATTTTTCTTAAGACCTCCAAATGATAATTTTCATTATGCTACTAAGAGTTTTCCTAAATGGGATTACATAACTCGTAGATATGTATCTGAACTTTCAAGATTGTTACATTATTATAGAAGTAGAAATAAGTTTATTAACAACTCTCATATTTTAGTTAGAGCATTAGGAAGTATGTTACCAGAACTTAGTAATGATGATGGTAGCTTTTATAATAAGTTAGCTATTAATGCAGAGAACTTAAGTAAACACTTCCAATTTACTAATAATATATCTAGAGGTAAACTACATGAGAATTTATTTTATAGTAGAAATTCTTATGTATTAATTAACACAGTACAAAATAACCTTAATCTTTATTTTTTAAAACATAATTGGAAAAATCAACAGCCTATTAGAGTTGTATATTCTAATAGTAGTGATTTAGATTATTACATATTTGATAAATCTAAATCTATAGATTCTCCTATTCCTAATATTATGTCTATTGAAATAGATTTTGGATTAATGGGTATGATGTATAGACATTGGTATAGAGAACAACTACTACAAGATAATAATACATCTGTATCTAGATTTATAGCTAATTATGTATTACCAAGTATGGTTATTAGTAATTTTAATATATCTATCTTTAATAGATATAAGAACTTATTTTATAATATACCTAATAAAGAATTTGATATTGAGCATCCATTTTATTTACAAGATTATTCTAAAGGTGTAGATGATGTATTAAGAGAATCATTAAGATATACAACTAATGCATCTTTTCCTATAGAACAAATATTACTTAACATTCCTACTTTATTTGGAAATATGAATAAAACATTATGGTTAAACAACCTTAACCCATCAAGACAATCTTTATGGACGTTATGGTTATCTAGATTAGAATATATAGTATTTTTATTAGAGTTAATGGGAGAAAGAGGTAAGGCTAGAAATAAAGATAGATTATATCATCTACCTAGACAAATTAAAGAATTTGAAAATATGGCAATGAGTAGTATTATAGATAACTTACCATTATCTTTATCTACATTATGTTATGGTAATATAGAAAAAATAAAAATAAAAGTAGGAAGAAGATAACACTAGACTTATGTAGTCTAGTGTTATCATATTTTATTTTATGGCATTATTACATATCCTAATTAATTCTAATAATAACCTATTATAGAATATTACCTTAGCATTTAAACCAAACATCATACCTTGTAACGCTTGTCTACCTTCAACAGTAGTTTGTTTTAGATTAAAAGCTTTAATATTAGAAGAAAATAATTTTTGAGCGGCTAGATGTTTTTCTTTTTGTTTTTCCATAGCAGATTTATAAACATTACAATGTGATCTTAAAACTTTAATTAATTCTTTAACTTTATTAGAATCTAAGATAATCTTTTTAACTTCATTATCAGAATTACCATCTGAAAAATTAGCAACTACACCATGTGGTAATCCAAACATAGAATTATGAGGATTAAAATCGCCTTCCCAATTTTTATGTAGTCTAGCTTGTATACCATATAACTTTTTACCTTCAAATTTAGTAAACTCACAAGTAAAATATATATAGTTACTATCATCACTGTTAGTTTCATAATGGAATATTTGTTTAGCATAAGTACCTAGTACTTTAGAGTATTTACTAGAGACTTGTTTATAATAACTGTCTAAAATATTATTATATACATCTTTCTTAGTATTTAATAAGTTAAGGAATTTACTAACTATAGTATTTATTAAATCATATAGATGTGAAGTAGAGAAATCATATAGCATATCATCCATACATTTAGCTATATTACTTTGCCCATATTTAGCTACATCAGGATGATCAAAGACAACACTATAACTAAAACTATGAAATGCATCAGGATTAGTTACTACATAATTTTTACTCTTAGCTAATTCTTCTAATTCAGTTACTTTATCTTCTACATCGTCAAAAAAGAAACCAATCTTTCTACCTATATCTCTAAAGAAATCCATAATACCTTCTTGACTTATATCATAACTTTCTAAATTCATATTGTAATCTAGTACTACAATATCTTTATTATAAGATTTTAAATGTATCTTTTTATACATTATTAGCTCCTTATTAGTAATTTAAGAAATCAAAAAAAAAGATCTATACTAACTCTAGTAGTTAGTATAGTATCATATTTTAATATCCCATATCTAATAGAGTACTATTAGATTTTAAATGTATACCTAAAGATTGTAATATCATATATCCAGATAATAAGTTATCTAATATGATTCTTTTTTCATCTATGACATTTAAAAACTCTATTGGTATACCTTTAGAATTACAAACTAATAACGGTGGTCTAAATGTTCCTAATGTAGTTTTATCATACTTCTTTAAAAAGTTAATCATTTTTTCTTTAATATCTTCATCTGCTATAGTTTCTATCCATTCATTAGTTTTTTTCTTACTATCTAGTTTAGTAGGTATTTTAATAACGATATAGTTAGCATTATCTGTACTACCATATTTATCTTCAAAAACTTCTTTCCACATCAAATGATAAAAATAAGGAGATAAATGTTGTTCTAATTTATATGCTTTAGGATCTTTAATAATATCTTTTCTAAATACACTTATATCACCTTCTCTTATTCTTCTTATAATATCTTTTTCTAATTCTACTATCTTATTAATAACTTCCATAACAGATACTTTTTTATTATCTGCTATCTTATATAAAATATCTTTCATTATGTTCTTAACTTCTTTAGCTACTACTTGATCTGTAGCAGATGCTATTAGATGCACTCCTTTTATTTCTAAATCTGGTTCTTTATATACATTACCTTCTTGTATATTAATTAATGCCATATAATGTTTATTAACTAATGTATTTATAAATACTGGCCAATAAAATTCATTCTTCATACTTAATACATTTAAATTCTCATTAGGAACATTCATATTCTTAGAAAATTCTTTTAAGTTATATTCTATTACATTACCTACTATAGTCATTATTACACCCATAACAGGTATTTGTTTATTAGGATCCTTATACCATTGTGTCCACATATCATAACTACCACATGTACTATCTGTATCTGATAATACAATTGATTTTCTAAACATTTCCTTAATATATGCAATACCGGGTGGCATAATCTTAGTATAAAAAAATGTATTAAATAAAATATCATATTTCTTAAACTCTTGATATACATTAGCCATAGTAGATAATAATGTTATACCTAATGGAGTATCTTTAAGTTCTTCATAATTTATATTCATACCTTTTATCTCATTGCTACATATTAACTTAGTTAAGATTTCTAAATTTAACGGAATATCTTTAACTATACTTACATCATTAACTCCATGTTCTACTTTAATAGTTATTCTATCTATCATATTTCTTATTAACGCTTGGTTATATTCTTTCATATTCCATAAATCATTAACATACATTACACTAACTCTTTCAACATCTGTTAACTTAGTTAATAATTCTAATAATTTATTATGTAAGTTCTTATCATACCAGTACCATTTAGTACTCTTAAGTATCATATCTAATACTTCATTAGGAGTAGGAATATGTAGATTAAATTTATCTATACATAATTCTACATTTTTCTTATTAACATTAGTAATAACTGCTAATATATATTCTAATGTTATATCATAATTTCTAAAATGTTTATTACCTGCAACTATAGATTCTGTAAATGCATTACCTACTCCTGATAAACATCTAGTTATAGAAGTTAGTGTATAATGCGCTGATGGATTTCTTAAGATTGTAGATTTAGAGCTATATGCACCTGATAAAGAGTTATTAGCTATCTTCTTTCTTTTTTGCATAGTGTTATTAAACATATATCCATTAATATCATTATCTTGTTTTAATTTAAATGCTAGTTTTTTAAATTTAGATCTCTCTTTAGTATTATGTGCCATAAATATAGAATGTATAGATTTCATTTTAGAAGGATGAGTATAACTAGTAAATGATGGAGCTAATACATTATTATTATTTAATATGTTATTTAAATATTGTGTTAAACTACATTCTTGTACTTCCATATCACCATTATCTAATTTTTGTTTATATTTAACTATAGGATCTTTTATATTATAATGTTTTAAAGATTGAACTACTAAATCATATGCTGTTTTTAAATCTGTATTAAGTTCTTTAGATATATATACTATAGCACTTTTATAATATTGGTTAAGAAAATTAAATTTATTACTCATATCTTCACTCCTAGCTAGTTATTAGTCATATATGACATACATAGATTTTAATTATATGTTATTAATTTGAACAAAACTTAAAATAAGAAAGGAGAAAACAATGAACATAGTTACTCAATCTACCACATTTACTGGTGATATACTTATAGAAGTAGGATTAAGTAATAGTGGAACTAAAATTAATATAGTTCAAACTAGATTACCTCTTTATTCTTTAACACCAGGTAGAATGTTTTCATCTGTAAAAGTAAAAGTTATTATATGCAACTTAGATAACCCTAATTCATCTGTTATTGAACAACAATATTCTTACTACTTAACTACTAAGGAGTATTTAGAATGGTTGATTAATAAAATTACAGTTGCATTAGAACAATTTAATTTTCTACATTCAGCATCGCAATCTAAAATCAATCGTCAAGAACTTATAGATTATTTTACTAATCATGTAGAACAAGAAGTATATACATTAGGAGGTGGACAATGAAAGAAACAAGATTAGGAGATATTGTAGTATTAGATAACATACATAGCGTTACTTCTATTACTAAAGAAGATTACATGGCTTCTCAATCCATGTTATACCATAAGACAGTTATAGGTAGTGCTATTACTATAACTACTTTATTTTTAGCATTAACTAAGACTGATAATATAGATATTGATAAGTTAAAAAATATATATGCTAGACATGAAGACATTAAAGATTTTCAATCCTTAGTCAATGTTATACACTGGATAAGAGATCAACAAGATGATGAATATAATGTATATCAAGATGGTAATAAATATGTTACTACATCTATGATGTCAATAGATGATTATTTAACAGCTACTATTAATAATTATCTTAAATATTCTTTTAATCTTAATATATCAATAGATTCGGCCTATTTAGATTTAGACGAACTCTATAGTTATTTAAGTCCGAGAATGAATCTTGATGAAGTTAGTGCTTCATTAGTTAATTATTGTAAAGATACATTAGCTGTTAATTATAAGAATATAGATTTTATACAAGATTTTATTAACACTAACCAACAACCTATAGAACAAGATTGTGTTTTATATATGATACCAAGACTTCATATTTATGCATTAACACATCTTAATGGATTCAGTTTAAAGAGATTACAAAATTATCTTAAATCTTTAATACAAGATAGTAAAGTGATTACAGTAGATCATCCTGAGTATCAAGTACTAGAAGATATTTATAATAACTCTAAAGAGTTTAAACGACATAGTAAAATATTAATATCTTATTTTACTA
>ERZ808240.3540-NODE-3540-length-15046-cov-4.153826_pt1 | contig 15046 bp, 13 predicted proteins | sample MGYA00521084_ERZ808240 | MGnify/ENA primary metagenome ERZ808240 (study PRJEB31516, sample SAMN03275571) | gut metagenome | biome: mammalia-associated habitat; material: feces | host: Papio cynocephalus | place: Kenya | collected 2012-08-06 ... | reverse complement strand
ATAGAAGGGATCCGCGTCCCGGCCCATGATGCGGGCATTCATGGCAGAGAGCCTGTCCCGCAGCTGCCTGTTCGTCACCGCCAGAATGATAGGGGACTGAAAGCCCATGCCAGTGGGGGCATAGGTTCCCGCTTCGCAGATGCGTTCGATCACATCCCGGGGCACCGGCTTGTCCTGATAGGCGCGCACGCTCCGGCGCTCCTCCATAGCCTGCAAAACAGCGTTCATACAAATTACCTCCTGTTTTTGTATTTCTGACACTATTATACACAGTATTTTGTCCCCGTACAAGCAGATTTTTCCTACGCTTGAGGGACTTCTATGACGGAATTTGTATTGACTTGTCAGTCACAAAATGCTATCGTATAGGTATCATTGCGGTTCTTTATTCTAATACGAGAAAAGGAGTGTTTCTTCAATGGGTATGACCCCTGAACAGACCGCGGCGCTGACGAAAAAGCGCTGGGTCATTCTGATCGCGAGCTGCCTCATCAACCTGTGTGTCGGCTCCATGTACGCCTGGAGCAGCCTGTCCGCTCCCATGGCCACCGAGCTGGGCGTGGAGGCCAGTGCTATGGCCTCCGTGTTCTCCACTGCCAACGCGGTGGGCTTCATCAGCATGATCATCGGCGGCCTGCTGAACGACAAGTATGGCCCCCGCTGGGTCATGTTTGTGGGCGGCCTGATGTTCGGCCTTGGTATGTTTGCCTGCGGCTTCGCAAAAAGCGTGGGAAATCTGACTTTCTGGTATGGCATCGTCCTCGGCCTTGGCCTGAGCTTTGTTTACGGCTGCACCATCAGCAACACCATCAAGTTCTTCCCCGACAAGCGCGGCATGGTCGGCGGCATGACCACTGCATTCTACGGCATCAGCTCCGTCATCTTTGCCCCTCTGGCCGATGCGTTGAGCAACGCCTTCGGCGCCCGCGCCACCTTCAAGATCCTCGGCATCGTGTTCCTCGTCATCATCTGCGTCGGCGCCTTCATCATGCAGAAGTGCCCCGCCGGCTTCGTGCCCACCGGCTATGTGGCTCCTGTCGCCGCCGGTAAGAAGGCCAACGACAAGACCCCTGTCGAGATGCTGAAAATGCCCATCTTCTATGTCATGCTGCTGATGCTGACCTGCGGCGGCACCTTCGGCATGATGATCATCTCTCAGGCCAAGGGCATCGCCATCAACATGGTGAATGCCGCTCCCGCCACCGCCACTCTGTTCGTCAGCGTGCTGTGCCTGTTCAACACCGCCGGCCGTCTGGTCGCCGGCTCCCTCAGCGATAAGCTGGGCCGCATCAACACCCTGACCATCGCTCTGGTCGTCGCCCTGGTCGGCCTTGCCGCCCTGCTGGGCGCCAGCCTGACCGGTGCCATGACGCTGTTTGCCGTGGGTGTTGTGCTGATCGGCATCTGCTTTGGCACCTTTATGGGCGTGTTCCCCGGCTTCTGCACCGACCAGTTCGGCCAGAAGAACAACACCGTGAACTACGGCATCATGTGGATCGGCTTCTGCCTGGCCGGCATCGTCGGCCCCACTATCCTGACCAAGGTGCACAACGCCACCGGTACCTACACCATGGCCTTTGTGATCTCCCTGTGCATCGCCGTAGCCGGTCTGGTGCTGACCTTCGTCTACCGCGCAACGTCCAAGAAGAACTGAGTTCTTCCTTCTGCGTACATCCGGCGCCGCCGCACTCAAGTGAGTGCGGCGGCGCTCTTTTTATTGAAATGCTATTCACAAAGCCCTTTGAAAATGCTATAATCTCAGGTGCTGAACCACTACTAAAAAGGAGCGTGGAATCTATGACAGAAGCAGAGCGTAAGCAGCTTGAGATCACCGCTTGCAAAGTCCGCATGGGTGTGATCGAGGGCGTTTACAACGCCAAGTCCGGCCATCCCGGCGGAAGCCTGTCGGCCTCCGACCTGTTCACCTATCTCTATTTCAAAGAGATGAACGTGAACCCCGAGGATCCCCATATGGACAGCCGCGACCGGTTCGTCCTCTCCAAGGGCCACACCGCCCCCGGCCTTTACGCCACCCTCGCCCTGAAGGGCTTTTTCCCGGTGGAGGAGCTGAAAACACTGCGCCACATCGGCAGCCGACTCCAGGGCCACCCCAACATGAACACCGTTCCCGGCATTGATATGTCCACCGGCTCTCTGGGCCAGGGCATCTCCACCGCCTGCGGCATGGCGCTGGGCGCCAAGCTGCGCGGCACGAACGAGCGGGTCTACACCCTGCTGGGCGACGGCGAGATCCAGGAAGGCCAGGTCTGGGAGGCGCTGATGTTCGCCGCCCACCGCAAGCTGGACAACCTGGTCGTTATTATCGACAACAACGGCCTGCAGATCGACGGCCCCGTGGGTGAGGTCATGAGCCCCTATCCCATCCCTGAGAAGCTGCGCGCCTTCGGCTTTGAGTGCGTGGAGATCAATGGCCACGACTTCGATCAGATCGACGCCGCCTTCACCCTGGCCAAGGGCGTGAAGGGCAAGCCCTTCGCCATTGTAATGAAGACCGTCAAGGGCAAGGGCGTCAGCTTCATGGAGAATCAGGTCGGCTGGCATGGCACCGCCCCCAACACGGAGCAGTATGAGACCGCCATGGCGGAGCTGCGCGCTCACCTGGCAGAACTGGAGGCGAAGTAAGATGGCTGACGTGAAGAAGATCGCCACCCGCGAAAGCTATGGCAATACCCTGACTGAGCTGGGCAAAGAGATGCCCAATCTGGTCGTGCTGGATGCCGACCTGGCCGGTGCCACCAAAACCGGCATTTTCAAGAAGGCATTCCCCGAGCGCCACATTGACTGCGGCATCGCCGAGGCGGATATGGTCGGCGTGGCCGCCGGTCTGAGCACCATGGGCTTTGTGCCCTTTGCCTCCTCCTTCGCCATGTTCGCCGCCGGACGCGCCTTTGAGCAGATCCGCAACACTGTGGGCTATCCCCATCTGAACGTGAAGATCGGCGCCACTCACGGCGGCATCTCCGTGGGCGAGGACGGTGCCAGCCACCAGTGCAACGAAGATTTCGCCGTCATGCGCACCATCCCCGGCATGGTGGTCATGTGCCCCTCTGACGACATCGAGGCCAAGGCCGTTGTCCGCGCCGCCGCCAAGTATGTCGGCCCGGTGTATATGCGCTTCTCCCGCTTTGCCAGCCCCGTGTTCCACAGCGAGGATTACAAGTTTGAGATCGGCAAGGGCGAAGTGCTGCAGGACGGCACCGATGTGGCCATCATCGCCACCGGCTTGATGGTCAACGAGGCCATTGAGGCGGGCAAGGCACTGGAGGCCAAGGGCATCCACGCCCGGGTCATCAATATGTGCACCATCAAGCCCCTGGACGAGGAGCTGGTGCTCGCCGCCGCCAAGGACTGCGGCAGAATCGTCACCGTGGAGGAGCACTCCATCATCGGCGGTCTGGGCGAGGCAGTGTGCTCCTGCGTGGCAGAGAAGTGCCCCGTGCCCGTCAAGCGCATCGGCGTAAACGACGAGTTCGGCCACTCCGGCCCCGCCGCCGACCTGCTGAAGCAGTTCGGTCTGTCTGCAGAGCATATCACTGAGGTCACCGAGGCCTTTGTGAAGTAAGATCCTATAAAATGCAGCCCCAAAGGAGTCTGAAGTTCTCCTTTGGGGCTGTTTTATATACTTTTAAAAGGTACCGTTATATTTTGCGATCTCAGCATGGCCCACAGCGGCATAATCAAAATTTGAACGCGCTCTGGCACAACTGTGTCAGAGCGCGTTTTACTTCTGCTATAAGTTACAATATCTCTCGTCTGCCCTCCAGCGCCCGCATCAGCGTGGCGTTGTCGGCATACTCCAGGTGGCTGCCCACCGGAATGCCATAGGCCAGCCGGGTGATCTTCACGCCAAAGGGCTTCAGCAGCCGGGAGAGGTACATGGCCGTGGCCTCGCCCTCCGTGTCCGGGTTGGTGGCCATAATGACCTCCTGCACACCGCCCTGGGCCACCCGCTCCACCAGTTCTTTGATGCGCAGGTCGTCCGGACCCACCCGGTTCATGGGAGAGATCACGCCGTGCAGGACATGGTACAATCCGTTATACTCACCGGTGCGCTCCATGGCAATGACGTCCTTGGGCTCTGCCACCACGCAGATGGTGTCCTTCTCCCGCTTGTAGCTGGAACAGATGGCGCATGGACCGTCGCCCTCAGTCAGATTCTGGCAGATGGGGCAGGTGTGCACCCGATCCTTCGCATCCAGAATGGCCTGGGAAAACTCGGCGGCCTGATCCCGGGGCAGACCCAGCACATAGAAGGCCAGCCGCTGGGCACTCTTGGCTCCGATACCGGGCAGGCGGGCGAACTGTTCCACCAGTTTCTCCATGGCGGGGGGTAAATACTGCATAGATGAAAAACTCCTTACACGCGCAGGGCGTCGATGGCGGCGGCGGGATCGGCCGCGCCGAATACGGCGCTTCCGGCCACCAGCACATTGGCTCCGGCCTCCACCGCGCTGCGGACAGTTCTGCTGTTAATGCCGCCGTCCACCTCCAGATCGCAGGCGGGGTTATAGCGGTCAATGAGTGCGCGCACCTGACGGATGGTGTCCAGCTGGGACTCCATAAATGCCTGGCCGCCGAAGCCCGGCTCCACCGTCATGACCAGCACCAGATCCAGCTCCTCCAGATAGGGCAGGATGGCGTTGGGACTGGTGATGGGCCGCAGAGCCACCGCCTTCTTCACGCCGGCGGCTTCCATGGCGTCCAGCGCCCGGCGGATGCCGCGGGGACTGTCCGCCTCCAGATGAACGGAGATGAGGTCCGCACCGGCGGCGGCAAAGTCGTCGATATAGCGCTCCGGCTTCTCGATCATCAGGTGCACATCCAGCATGGCGTCGGTATAATCCCGCAACGCCTTGAGCACAGGAAGGCCGAAGGAGATATTGGGCACGAATGCGCCATCCATCACGTCAAAGTGAATCAGGTCGGCATTTTTCACACTGTCCAGACTTCTGCCCAGCTGGGTGAAATCAGCAGACAGAATGGAAGGGGCGATTTTAATCATAGCAAGCCTCTCTTTTCATCTGATTTTCATGCTGCGGTCAACATTTCGCAGAATATCGGTGATACTATATCGGTGTAGCAGGCAGAACACGGCGGGCATAGGATGTGCTGCGGGCCGGGCGCGCTTTCGCGTCCCGGCCATGCGCCGGACGCCCGCCTCCCGTATCCCGAGACCCGGCCCGGGCCATGGCGCATGGCCGCCGCTGACGATAATCTGCGGAAGGGAGTTCCAGTTCGGAGCTCTCTTCCGCAGAAGAATATCCATTTCGATCAGTCGTAGAAGTCGGCGGTGCGCACCTCATGGGCATCGTAGCCTGCCTCTTTCATGGCCTCCAGAATGCGCTGCTTGTGGTCAAGCCCGAAGGCCTCCAGCGTCACTTTCAGCTCCACGCCGCTCTGGCGGTTGATGTTGATGAACTGGTTGTGATCCAGCTTGATGATGTTGCCGTTCTCCCGGGCGATGATCTCCGCCACCCGCAGCAGCTCACCGGGACGGTCGGGCAGCTGGACGGAGAAGGTGAAGATACGGCCCCGGTTGATCAGGCCGTGCTGGATGAGGGAGGACATGGTGATGACGTCCATATTGCCGCCGGAGAGGATGCTGACCACATTCTTATCCTTGCAGTCCAGATGGTTCAGGGCGGCAATGGTGAGCAGGCCGGCGTTTTCAACGATCATCTTGTGCTTCTCTGCCATGTCGAGGAAGGCGTCCACCAGCTCGTCGTCGTTAATGGTGAGGATCTCGTCGATGTTCTGCTGTATGTAAGGAAACACCAGGTCGCCGGGAGTCTTTACCGCCACGCCGTCGGCGATGGTAGAGATGTTCTCCAGCGTCACCACATGGCCCGCCTCCAGGCTGGCCTTCACGGAGGCTGCGCCGGTGGGCTCCACGCCGATGACCTTCACATTGGGGTTGAGCAGCTTGGCCAGCGTGCTGACGCCGGAGGCCAGTCCGCCGCCGCCGATGGGCACCAGAATGACATCCACATCGGGCAGATTGCGGAAGATCTCATAGGCGATGGTGCCCTGGCCGGTGGCCACGGTCAGATCGTTGAAGGGCGGGATGTAGGTCATGCCCTCGCTCTCGGCCAGTTCCATGGCCTTGGCGGCGGCGTCGTCAAACGTGGAGCCGTGGAGGATGACCTTTGCGCCGTAGCCCTTGGTGTTGTTCACCTTCAGCATGGGGGTGGTGGTGGGCATGACCACCGTGGCGCTGACACCCGCATGGCGGGCGGCGTAGGCCACGCCCTGGGCGTGGTTGCCTGCGGAGGCGGTGATCAGGCCAAGGGCCTTCTCCTCCTCGGAAAGGGTGCTGATCTTAAAATAGGCACCACGGATCTTATAGGCACCGGTCACCTGCATATTTTCCGGTTTCAGGTAAACATTGTTGCCACAGGAAGCGGAAAATGCAGGGGAATAGATCAGGTTGGTCTCGTTAATGACGCCGGAGAGCACGCTCCGGGCGGATTTAAAGCTGTCAAGGGTCATCATAGAACTTGAAACGCCTCTTTTCATGAGTCAAAATTCATTGGAAATACATCTGTTTATTTTACTCAATCTGCCGGGGATTGTCAATGCGGCGAAGGTGCTGAAATCGTCCTCCTTTTCCTTGACACTCTCCTATGAAAACGGTAGAATATTCATTACTGGGTTTACTTAATATCAGGAGTGACGCACATGAAAAAACTCAAAAAACAGCGCAGTGTTGTGCCGGTCTATCTGATCGCTGTGGTGTGGTTCATCGGCGGCTTTTTCTTCCGGGTGCACCGCCCGCTGGGTTTCGCGGTGCTCGTGGCCATCTCGGCTGCGGTATTTCTGATCGCCCGCCAGATCTGGCGTGACCGCACCATTGTCGTCACCAAACCAGATCCTGAGCCGGAGCAGAAGGCCCAACCAAAGGCCGAACCAGAGCCGGCAAGGGCCAAGACCGAGCCGGTGGACCCCGAGATCGCCGCCCTGCGCCAGGACCGCGACCGGGCCGTGGGCGAGATGCGCCGTCTGAACGACAGCATTGAGGACCCCACCCTGTCCCGGCAGATCGACCACATCGAGGCCACCACCGGCAAGATCTTCGCCTATGTGATGGCGCATCCGGATCAGAAAAACCAGATCCGCCGCTTCCTCAACTACTATTTGCCCACCACCCTGAAGTTGCTCAACGCCTATGACCGGCTGGACGAGGCCGGCATCTCCGGCGTCAACATCGACGGAGCCAAGGGCAGGATCAGTGAGGTCATGGCCGCCATCGTCTCCGCCTTTGACCGCCAGCTGGACGCTCTCTACCAGGGCGAGGTCATGGACATCAACGCGGAGATCAAAGTATTGCAGAGCCTGCTGACCGGCGACGGTCTGGCCGACGATCAGATGGGCAGTCATTGACTGGCTCAGTGAGAGATATAGATACGGAGGTACCTTATGAACGAACAGGAACACATTCCTCAGCTGACGCTGGAGCCAGAGGGCGCCGCCGCGGCCGCCCAGAGCGCCCCTGCCGCTCCTGCCGTCCCCACGCTGACGCTGGAGCCCGAGAGCGCCGCTCCGGCCGAGGCCGAAGCCGTCGATCCCGTCGTTGTGGACGAGAGTATGCTCACGGAAGATGAGCGCCGGGCTGTGAACGCCTTTGCCGCCAAGATCGACATCACTGACTCCACCCAGGTCATGCAGTACGGCTCCGCCGCCCAGAAAAACATCGCTCAGTTCTCCGAGTCCGCGCTGAGCAGCGTGCGCACCAAGGACCTGGGCACTGTGGGCGATGCGCTGAGCAGCCTCGTGCTGGAACTCAAGCAGGTCGGCCAGCCCGAGAAAAAGGGCTTCGGTCTCTTCCAGCGCAGCAAGCGCAAGCTAGAGGAGATGAAGGCTCAGTATGCCAAGGCCGAGGCCAATGTGGACAAGATCACCGAAATGCTGGAGGGCCACCAGGTCACCCTGATGAAGGATGTGGCCATGCTGGATCAGATGTTTGACCTCAACCAGCAGTACAGCAAGGAGCTGACCATGTATATCGTGGCCGGCAAGAAGCGTCTGGCCCAGATCCGCGCCAGCGAACTGGAAGAACTGCGCAAGAAGGCAGAGGCCTCCGGCGCGCAGGAGGATGCGCAGGCCTACAACGACATGGTCAACCTGTGCAACCGCTTTGAGAAGAAGATCCACGATCTGGAGCTCACCCGGGTCATTTCCATCCAGATGGGCCCCCAGACCCGCCTGCTCCAGAACAACGACACGCTGATGATCGAAAAGATCCAGACCTCTCTGGTGAACACTATCCCGCTGTGGAAGAGCCAGATGGTGCTGGCGCTGGGTCTGGAGCACTCCCGTCAGGCCACAGCCGCTCAGACGGCGGTCACCAATATGACCAACGACCTGCTGCGCCAGAACGCAGAGATGCTCCGCATGGGCACCACTGAGACGGCGAAAGAGGCCGAGCGCAGCATCGTGGACATTGAGACGCTCCAGCACACCAATGAACAGCTCATCGCCACACTGGACGAGGTCATGCAGATCCAGAAGGAGGGCCGCGAAAAGCGCGCTGCCGCCGAGGCCGAGCTGGGCAAGATCGAAGGTGAGCTGAAAAAGAAGCTGCTCGAGCTGCACTGACCCAAACGCATAAACTCAGCCGGAGCATATGACATATGCCCTCCGGCTGATCGATCCCTAATAATACCGGAAAGGTGATTTTCTTTTGAAAACATTGAAAAAATATCCCGTTGCGTGGGCGATCACCGTAGCGGTGATCGTGGTATCCGCCATTTTTGGCATAAAAATGGCCCGGGCGGATATGCTGGCCGTCACGCCGGGCAACTGGGTGTGCGACGGCGCAGAGGTGCTTTCTGAGGACACGGAGAACACGGTGCGCACCTACAACACCACATTTGACCAGAGCTACTCCGCCTATGTGGCGGTGGCCACGGTGCCCAGCCTGAAGGGCTGGGACGCGGACGCCTATGCAGAGGCGCTGTTCAACCGCTGGAGCCTGCAGGGCAACGACTTCCTGCTCATGCTGGACATCGGCGGGAACCAGAGCTACCTCTATAACGGCAGCAACTACACCAACTTCAATTTCAGCTCCTATCTGGACACCTATGTGAACACCGATTTCTTTGCCGGAAACTACGACGCGGCCGTAACCAGTCTGATGGCCGGCATGGAGAGCTATCTCTCCCAGTACAACGGCGGCTACTCGCCCGAAAACGGCGTGACTCCCACTGAGGACACCGGCGATTACACCGACTATGCTCAGGTGGAACAGCGGAGCAATGTGCTCTCCGGCGTCATCGTCGTTCTGGCACTGCTGGTAGTGGCCTATGCCCTGCTCAGTTCTATGGAGCGCAGCCGCTACCGCAGCTGGTACAGCCATTATGGCCGCATGGACACGCCTCCGGTGATATTCACCCCCATCTTCTTCTGGCACCGCCCCGGCAGTATGTGGTGGAACCGGATGCACCACCATCCCCACGGCCCCGGTCCCCGGCCCGGCGGTCCCGGCCCCGGCCCGCGCCCTGGTGCAGGCCCTCGTCCCGGTGCAGGTCCGCGCCCCGGTGCAGGTCCACGGCCCGGTGCAGGTCCGCGTCCCGGTAACTCCCGCCCTGGAGGCGGCTTCGGTGGCGGCTTCGGCGGAGGCGGCCGCAGCGGCGGTCATGGCGGAGGCGGCTTCGGCGGCGGAGGCCATGGCGGCGGTCACAGATAACATATTCCTACTCAGAGTTCCGAGGCCTTGTCCTCGGAACTTTGTTTATATGATTTTTCAGAGGTAAGGCTATGAACAATACGAAAACTTTACGCGGGCGGTTTGCCCCCTCCCCCAGCGGACGGATGCACCTGGGCAACGCGTGGTCGGCCCTGCTGGCATGGCTTTCCGTGCGCAGCCGGGGCGGTGTGATGGTGCTGCGGCTGGAGGATCTGGACCCCGATCGCTGTAAGCGCCCGCTCTGCGACGGTGTGGAGGAGGATCTCCGCTGGCTGGGTCTGGACTGGGACGAGGGTGGAAGCGCAGGCGGAGCGGAATTTTATCAGAGTCAGCGCGGCGAATTCTACAGTGCAGCGCTGGAACAGCTGGAAAGACAGGGTCTGCTCTACCCCTGCTTCTGCACCCGGGGCCAGCTCCACGCCCCCAGCGCCCCCCACCGCTCCGACGGCGAGGTCATCTACCCAGGCACCTGCCGGGATCTGAGCCCGGAGGAACGGGCAGTGCGCGCTCAGGCGCGCCATCCCGCTGTGCGCATTCGGGTACCGGACGCGGAGATCGGATTCGTTGATCAGCTTCAGGGCGCTTACAGTGAAAACCTGGCCCGGGACTGCGGCGATTTTATCCTGCGCCGCTCCGACGGGGTGTACGCCTACCAGCTGGCTGTGGTGGTAGACGATGCCCTGATGGGCGTCACCGAGGTGACCCGGGGCAGTGACCTGCTGACCTCCACCCCCCGGCAGATCTACCTCCAGCACCTGCTGGGCTTTGACACGCCGGACTACTGCCATGTCCCCCTGCTCTGCGCCCCGGATGGGCGGCGGCTGTCCAAGCGGGAGTCCGATCTGACGCTCCAGTCGCTGCGTGAGCGCGGCGTCCGGCCAGAGGAGATCGTAGGGCGTCTGGCCCACGCCGCCGGACTGATCGACCGCCCGGAGCCCGTTCCCGCCCGGGAGCTTGTACCGTTGTTTGACGTACATAAACTTCCAAAAGACGATATTCCCTTCAAGTGGTAAAAAATGAGCTGTCCGTTATGGACAGCTCATTTTCGCTTTTTACTTTTTCCAGGTCTGAGGGGCGAGCAGAACAAGGATTGGGAAGATCTCCAGCCGGCCTGCCAGCATATCGAAGATAAGCACCACTTTGCTCAACGGGGACATAATGCTGAAGTTTGCCATAGGGCCGACCAGGCTCAGACCGGGGCCGATGTTGTTCAGGGTGGCGGCCACGGCGGTAAAGCTGGTCTCCAGGTCAAGGTTCTCCAGCTGAATGATCAGCAGAGAGATCACGAAGATGATGACATAGCACACCAGAAACAGCAGGGAACCCCGCACGACGGCCCGATCCAGCTTTTTGCCATCCATGCGGATGGTGCGCACTTCCCGGGGCTTGACGAGCTGGCGCAGCTCCTGCACGCCGGTCTTGAGGTAAATGACCAGCCGCGAAACCTTCATGCCGCCACCAGTGCTGCCCGCACAGGCGCCCAGCATCATGAGCAGCATCAAGATGCCCTTGGAGAAGCTGGGCCAGAGGGCAAAGTCCGTGGTGGAGTAGCCCGTAGTAGTGATGATGCTGGCCACCTGGAACAGCACCTCCCGCACGGAGTGGAACTGGCCGTAGTACAGCAGATCCAGCGAGATGAACAGGGTGGCACCGGCCACAATGGCATAATACCAGCGCACCTCCTCCATCCGCAGCACTGCCCGCCATTGACGACACAGCAGCAGGAAATAGACGCCGAAGTTGGTGCCGGCCAGCAGCATAAAGATGATGATGACCCATTGGAGATAGGGGGAATAACCGGCCACGCTGTCATTGAGCACGCCGAAGCCACCGGTGCCCATGCTGCCAAAGGTCAGGCACAGGTTGTCAAACAGCGGCATTCCGCCGATCGCCTGCAAAATGAGCTCCAGTACGGAAATGCCGAAATAGATGCCATAAAGGCTCCGGGCCGACGCCCGCAGCCGGGGCACCAGCTTGCTGACCACCGGGCCGGGGCTCTCCGCCTGCATGAGGGAAAAGCTGGAGCCGTTGTCCGCCATGGGCAGCAGGGTCAGGATAAACACCAGCACCCCCATGCCGCCGATCCAGTGGCTGAAGGAGCGCCAGAACAGCAGACAGTGGCTCATGGTCTCCACATCGGTCAGGATAGATGCGCCGGTGGTGGTAAAGCCGGAGACGATTTCAAAGAGGGCGTCCAGATAATTTGGGATCTCGCCGCTGAACACAAAGGGCAGCGCTCCGGCAGCGGACATGACGATCCAGCACAGCGCCACGGTCACATAGCCGTCCTTGATGGTGAACATACTGGAACGGGCCTTCAGCCGGGTCAGGGGCAAACCCACTGCGATGCAGATAAAGGCGCTGAGCGCCAGCATCAGGGTGGGGTAGTACTCGTGATAGATGAGCCCCACCACCAGCGGCAGCAGCAAGAAAACACCCGTCAGTGCCAAAACCGTGCCCAGCACATAGAGAATGCGTTTATAATTCATGGCCGCTTACTCCAGAATGTCCCGGATACTGTTGATCCGCTTCAGGGTGGTGACGATGATAACGAAGTCGCCGGGCAGAATGCAGTCCTGGCCGGAGGGGACGATGACCTTCCCCTCCCGGATGATCGCGCCCACCAGCACGCCTTTCTTGATATGCATATCGTTCAGGGTCTGATTGGTGACGCTGCTCTGATCCTTGATGCGGAAGGCCAGCGCTTCCACCTGATTGTCCGCCAGCATGTGCACGGCCTCCATGTCGCTGTCGGGAGAGGGACGCAGCGCCCGGGCGTAGTGCAGAATGGTCTCCGCCGTCAGATGCTTGGGGGAGACGACGCTGCCCACCGGGATCTCGTCAATGACGCAGTTGAAGTTGGTCTTATTGATCTTGGTGATGAGCTTGGCATGGCTCATCTTGTTGGCGTAGAGCGCCAGCATGATGTTCTCCTCGTCGAAATTCGTCAGGGAGACAAAGGCATCCGTGCGCTCCAGCCCCTCCTCCAGCAGCAGCTGCTCATTGGAGGCATTGCCGTAGATCACGTTGGCCCGGGGCAGCAGGTCGCTCAGTTCCTCGCAGCGCTGCTTATCCAGCTCGATGATGGTCACATGAATATGGGACTGGATGAGCCGCCGGGCCAGATAGTAGGCCACGGTGCCGCCGCCCATGATCATCACGTCCCTGATGGGCTTGGAGCGGATGCCCACCCGCTGGAAGGTGTCGCCCAGCAGCTCATTGGGCACGATGATGGACACCCGGTCCCCGGCGTGGAGCACCGTGCGGCCGTCGGGAATGACCGCCTTCTGATGGGACTCCACAATGGGGATCAGCAGCGGGGTGGAGCGCTCCGCAGAAATGTCGATCAGGCTGCGCCCGTCCCACGGAGAGTGCTCCGGCAGCACCAGCGACAGCATCTGCACCCGCCCCTTGGCGAAGGAGTTCAGGTCGATGGCCGAGGGGCAGCGGATCAGGTGATAGATTGCGCTGGCCGCCGCCAGCTCCGGGTTGATGGCCAGCGAAAGGCCCAGCTCGTCCTTGATGAAGTCGATCTCGCCGTAATAGTCCGGATTGCGCACCCGGGCGATGGTGCGGCAGTTGCCCGCCTTCTTGGCGATCAGGCAGCACAGCAGGTTGATCTCATCCCGGTTGGTGACGGCGATCAGGATGTCGCAGTCCTTCACCCCCGCGTCCAGCAGCACCCGGTAGCTGCTGCCATTGCCCTTGATGGGAATGACATCCAGCGCAGAGAGCCGGCTCACCGCGTCCTCGTTGTTGTCCACTACGGAAATATCATGCCCCTCAGAGCTGAGGGTCTCGGCCAGGGTGAAGCCCACCTTGCCGCAGCCGACAATGATAATGTTCATATCTTTCTCAGGATCCTCTCAAGCTCGCTTATGTGCCGCCCAGTCCCAGCAGGGCGGCGCCAATGATGCCCGCGTCGTTGCCCAGTGCGGCGCGCACCAGCACAGGCGGGGCAATAAACTCCGAAGCGTAGCAGTATTTTCTGAGTTTTTCTCGCACGGGGGTGAGCAGGGTCTCCCCCTGATTGCTGACTCCGCCGCCCAGGATCACTACCTGCGGGCGGAGCAGATTGACGATGCCGCCGATGCCGGCGGCCAGATACTCCTCATAGGTATCCAGCACTGTCTGAGCGGTCTCGTCCCCCAGCAGTGCCGCATCAAAGGGTGTCTTCGCGTTCACCTGAGCCGAGTCCGGGCAGACCTGCCACAGGGCGGACTCCGGATGCACCTCCATCGCCCGCCGGGTCTGGCGGATCAGGGCGGTGGCGGAAGCATAGGCCTCAAAGCAGCCCCGCCTCCCGCAGCCGCAGAGCTCTCCGCCCAGAATGAGCGGGATATGCCCGGCCTCGGTGCCGCCGCCGTTCCAGCCGTCGAACACCCGGCCATGGGCCACGATGCCGCCGCCCACACCGGTGCCCAGCGTGATCATGACCGCGCTGTCATAGTCCCGGGCCGCCCTGGCGTGCACCTCGCCCAGCGCGGCGCAGTCCGCATCATTGCCCAGATAGACCGGCAATCCGGTCAGCTTTTGCAGCTGCTCCCCCAGCGGCAGGGAACGCCAGTCCAGATTGGTGGTGCGCAGCACCATGCCGCTCCGGGCATCCACCGCGCCGGGGACACCCACGCCGAGGGCGCAGGCGGCGTCCCGCTCCAGCCCGGCCTGCTCCAGGCTGAGCATGGCTGCCCGGGCCATATCCCGGACGATCTCCTCCGCCGGGCGGTCCGCACCGGTGGGCAGGCTGCATCTGCTCAGCAGGCGGCCGTCCTGCGTAACTGCTCCGGCGGCGATATTCGTGCCACCCAGATCAATGCCGATCAGACAGCGCACGGCGTATCACTCCTTGTTTTCGGCAATATAAGTCAGATAATCGTCGTAGCTGGTCTTGCGGTCGATGAGCCTGCCGTCGCTGGTAAAGTCGAACACCCGGTTGCAGACGGAGGAGATCATCTGATGGTCATGGCTGGCCAGCAGAATGTTGCACTTCACATCCATCAGGCCGTTGTTCAGTGCAGCGATGGACTCCAGATCCAGATGGTTGGTGGGCTGGTCCAGCAGCAGCACATTGGCACCGGACAGCATCATGCGGGAGAGCATACAGCGCACCTTCTCACCGCCGGATAGGACTTTAACGGGCTTGTAGACATCCTCGCCGGAGAACAGCATCCGGCCCAGGAAGCCGCGCAGATAGGTCTCGTCCTTGTTCTCGGAGTACTGGCGCAGCCAGTCCACCAGGTTGAGGTCGATGCCATTGAAGTAGGCGGAGTTGTCCTTGGGGAAGTAGGACTGGCTGGCGGTGACGCCCCACTTGACGGTGCCCTCGTCGGGCTCCAGCTC
>ERZ808240.3538-NODE-3538-length-15049-cov-3.218754_pt1 | contig 15049 bp, 11 predicted proteins | sample MGYA00521084_ERZ808240 | MGnify/ENA primary metagenome ERZ808240 (study PRJEB31516, sample SAMN03275571) | gut metagenome | biome: mammalia-associated habitat; material: feces | host: Papio cynocephalus | place: Kenya | collected 2012-08-06 ... | reverse complement strand
AATGACATCGCAGTCCACGGTAATCTGTCTCTCGCCCAGCGCTTCCATGTCTGTGACAGCGCGCAGGGAGCGGCCAATCAGACGCTGAATTTCCGCGCTTCTGCCGTTGAGCTTGAGCTTGGAAATATCGCGGCGGTTTCTCGTGTTGGTCGCACGCGGCAGCATGTTATATTCTGCCGTGACCCAGCCCTTGCCGGTGCCCTTGACATGCGGCGGAACGTTCTCCTCTACCGATGCGTTGCAGATGACCTTCGTGTTGCCCACAGAAATGAGCACGGAGCCTTCCGCATACATCGTATAGTCCTTTACAATCTTTACTTTACGCATCTCATCGTTGCGTCGTAAATCCGGTCTTGCCATTAGTCTTCTTCTCCTTCCGGTTCTTCCTCTATCTCAGATTCATCCATCTCATCTGTTTCATCCATTTCTTCTATCGGCAGCAGTGCCTCGACAAACGCCTTGCGTTCAAACGGCATCAAATCGTCAATGCCCTCACCGACACCGACATACTTGACCGGCACACCGAGTCCGGCAGAAATCGCCACGACGATGCCGCCCTTGGCGGTGCCGTCCAGCTTGGTCAGCACAATACCCGTCAGCTTTGCCACTTTATTGAACTGTTCCGCCTGGGAAACGGCGTTCTGTCCCGTCGTTGCGTCCAGCACCAGCAGTGTCTCGCGGCTGCTGTCCGGCAGCTCGCGCGTAATCACGCGGTCAATTTTATTCAGCTCGTTCATCAAATTGGCTTTGTTGTGCAGACGACCGGCCGTATCGACGATAATCACATCGCAGTTGCGCGCCTTTGCCGCTGCAATCGAGTCAAACACAACCGCTGCCGGATCCGCGCCTTCGCCGTGGCGAACAATGTCCGCACCGGCGCGCTCTGCCCAAATCTCCAGCTGGTCTGCCGCTGCCGCACGGAAGGTATCCGCCGCCGACAGCATGACGCGCATTCCCTGTGCCGTGTACGATGCCGCCAGCTTGCCAATCGTCGTGGTCTTGCCCACACCGTTGACGCCAATGACCAGAATGACCGCAGGTTTTTTGGAAATGTCCAGTCCGCTGTCCTCCTGCATCATCTCACTGAGAATATCACACAGCACGCTGCGCAGCTCTTCTTTCGTATTGATGTGCTGATGCTTTGCCCGGTCGCGCAGCTCATCCACTGCACGAGATGCCGTCGATGCACCGAGATCCGCCAGAATCATCGCTTCTTCCAGCTCTTCCAGCAGGTCTTCGTCCACCTTGACAAATGCCGCCATGACATCGCCAATCGACTCGCTGACTGCATCACTGGTCTTTTTCAATCCCTGTTTGATTTTATCAAAAAATCCCATGACTTTTTTCCTCCTATTTCTTTTTCTTCTCTATCATCCATGTCGGAAGCACGGGAATCAGCGGAAATGCCGCCAAAAGCAGGTAGACATACCGCACACCGAAGGCAACCGGTGCCGCCAACATCAACGTGATCCACAGCAATGCGCCAGGCGCAAGCGCCAGCGCCCAGGTATAGGCTCTGCGCCGCAGCAGCAGCGCCAGGCACAGCAGCCACAACGCAAACAGCGTACCAATGCTTATATGCAGCTGCAAGCTTCCCTGTATCGCGCTGAGCGCCGTGCCTCCCGGCAAGCGCTGCAAAACATCGACGGTATGCAGTCCATATCCATCCCATTCGTCTCCCTCAGAGATGCCGGATACCAAATCGCCATAGCCGTTGCGCGATCCGATTTTCCAGTAACCAAAGGTTTCCAGACAATATGCTTTGATATACGCCGGAAAATTTTTTAGACACATGGTTCCCCAACATTTGAGCAGATGAACCGTGTTTTGTTTTAAATAATAATTATCGAAATGACCATAGTCCCATTTGATGGAATCAACTAGGCACGGGGTGTAGACCCGCCGGTATTCCTCTTCTGGCAGCAATGTCGTCACCGCTTCCCGCTCCGTGTCGTTCATCTCTCCGTCATGTGTGACAACATACGCCATCTGCTGAATGGGCACGCCGAGCGACTCCACAACAGAGTCCTTTTCCACACCGCAGGCGGTATAGATTGGGCCGGTGACAATACACGAAACGACGATGACACTCAGTGTCGCCATACATACGCGTTTTGCCTGCCTGCGATAGACAATCAGCAGCAAAACCAGCAGTCCCGCCGCGATATACAGCCCATTATTCCGGAAAAAGATGGTGCCGAACAGCAGCAACACCCACTTTGCCAAAAATGCCTTGCTCTGAAGCAGCTTTCCCTGCGACTGCGCCGCATCCACAAGCTGCATCGTCAGCAACAGCAAAAATACGGTAAACAGCGGATCTTTCCACATGACAACCGCATTCATGGCAAACGTCTGCGGAATCACAAAAAACAGCAGCGATGCGATGACATACCAGCGTCTGACTCCCTTGCTGTCCAGCCAAGTCAGAAAATACGCATAGGCCGCCGCCATCAGCAGATATTGCGTCAACGAATAGAGAAAGACGCCAACCATCAAGCTGCCGACCGCCGCGCCGATCTTGATAAAAATCGCCACGAACAGCGTGTACACAACAGGGAAATGGTTTGCGAGAGCCGCATCTCCCAGCGCCTGCTGAATAGAGCTAAACGAATCTCCGAGTACAGAGCCCGGAAAATCCTTGAGAAAGAACGGCAGCCAGCACAGACACAAAACCGCAAAGCACACGACAAACAATTTTTTGTTCCACGCTTTACTATCCGCCGGTCGGGCAATAGCATCATACAGCCTGTCCAGCACGAGCAGCAGCACAAACGCGCCCACTGCCGCCAGAGCGAACACCGCCAAATCTGACCACACAAAATCATCAAAGGTATTTTGCGTATAGCTGGCGTGTACATCCCCGCTAAAATGAATTTTTCGGCCGAGACTTATCATTGCGCCGAACATCAGTGCCACCACAAAAAACGGCCACAGCATCTTTTTCTGCTTTGTCTGTTGCATCTGCATATTGGAAATCACGCCTTCTTTTTCAATCGGTTTTTGTCCACATCGGGAGCAGCGGAATGAGCGGAAATGCCACCAAAAGCAGGTAAACATATCGCATACTAAAGGCAACCGGCGCTGCCAGCATCAAGGTAATCCATAAAAAGGCTCCCGGTGCCAGAACCAGTGCAAGCCGATACGCCCTGCGCCGCAGCAGCAATGCCAAGCACAGCAGCCACAACGCAAACAGCGTGCCCGCGCTAAAATGGAACTGCAGCGCCGTCTGGATGCGTTCGAGCACAGCTCCTCCCGGGAGCTTTTGCAGCACATTGATGGTGTACAAATCGTATCCATAGACATTTTCTATGATGCCTTCCATCATGTCTCCATTGCTGTTGCGCGCGCCAATTTTCCAGTAGCCAAAGGTCTCCAAACAGTACGCCTTGACATAGGCAGGAAAATTCTTCACGCCGATTGTCGCCCAGTTTTTGAGCACCTCGCCGGTCTGGGTGTCCAGATAATAGCGGTCAAAATAATCATAGTCCCACTTGATGGTATCTACAATGCACGGCGTATAGACCCGCTTGTATTCCTCAATCGGCATGAGCTTTGTCACGCACGCATACTCCGTGTCGTTCATCTCACCGCCATACACTGCCACATATGCCATCTGCTGAAGCGGAACGCCCACGGACTCTACCACCGAGTCCTTCTCGATCCGCAGCGCGTCATAAACCGGGCCCACAATGATGCGCGCGGCAACGATGACGCACAGCGTGGCAATGAGCACACGCTGTGCCTGCTTGCGGTAGGCAAACAGCAGCAAAACGAACAATCCTGCGACAATATAGATTCCATTGTTGCGGAAGAAAATCGTGCCGAGCAGCAAGAGCACCCATTTGACCACAAATTTTTTGTCTTGGAACAGTGCGCCGCGCGACTGTACCGCGTCAAACAGCATCATGGTGAGAAACAGCAAAAACGCCGTAAACAGTGGATCTTTCCACATAATCACTGCATACATCGCAAACGACTGCGGAATCGCAAAAAATGCCAGGCACAGCACGACATACCACCGGCGCACGCCCTTGCTGTCCAGCCAGGTCAAAAAGCGCGCATACACTGCCGCCATCAACACAAACTGTGTCAGAGAGTACAGAAAGACGCCGAGCATAATGCTGCCAAACGCAGCGCCAATCCGCAGAAAGATCGCCACAAATAGCGTGTAAAACACCAAAAAGTGATTGCCAATCCGCTTGACGCCCAAGCCCTGATTGACCGAATGAAAGGAATCTCCCACGACAGTGCCCGGAAAATCCTTGAGGAAAAACGGCAGCCAGCACAGGCACAAGACCACAAAACACACGATAAACAGTTTTTTGTTAAACGCCTTGTTGTCCGCCGGCCGGGCAATGGTATCGTACAGCTTATCCAGGACAAGCAGCAGGACAAACGTACCCACTGCCGCCAGGGCAAACACCACCAAATCCGTCCACACAAAGTCATCAAACGTATTCGCCGTGTAGCTCAGGTGGACATTTCCGGCAAAGTGAATCTTTCGCCCCAGACTAATCATCGCACCGAACATCAGTGCCGCAACGATCAGCGGCCACAGGCTTTTTTTCTGTGTCTGCTTCTCCATCCGGTCACCGTTCCTTCTTTTCCAGCCAGATCTTTCTCGACACAAAATTCCAAACCATCACGATGGCGGTGGCAAAGATCTTTGTCACCATATAGAAAATGCCCAAAACGCTGACGCCCAGCCACATCATCACCTCATTGATTATCAATCCGATGATGCTGAGCAGCACGAAGGTGACAAACTCCCGTGCGCGGCTGATGTCCTCTCTGCGCGTGAACACAAACTTCATGCTGCATACATAGTTAAAAATAACCGAAACTGTAAAGGAAATGCACGCCGAAAGCAGATAATATACGCCGAACAGCTCGGTGAGCGCAACCATGACACCGTAGTCAATGAAAAACGCGAGAACACCGACAATGCCGAAGCGCATGATCTGATCAATGAGTTTTTTCATGAGTTTCTCTCTGCTCCTTCATCGCGCGCTGCAGCTGCATCTCAAAGTCCTGCTTGTTTTTCTGTACGATATTTTGCAGCTGCATACCGGCAAAAAAGCACTGTACCGCAGCCAGCGCAGTAAATCCGCAGACAACCAGCGTCGGGAAGCGCGGAACCAGTCCCTCTGTGACATACGTGCACAAAATCGGAACGAAAAACAGCAGACTGATGATGAGCAGCAGAGCTGCAATCGCACCAAAGAATTTCTGCGGCTGATAGCAGCGGAACAGCCGCGCAATCGTGCGCAGCACCTTCATGCCGTCCGACACGGTATTGAGCTTGGACTCACTGCCCTCCGGGCGATCCTGATAGTCAATGATGACATTTTCAACTGCCAAGTTTTTATCTACCGCGTGAATGCTCATCTCGGTTTCAATCTCAAAGCCCTGCGACAGCACCGGAAATGTCTTGACAAAGCGATAGCTGAACGCGCGGTAGCCCGTCATGATGTCTTTGATACTGTTGTGAAACAGCCAGTTGATGGACTTGCGCACAAAGGCATTGCCGGAGTTGTGAAAGCGGCGTTTGTTCTCGGTAAAATACGTCGAAGACAAGCGGTCTCCTACAACCATATCCGCGTTGCGCTGCAAAACCTTGTCTGCCATTTCCCGTGCGTGAACTGCCGGATATGTGTCGTCACCGTCCACCATGATATAGCAGTCTGCCTCTACCTCCTGAAACATCCGGCGTACCACATTGCCCTTGCCTTGCTGGTACTCGTATCGAACGACTGCGCCGGCCTTTCGCGCCAGCTCATCGGTTCCATCGGTAGAATTGTTGTCGTATACATAAATGACCGCTTCCGGAAGCGTCTTGCGGAAGTCCGTCACGACTTTGGTAATCGTCTGACTCTCGTTATAGCACGGAATCAGAACTGCAATTTTATCCATTCTCTTGATCCCCTTTATTTAATCTCCATTTTCATTTCTTTTTCAACGTCCTCGATGTTGAGCATCAGCAGCTTGGAAACGCCGCGCTCCTGCATCGTGACACCGTACAGCATATTCGCCTCTTCCATCGTGCCGCGGCGGTGCGTGATAACGATGAACTGTGTCTTGTCAGACAGGCGGTGCAAATACTGGGCAAACCGTGTGACGTTGACATCGTCCAGCGCCGCCTCGATCTCATCGAGCACACAGAACGGCGTCGGGCGCACCTTCAAAATCGCAAAGTACAGGGCGATAGCGACAAACGCCTTCTCACCGCCCGATAACAGCGACAGATTCTTGAGTGTCTTGCCCGGCGGCGTCACACGAATTTCAATGCCGCAGCCGAGAATATCTGTTTCATCCTCCAGCGCCAGCTCTGCGCTGCCGCCGCCGAAAATTTCCTGAAAGGTCTCGCCAAAATACTGATTGAGCTGGGCAAACGAGGCCGCGAAAATTTCTTTCATCTGCTCGGTCAGCTTCTCGATGATGCCGCGCAGCTCGCGCTCCGCCTGTTCCAAATCGTCCTTCTGCTCGGTCAGGAACACCAGTCTCTCACTCAGCTCGGAAAACTCTTCAATCGCAGCGAGATTGACCGGCCCCAGTGATTTGATGGACCGCCGCAGCGATGCCGCGAGCTTTTCTTCTTCCTGCCGATTTTCTATCGCATGTGCCATCGGACGCGCTGCCGTCGGCGTCAATTCATAGCTTTCCCACATTTTATCGAGAATCTGCTGTTCTTCGCTGTGAATGCGGTCTGCCGCCGCCTCTGCCTCCGCGTGCTTGCGTTCCAGCACAACAATTTCGTTTCCAATCTCGCGGGCTTGCTTCTCTGTTTCTGTTTTGTTCTTTTCCAGCCGCATTCGGTTTTGTCCGCATTCCTGCAGCTGGCCGCGCAGCTGCCCCGTGCGCAGTCCGCTCTGTTCGCTGGTCTGCTCCAGCTCCTTGCGCTGGGCATCCGCCTGCGCAATGGTCTGCTCATATTCCGCAATCCGGCGCTTGTGATCCTCCGCCGTCTGGCGGGTGGCATCTGCCATCTGCTGCAAATCATCCAGCGCCTGCTTGACCGTATCACATTCGGTCTGCGCCTGTGCCAGCTCGGTGTGCAGCTGAGAGGCTTCACCGGTCAGCGCAGCCATCTGCTGTTCGATTTCCTGCGCCTGTCCGGCAGCGTGCGCCAAATCTTCCAGCGCCTGCTTGCGCGCCTGTTCCAGCTGTTCTGTCTGCGCCTGCAGTGCCGTCAGCTGCTCGCGCAGCTGCTGTTTCTGCTGTCCGGCGGTCTCCTGCTCTGCGCGGAACTGCTGTTCGGTCTGCCGCACACTGTCCAGCAGCAGCTGATGCTGTTTGGTCTGGGCAGAAAGCGCCGCCAGCTTTTGTTGTAATTCGCGCAGGCTTGTCGCCGTCTGTTCGGTATCCCACTCCGCATCGCGCACGCGGTCTGCCAAATCTCTGCCCTGTTCCGTGATCTCTTGCAGCTTTTTGCGCTGCACACGGACTTTTTCCTGCCACTGCTCCAACTGATTGGCGCGGGACAGAATACCAGAAGATCTGCCCGCCGAGCCGCCCGTCATGGAGCCGCCCGCATTGATGAGCTGTCCATCGCGCGTCACAATGCGAAAGCGGTTGCGATACTGTCGGGCAATCGCCAACGCGCTGTCCATATCCTCCGCCACAACCGTGCGGCCGAGGGCATTATCTACAATGTCGCGGTAATCCGCCTCGCATTCGACAAGATCTGCCGCCACGCCGCAAAATCCCGCATGTTGCTCCAATCCGCTCTCACGCAGTGACTGCGGGCGAATGGTGTCCATCGGCAAAAATGTCGCTCTGCCGCCATCGCGCCGCTTGAGCATTTGAATGGCTTTTTTGCCGTCCTCTGCGCGCTCGACGATAATATTGGCCGCCGCAGCACCCAGTGCAGTTTCCACCGCCGTGACATAGCGATCCGAAACATGGATGAGCGAGGACAATGGGCCGCGCACGCCCTTCAGCGCGCCGCTGGACGCCTGATTCATGACCAGCTTGACGGCGCGGGAAAAGCCCTCATAATCGCGCTGCAATTCCGTCAGCATCCGCACGCGGTTTTCGCTGTCGGTCAGCTCGGATTTGAGCTTCTGGTGCGCATTTCGCGCGGCATTCAGCGCCAGTCCTGCCTCCTGTGCGGCATCGCGCCGCGTCTTGTGATCCAGTTCCGCCTGTTTAATGCTGCGCCGCAGACTTTCCAGCTCTTCCTGCATGGACTGCTGTGCCTGCTCCTCCTGTCCGGTGCGCTCCTGCGCACTGCGCACATCATCTCCGACATGCTGTTCGCGCTGATGCAGCGCTTCCAGCTGAGCCTGTACGGCACGGACATCCGCCTGTACGGCAAACAGCTGTTCTCCCACCTCGTCAGCGCGCAGACGCAGTTTTTGTGTCTCCTGCTGTCCGCCATCTATCCGCTGTGTTAAGGCCTGGATTTCCGTCTGTTTTTGTGTATATGCCGCGGTCTTGCTCTGCATCTGCTGCTGCAAAGCCGTCAAACGCTGCTGCCGTGCCTGCAACTGCTGCTGCAAAGCACCGCTTTGCTCCTGCTGTGCTTCCAGCTGCCCCTTTGCCAGACCGATATTCTCCGCCGCATTGCGTCGGCTCTCTGCGAGCACTGCCATCCGGCGGGAAATGTCTCCCGCGCGTTCTTCTTCCTGCGCCAGCTGGGCTTGCAGCTGTTCCGACTGGACATCCAGCTGCCGCATATCCTCTGACAGCTGTTCCGAGCGCGCATACTGCTGCTGTTGCTGCGCGCGCACGTGCTCCAGCTGCTGCTCCGCTTCTATACGTGCGGTATCGCTGCGTTTTTTCGCGTCCTGCATCCCATCCAGCGTATCCAGCCACAAAGACACCTCATACAGCCGCAGTTCATCGCGCAGTTCCATATATTTCTTTGCGCTCTGCGCCTGCTTTTCCAGCGGGCCGGAACGCGCATCCAGCTCGTTCCAAATATCGCGGATGCGCACCAAATTTTCTGCGGTCTGATCCAGCTTGCGTTCCGCTTCTTCCTTGCGGGTGCGGAAGCGCGTCACGCCCGCCGCCTCCTCAAAGACCTCGCGGCGGTCAGTGCTTTTCGTCGCCAAAATCTCATCAATACGACCCTGACCGATGATGGAATAGCCATCATGACCCAGACCGGTATCCATGAACACATCTCGAATATCGCGCAGACGCACTCGTTTCCGATTCAGGTAATATTCGCTCTCACCGGAGCGGAAATACTTGCGGGTAACCATGACTTCTGCCGCATCCACCGGAAACTGTCCGGCAGAATTATCCAGAATCAGTGTGACCTGCGCCGCACCCATTGCGCCGCGCCGCGCGGTGCCGCCAAATACCACATCTTCCATTTTTGCACCGCGCAGGCTCTTGGTGGACTGTTCACCCAGTACCCAACGGATGGCATCAGAAATATTTGATTTTCCGCTTCCATTCGGGCCAACAATCGCCGTCATGCCGTCAGAAAACCGAATGGTTGTCTTGTCCGGAAACGACTTGAAGCCCTGTAATTCCAGTGATTTTAAATACACGTAACTACCCCTTATCCCTCATTTCATCGGCACATGCCGATATGAATTCTATTTTATAGCATACCATGTTTTCCCCGTCAATGCAATGTCGGGACAAAAAAAGAAACGCGGCAGAAATCCGCGTTTCTTTCTATATTTCACAGATGGTTTTCCTGTGCTGTGATGCGAATCTCGCCAAATTGCTCGCGCAGCCGCAGGACATTGCGTTTTTTATGTCCAATTGCCCGCGACAGCTCGCGCTGCGGCACGGTGATGGTTCGCTGTCCGGTCTCTCGGATCTGTCGGCACAGCCTGCGATACCACAGCTCGCTGTATGCCAGCTCTCCCATTGCCGGATGATACGCCCCCGCAGCGACCGTGCTGTCCAGCTCCTCCGTCGGATTGAGTCCGACGCGAATGACGGCAATGCCTTCCTGTTCAAAAACCTCCAGCATATCCGCGCACCAAACCGCCGCCGTCTCTACATCCAGCGGCTGATAGCGTCCCGCCTGCCAATCGTCATACAGCGGCGTATCCGGCAGCACCACGACGGGATAAATGCGCACCCCATCCGGTTTGAGCGCGGCAATGCGCTGCGCCGTGTAGCGGACAGTCTCTCGCGTATCCCCCGGCAGCCCCGCCATGGTCTGTAGAACCAGAGAAATACCTGCCCGCTGAATCAGCGATGCAGCGCGCTGTGTGTCTGCCGCCGTGTGTCCGCGCTTTGCGCGCTGTAACACTGCGTCATCCATCGACTGTGCGCCCAATTCGATGACCGTCACGCCATGCCGCTTCATACGGCATAAAACCTCTTCATCAATCGCATCCGGCCGCGTTGACAGCCGGACAGAAGAAATCTTTCCCGCCGCCAGATATTCATCCGTGACGGCGAGCAGCTCCTCCTGCTGCTCCACGGGAATCGCCGTAAAGCTGCCGCCATAAAAAGCTGCCTGCGGGATATTTCCCGCAGGCAGAATCGCATGTGCGTGTTGTAAGATCTCTCGCGCCTGTTCCGGTGTCATTCGCTGCTTTTGTCCCGCAATCGTTCGCTGATTGCAAAAGACGCACTGACACGGGCAGCCCGCGTGGGGAACAAAAATCGGCACAATAGACGCCATTACTTGACCTCACCCATGAGCTGCAGCGCAGCCTTTGCCGCCATCTGCTCCGCTTCCTTCTTGCTGTGGCCGGTTCCCTCTGCAAACACATTGCTGTTGAGCAGAACCTGCACGGTAAACCGCTTGTCATGATCCGGGCCGCTCTCGCCGCTCAGCTGATAGCTCAGCGTCTCCTGACGGTTTTTCTGAACAATTTCCTGCAAAGCCGTCTTGTAATCGCGGAAGGCACCGCCCTGCTCTGCCAGGTCAATCTTTGCCTCCAGGAAGGACAAAATAAAGGTGCGGGCAGCTTCCAGGCCGCCGTCCAGATAAATCGCACCAATCAGTGCTTCCACAGAGTCTGCGAGAATGGACGGGCGCTTGCGTCCGCCTCCGTTTTCCTCGCCGCGGCCAAGCAGCAGCAGATGATCCAGCCCAAGTTCCTTGGCGACCTCATACAGTGTTTTTTCACACACGACCGCGGCGCGCAGCTTCGTCAGCTGACCCTCCGGCACGTGCGGATACCGGTGAAAGACATAATCTGCCGATACCAGACCCAGTATGGAATCGCCAAGAAACTCCAGGCGCTCGTTGTTCTGAATGTGCTGATCGCGGTGCTCATTGGCATACGAAGAATGCGTCATCGCCGTTGTCAGCAATCCTGTGTCATGAAATTGATAAATCAATTCATCTTTTTCCATTAGTTTCGCTCCTTTCATTATCATAATGGGATAAATGCCCTCCCTCCGAACGAGGAAGGGCATAAGACATTTCTTTAGTCATCCTCACCGATGCGGCGAACCAGATCGCCGATCGTCTTCATGCTGGCAGCTTCTGCCTCATCAATCTCACCGATGTCGAATTCCTCTTCAATACTCATCATCAGCTCGACCAGATCCAAAGAATCTGCACCCAGATCCTCAATGAACGCAGTGTCCATATTCAGGGAATTTTCTGCCACACCGAACTGATCTGCCAGAATCTTACATACCTTCTCGAATACCATTATACGCTCACCTCCCTTGTTCTTTTCTCACGCAGGGCATTTGCCATACTCTTCTTATCATATGTGCCGCGCGCCCTGCTGTCAATAGGGAAATGCCGTCACAGGGTCATATTGTCGATATTGCGCTCGATTTCTCCCACAACATCTGCGTTTACATACGCCACTGCCTGCTTGACTGCCGAGCGAATCGCATAGGCATCCGACGAGCCGTGCGCCTTGAATACCGGCTTGGAGATACCGAGGAACGGCGCGCCGCCGACTTCCTTCGAGGACATCATCTTCTTGAGGCCGCCCATGGCCGGCTTGACCAGCAAATACGCCAGCTTCGTCCGCGCGCTGGTCAGGAACACATCCTTGAGCGTTCCCATCAGGAAGCCTGCCACGCCCTCTACCGTCTTGAGCAGAACATTGCCGGTAAATCCGTCCGTCACGGCTACATCGCACGCACCGTTCGGAATATCGCTGCCCTCGACGTTGCCGACAAAGTTGATGCGTCCGGCGTCGCCTGCCGCTTTGAGCACGTCATACGTCGCCTTGCGCAGCGGGTCGCCCTTGGTGTCCTCTGTGCCGTTGTTGACCAGACCGACGTGCGGATTCTTGACACCCATGACCTTTTCCATGTAAAAGCTGCCCATAAAGGCAAACTGCAGCAGATATTCCTCCGTGCACTCCACGTTTGCGCCGGAGTCAATGAGCAGCACATGACCGCCCTTGCACGGCAGCTGCGTCGGCAGTGCCGCACGGCGAATGCCGCGAATGCGCTTGGTCACGAGCGTTGCGCCGGACAGCAGCGCGCCGGTGTTGCCCGCCGAAATCATGGCATCTGCCTCGCCGTCCTTCATCATGCGCAGAGCCACCGACATCGACGCGTCCTTCTTGTGGCGAACCGCTGTCGCCGGATCATCGTGCATGTCAATGACGTCCTGTGCGTCGTGAATCGTAATCGGCAGATTTTCTGCGTTTTCCTTGGCCAGCAAATCGCGAATGACGCTCTCCTGACCCACGAGAATATATTCCTGACCAAATTCCTTGGCTGCCATGACGCAGCCGGAAACCTGTGCCTGCGGTGCGTTGTCACCGCTCATAGCATCAATGATGATTTTCACGAAAGGGTCTCCTTTCCCTCCTGTACGGCATCCATCAGCGTATCCAGATGTTCCAGCGCGCGCTGGGCAATCTGGGTATTCTTTTCCCGCTTGCCCTTGACGCGATAGCCAAGCGGCTGAATGATGCCGAAATTGATGTTCATCGGCTGGAACTTCGCATTTGCCTCATTGGAAATATACAGTCCCAGTGCACCGATTGCCGTCAGATCGGAAAATTCAATCGGTTCCAGTCCCAGCAGCTCCCGCGCCAGATCCAAACCGGTTTCAAAGCCGGATGCCGCGGACTCGATATAGCCCTCTACACCGGTCATCTGTCCGGCAAAGCGAATGCGTGGCTCTGCCTTGAGCCGATAATGATTGTCCAGCAGACGCGGAGAATCCATAAACGTATTGCGGTGCATGACACCGTAACGCACAAATTCCGCGTTTTTCAGTGCCGGAATCATAGAAAAGACGCGCTTCTGCTCTGGGAACTTCAAATGGGTCTGGAAGCCGACCAGATTGTACAGCGAACCGGCGGCATTGTCGCGGCGCAGCTGCACAACCGCATACGGCGTCTCGCCGGTGTGCGGATCGCGCAGACCCACCGGCTTGAGCGGGCCATACAGCAGCGTATCATGTCCGCGGCGTCCCATCACTTCCACCGGCATACAGCCTTCAAATACCTTTTTGTCCTCAAAGCCATGAACCGGCGCCTGCTCTGCCTCGCACAGAGCCTCCCAGAACGCATCATACTGCTCTCGGCTCATCGGACAGTTGACATAATCCGCCGTTCCCTTGTCATAGCGGGAGGCAAAATAGGCACTGTCCATATCCACTGATTCAAAGCTGACAATCGGCGCTGCCGCGTCATAGAAATGCAGATACTCGTGCGCGCCGAGCTTGTTGTGAATGCTCTCAAACAGAGCATCCGACGTCAGCGGGCCGGTCGCTACAATGACATGTCCCTCTGCGGGGATTTCCGTCACTTCGCCTTCATGAACCGTAATGTTCGGATGATTTTTCACTTTTTCCGTGACCAGATTGGCAAATGCCTCTCGGTCAACCGCGAGTGCGCCGCCCGCCTCTACGCGGGTGGCATCGGCGCAGGAAATAATCAAGCTGCCGGCGCGGCGCAGCTCTTCCTTGAGCAAGCCCGGCGCCGTGCAGATTTCCGCGCCGCGCAGCGAATTGGAGCAGCAAAGCTCCGCAAATGCGCTGCTGTGGTGCGCCGGTGTCATCTTCACCGGCTTCATTTCATACAGATCCACATGAATTCCGCGCTGAGCCAGCTGCCAAGCAGCTTCGCTGCCTGCCAGGCCTGCGCCGATCACAATGGCGTTATGCATCAACTGATTCCTCCGTGGCTTCGGTCTTTTTCTTGCGTGTCACGCGCTTCTTTGGCGCTTCTTCGCCGTCCTCCGCAGCCTTCTTGGTCGTTTTCTTGGTTGTCTTTTTGGTTGCTGTTTTCTTTGTCGTCGTCTTTTTCGTGGTCTTCTTGGCAGTGGTCTTTTTCGCCGCAGTCTTTTTCTTCTTTGGCGTCTCCTCTGCCTCCGCATTTTCTATGGTCTCGCCAGCTGCCTCTGCTGCCGCCTTTGCCTCCGCTTCTTTTTGTGCCTTGGTCTTACGCGGCGTGCGCTTGCTGATGAATTCCTTGTAGCCGCAGCCTTCCTTGTAGCACACAAAATGTGCTTCGCCGGTCTCGCGGTCATAATGGCGGAACAGCGTGGAACCGCACTGCGGGCACTGCTTCTTCGTGACCTTATCCCACGTCATAAACGTACACTCCGGATAGTTGTCACAGCCCAGGAACGGGAATCCGCGCTTGGATTTCAGCTCGACGATATTGCCGCCGCACTTCGGGCAGTTGACACCGGTCTTAATGGCGATATTCTTGGTGTTCTTGCAGTCCGGATAACCGGAGCACGCCAAGAACTTGCCAAATCTGCCCGACTTGATAACCATGTGCTTGCCGCACTTTTCGCAGATCTCATCCGTCACTTCGTCTTTGATCTTGATGCGCTGGCCTTCCAGATCCTTTTCTGCCTGCTGGAGAGCCGCTTCAAAGCCGTCATAGAATCGGCGCAGAACCTCGACATAGCTGATCTTGCCGTTTTCGACTTCATCCAGCTCTTCTTCCATATGGGCGGTAAACGCCAAATCGGAAATCGACTTGAATTTGTCTACCAGCAGCTCGGTAACGCCCTCGCCGAGCGGCGTCGGCTTGAGGCTTCTGCCTTCCTTCGCCACATAATCACGTTCCAGAATGGTCGAGATGGTCGGCGCGTAGGTGGACGGTCTGCCGATGCCCTTTTCTTCCATCGCCTTGATGAGCGATGCTTCGGTGTAGCGTGCCGGCGGCTGCGTGAAATGCTGCGC
>ERZ808240.3537-NODE-3537-length-15049-cov-11.590836_pt1 | contig 15049 bp, 13 predicted proteins | sample MGYA00521084_ERZ808240 | MGnify/ENA primary metagenome ERZ808240 (study PRJEB31516, sample SAMN03275571) | gut metagenome | biome: mammalia-associated habitat; material: feces | host: Papio cynocephalus | place: Kenya | collected 2012-08-06 ... | reverse complement strand
GCACTTATTATGCAATGTCAAAGTATAAGAAGTACAATATAGTGTGAACAGTAGCGATACTATGCAGGCTACGCCTTCATTGAATTTAATATACTTGCGCGTTACAGCCGGTCATTGTATAGTAAATATGTAAGAAACATACTATCGTATTTGTTTTGATGCATTTATGGAGGCGCAATGATGGCAGAGCAGGCTCTCGTTCAGGCACGTGTAGACAAAGAATTAAAACAGGAAGTATCCGAAATTTATGAAGCCCTTGGCATGGACTTACCTACAGCGATTCGAATGTTTTTCGTACGCAGTAAAATGGTACGAGGTCTTCCTTTTGAGACGACTTTACCTTCAACGGTTGTGACACGCAAAGAAGCATTGAATGCACTGGATGATATGTTTCATCAGGCATCCAACGCTCCTGAGATGACGTTGGATGAAATCAATCAGGAGATTGCAGCGGTTCGTGCAAACAGAAAGGTGGATCGAAAATGAGCTGCTACGCTGTAGTAGACACAAACGTACTTGTGTCGGCTTTAATTACGAAGAATCCTTCTTCTCCGCCTAGACAGATTTTTCGTGCAATGCTCACTGGAGATATTATTCCACTCTACCATGAAGACATTCTCGCCGAGTATGAAGAAGTACTATGTCGCAGAAAGTTTCATCTGAAATTCGAATCGATTCAAACGGTTCTGGGAGCCATTCGGCAATTTGGCATAGAAGTACAGCCGCATCCGACGGGAGAACGGTTGCCTGATATGGATGATCTTATTTTCTATGAAGTTACAATGGAAAAGCGTGAGGACGCGGCTTATCTTGTAACAGGAAATCAGAAACACTATCCCTCTCGTGATTATATTGTAATACCAGCTGAAATGCTGGCAATCTTAAAAGGATAAATAGATTCGTTATGGAGGAGATGCTACTGTTCACACGTAGTGCTTTACAGAGCCGGAAGGACATGCTATATCCAAAGTAAAACCTTGGAAGTGAATTCTAACATGAAGAAAAAGCAGGTAGAATGAGGAGTCATCGATGAACATACAGATTTTCGGCACGAAGAAGTGCAATGATACGAAGAAGGCTGAGCGCTTCTTTAAGGAGCGTGGAATCCGGTACCAGCTTGTGGATATGAAGGAAAAGGGCATGAGCAAGGGCGAATTCCTTTCCGTCGCGCAGGCACAGGGTGGTCTGGAACAGATGATTCAGTGGGACGGTAAGGATCAGGATCTGCTGGCACTCATCAGGTATACGGCGGAAGAGGATAAGCTTCACAAGGTGCTGGAAAACCCACAGGTGATCCGGACGCCGGTGGTCCGGAATGGAAAGCAGTCGACACTTGGATATCAGCCGGAAGTGTGGAAGGGCTGGACTGTTCAATAGAAAGAGTGAACCACAAAAAACAAACTCAAGATAGAACAGGAAGAGATGTATGAATGAAACACTGAGTATTGATATCGTTGGGCTTGCGGGAGCTTTTTCGTATGCATTGGACTGCATCGAAGCGGAGCTCGTCCATATCAAAAGCAGGCACGGGAAAAGAGTCGCCTATATCAGCGTGCGCATGGCAGAATACTGGGCGATTCAGGGAGATGCACTGCAGGATCTGGCCATCTGCGCCCTCCTGCATGATAATGCATTGACACAGTATATTTCGGAAGAGCTCCAGGCGCAGTCTGAACAGGAGAATGCACAGGATAAAAGCAATCTTCATTGCGTTTACGGTGAAAAAAATATCGCGTGTCTTCCATTTAAAACGGATGTTTCGAATGTTATTCTGTATCATCATGAGAATGCAGACGGAACAGGACCCTTTCACAAGACCTGGCAGGAAATTCCGCTCTTTGCGAGAATTATCCACTTTGCAGATATGGTGGATATCATTGGAAGCCGAAAAGAAATGCCGGATGAGAGCTGGGAGATGGTCGAGCGATATCTTTCGAAAAACAGGACACATCTCTTTGATGAAGAGTGCATCGAGGCGTTTTATAAAGCCTTCTCAAAGGAAGACTTTACGGCATTAAGTGAAGACAATCTGGAATCCAGACTCTGGGAGATGGTTCCGAGAGAAAAGTATACAGTGGATCTGGAAACCTGCAAACATGTTGCAGATTTCTTCGCGCGCATCGTTGACTACAAATCTTCCTTTACAAGCCGCCACTCGATCGGTGTGGCTGAAAAAGCGGCTGCTTATGCAAGGTACATCGGCTACAGTGACATGGACGTACAGAAAATGTACCTGGCAGGCGCTCTGCATGACATCGGAAAAATGGCCATTGGCAATGATATTCTGGAAAAGCCGGACAAGCTTACAGACGAGGAGTTTTCCAGAATGAAAAACCATGCAGGCTTCACCTACCTGATTCTGTCGGAGGTTCATGATTTTGAAGAAATCCGGGACTGGGCAGCCTTCCATCATGAAAAGCTGAATGGAAGAGGATATCCGTTTGGAAAAACGGCTGCGGAGCTGAATGAGCCGGAACGGATCATGGCCTGTGTGGATATCTATCAGGCTCTGACTGAGGACCGCCCATACAAAAAAGGTTTATCTCATGAACAGACCTGCGATATGTTGGACGACATGGCGGCAAAGGGCTTTATCGATGCGGACATTTCCAGAAAAATGAGAATATGCTTCGGAAGGTCAGGGGGAGCTTCTGTATCGGGCAAAAAAACGAAAAAATACAGTGGTGGTTGAGATGGTCTGATATGATTTTACCATGAAGTCTCTGATCGGCTGCATCCTGATTACTGCGGGTACCGTGCTGATGGTTTTATAAATGAGTACACTGTAGATATGCGCTACAGGAAGAGAGAACGGAGGAGTCACCAGAATGAGTCTGCTTTGGATGGAGTATGAGTCCGAGTTTGAGCATCTTGTCGAGGCTTCCTATGAAAGAGAAAGCCAAGCGAAGGAAGAATACTTTAAAGCTTTAAGTGAACGGGTTCGAAAAATTATTTACAGAGATACCCGATACAATATTGATTATCTGTATACCAGCTATGTACTGGGCGAGAAGAAGATCATGAATACCTACGCCATATGGCTGTACGAGCTGATGGTCGGGATCCATAAGCATCGCTTTACGCCGGAGCAGACGCGGGAGTATGTGCTTTTTCATCTCGAGTCCATTAAGAACGCGATTCCGGATGTCGTCAGCATGGACAAGCAGAAAAGGCTGCAGGAGATTATGGAAGAGGCGCAGCAGAGCATTCGTGCATACAGACCGGATCCGCATCCGAAAGCAGCGTCGAAATATGAAAAAGAAATCGATGAATATATGGACTGCCTGTTTCAGAGAGACACGAGAAAAGCCATCGGCCTCATTCACAGCTATGTGGAGCAGGGAATCGACCTGGATGATGTTTATGTGGAGATTCTTTCTGAAAGCATGAAACGGGTTGGTGAGCTCTGGCATACCGCAGATATCACCGTGGACATGGAGCATTACTGTACCTCCGTTACGCAGATGGCCATGGCACAGATGTATGATCAGCTGTTTGATGGAAAGAGAAGAGATAAAACCATTCTGAGCGTCTGTCCGGGGATGGAGCTCCATGAAATGGGTGCACGCATCATTACCGATCTTTTTGAGAACCATGGCTGGGACAGCATCTTCCTGGGAGCAGCGGTTCCGGTAGAGTATATCCTGGAATCGGTACGAAACAATCACCCGGATCTTGTGACGCTTTCGGTATCCATGCCGCAGCACCTCATGGATTGCGAAAAGGCCGTAAGAGAAATCAAGCAGGAATTTCCAGATATTAAAGTGGCCGTAGGTGGCAAGGCGTTCGAAAGTACAGACGACCTATGGAAAAAGTGGCCGGTGGATATTTTTACGAAGGATGCGCGCGAGCTTCTCGCAAGAGCCAATGAAATCTGTGCGTGAAAACAGCGCGACGCGATCTGTTCGGTCTATTTTCAGAAACCTGTGAAAAAGAAAGACGCGAGAGGAGCTTGTGGAATCGATGATCTATGCGGCTCTATTATGTGATAAGCAGTGGAACATTAAAAGAATAAAGCAGTGCAGCCCGGAACTCCATCTACAGGAGGGAGAGAGTCTCCGCGGGCAGGTCTCTGTAAAAAGAAACACTGGGCAGAAAAAGGAAGAACAGTATACGGCGGAGCTGAGCTTTACGGAGCAGAAACGGACATTGCCAGCCGTCATTCGTGCTTATCAGGAGGCGGATCTGATCGTCATTGCAACGATTCACAGCGATCAGGAATTTCTCGAATTCGGTGCCGCCTATGCGGAATTCAGAGCATGGGCGGAAGACCATATTTTCGGCCTGTTTCATAATGAATACTTCATGATTCAGCAGATGAACAATCAGCTCGTCGATGCGAAGAGAAGACTGACCCGCAGCAATCGGCAGCTGGAGCTTGCCTTACAGGAAAATAAGGAAATTAACGCGAAGCTCGATGAAGCGAGGATACTGGCCGAGCAGGCGAGTCTCTCCAAGACCCGCTTCCTGGCCAATATGAGTCATGATATCCGTACACCGATGAATGCGATTGTGGGCCTCAGTGAACTGATGCAGCATCAGGTCGGGAATCCGGAGCTGCTGAAAAACTATATTGCGAAGCTTCAGTCCGCCAGTCATTATCTTCTGGATCTCATCAATGACATCCTGGATTTCAGTAAAATTGAAAATGGATCACTGGAGCTGTGCGCGGATCCCATGAATGTTGGCGTACAGATTGAGCAGGTGGTCAATATTATAAAGCCGCAGATGCTTGAAAGAAAGCAGGAGCTGTCGGTACAGTGTGACTGTAAGGATTTCAGTACCGTCACGGGGGATCCGGTACGATTCCGTCAGATTCTCATGAATCTTTTTTCCAATGCTGTCAAATACACGAACGAAGGTGGAAGCATTGGCCTCGAGATCCATGAAAAGGAAGGTACTGCCCGAGAAAAGCGCTATGAATTCATCGTGAAGGACAGTGGCATGGGCATGTCCGAAGAATTCCTTCACCACATTTTCGATGCGTTTTCACGTGCGGAATCGGAGGTGAAAGAAATTCAGGGCACAGGTCTCGGCATGGCGATTACGAAAAGACTGGTTGACGCGATGGGTGGAAGCATTCGGGTGGACAGTACACCTGGAAAGGGCAGTACGTTTTATGTTGAGCTGCCGTTTGAGATGTGTGCGGAAACTCAGACCAAGGGACAGACAGATGCGGGGCAGCAGACTCCGGTCCAGCTGCAGGGCATGAAATTCCTGTGTGCAGAGGACAATGCATTAAACGCGGAAATTCTCACAGCACTGCTGGAGATGGAGGGCGCGCAGTGCGTGATCTATGAAAACGGCAAGCTGCTGGCAGAAGCCTTTGAATCCGTCCAGGAGGGAGAATACGATGCGATCCTTATGGATATAGAGATGCCGGTGATGAACGGATATGAAGCAGCGAAAGCCATACGAAGCAGTCATAATCCACTCGGAAAGAAAATTCCGATGATTGCCATGACGGCCAATGCCTTTACGGAAGATGCAGAACGATGTCTCGCAGCAGGAATGAATGCCCATATTGCGAAGCCACTTGAGCTAAAGAATCTGAAGCTCGTGCTGCAACAGCTGAAGCAGCCTACAGGATCCGCGAATTGAAGTTTTCGTGGTCCTGCCTGTAGGCCTGTGCTACAATAGACCTATCCTGATGTAAAGAGAGTGTAAAATTTCATGTATGAAGAGCTGGCAGAAGCAATTGTAAGGGAAATCGGTGGAGAGGAGAACATTGCAGGGCTTACGCACTGCGTGACGCGTCTTCGCTTCATTTTGAAGGATGAGAGCCTCATCAACGAAGAGGGGATGAAGTCCATCAAGGGTGTGGCCGGTATGGTGAAGAGCTATGGACAGACGCAGGTCATCATTGGCACCCATGTGGCGGACGTCTATAAGGCGGTATGCAAGGCCGCACATATCGGAACAGCGAGTGAAGAAGCGCCGAAACAGACGGTAAAGGTGCATCGTAATCCGCTGCAGCATTTTATCAGCATTATGACCGACGTGTTTGCGCCGTTCTACAGCGTGATCGCAGCCTGCGGTATCCTGAAGGGAATCCTGCCGCTGCTCGCCGCAGCCGGGGTGCTGAGTGACACGAGCGGAACCTATACGATCCTGTATTCGCTGGCAGACGGCTTCTTCTACTACATGCCGATTCTGCTTGCCTACACAGCGTCGAAACGATTTGATCTGCCGGTGGTGGAGGGCCTCGTTATCGGTGCCGGACTCCTGTACCCGAATCTGCTTTCAGCCTCGACGGCGGTGCATGACTCCCTGTTCGGGATTCCAGTTATCATGCCGCCAGGAGGAGACTATACGACGACGGCGGTGCCGATCATTGTGGCCATCGGCTTCGCAGCCTGGATGGAGCAGAAGTATGTGCGCTATATTCCGGAGATGATTCGGGCCTTTGCGGTACCGCTCATCACCTGTACCGTGACCTTTATGCTGACGATCCTGGTGATCGGACCGGCCGCAACGGGGGTCACGCACATCCTTTCCTTCGTGCTTGGAAAGCTCGAGGATCTGAACAAGCTGGTCTATGGTGGCATACTCGGACTCATCTGGCAGCTGGTGCTGATGTTTGGTCTTCACTATGCGGTTCTGCCGATTGTGATGAACAACTTTGCAACGCTTGGCTATGATACGACACTCGCGAGCACCTTCGGCTGCAACTTCGCACAGATCGGTGCCATTCTCGCCATTCGCTTAAAGACGAAGGATCGCGAGCTCAAGAAGCGCTGCTTCCCATCCCTGTTCCCAGCGTCGGTCGGCATCATCGAACCGGCAATTTATGGCGTCACCCTGCGGAGTCGTACGACCTTCATCATCACCTGCATCGTCAGTGGCATTACCGGTGTCGGCATGACCCTCTTCGGCGCCCGTGCGTACCGCTTTGCGGGCTTCGGGATCTTCGGCTATGCTGCCTATGCAAATCCGGCAGGGAGCAGCAATACAGGCATCCTGATTGCAGTGGTCTGGTCGCTCATCGCTCTGGCACTCAGCTTCGTGATGACCTATGCAACGTATACGGAAGTGCAGAAATAAAAGCCGCTCACTCCTCAACCGGATAAAAGCTGTAGCCACACTTCCCGTGCTCCTTTGTGTGGTACAGTGCGTTGTCGGCATCCGTGAACTGGCTCTTTCCCGGATTTTTACGATCTGTCAGGGCAATGCCGACACTGATGGAAACAGCCGGGAGACCATCCTTCGGGTGGGAGAGCTCCTCATTGATATAATCGATTTTTTCAGTGATCGTGTAGTTCAGATCACTGGTCATCTCAACCATGATCACGGCGAATTCATCGCCACCAATGCGGCAGATGTAATCGATGGTACGGAAGGTGATCGTGATCATATGGGCAACCTTCTTTAAGATCGCATCACCGATGGCATGACCATAGGTATCATTGACACTTTTAAAGGTATCGACATCTATGAGAATCAGGGCGAAGTTTTTTTGATCCGCGGTGTAGAGATGAAAGATCCGGTCATAGGAGCCACGGTTCAGAAGATCGGTGAGAGGATCGTGCTCCGCCTGATGACGAATGAGGCGCTGACGCTCTTCATTTTCCTGATAAATCCGGTTGTAGGTATTGGCTAGGGACTGAAGCTCATAGGCACCGTCGACGGTGAGCAGGGTATCGGCTTCAATGTCCTTATGAAAGGCGAGCAGAGGACGTGCTACCCAGAAATGAATCAGCAGACAGGAAAGCACCATCATGATGGCAAAGGTCATGACGCAGGCGATGAGAAGACGGAAAACGTGTGAGAAAATGGTCGCCGCATGATTCTGTCGCGCATTGATTTCCTCTGTAAGCGAAGCGATGGCGGCATCGACATCGCCGGTAATGATGTCCTTTGCATTTTCGTACTCTGTACCGAACACGAGCTGCTGCGCGCGGAGCAGCTTGTCAGCCGAGGAGAGCGCCTCGTCCTCTGGGGAAAGCCGGGCATCCTTCAGCTCCTGTGGCCAGGAAGCGTCGTCTGTGCCAATGCTTTCTTCCACGAGCCGCATGGAGGAATATTCGGTCTGCATGAGATCAACGGAAGCGGCCAGTGCCTCCTGCAGGGTTTCGATGGCCGCGGAGGAGCTGCCTTCCAGGGCAAGGAGATCATTCACCGCTTTTTCGCGGCTTTTTGTGACATTGGCCTCCTCGAAATAGGCATCGATGTACTGCGTTTCTCCGGTTGCAGCAGCGAGCCTCACCTGCTTCGTCAGAAGATCAGAGCCCGCCTGCAGCTCGTGTACGGCATTCTCGCAGGAAATATAATCCTGCATCGCGGAGCGCAGCACGGCGTACTGTGTCACACCGTAGAGAGAAATCACGATGCATAATCCTGCAAGAACGAGCGTTGCAACGATGCTCCAGGTACTGACGGAGCGGACCTTCACGTTTCCAGCCATACGATTGATCTTCTTTTCCATTGAATTTACCTTTAAGAGCTTTTCAGAATACGATGGACTTGAAACGGTTCGAACGTAATTCAGAAAGAGTAAATGATATATATGAAATTACCATATTAAACACTTTAATACAATGAATTTACGGCATTTTATGCAATTTCGAGCGTATATGCAAAAGGAGCTGCTGCATGATCTGCAACAGCTCCCGCTTCTTACTTTTTTATTTTTCTCTGAAAATATGACGGTAGATCCAGCGTACGAATGGTCCGCAGTAGAACATCTGGTAGAGCACGGCCATCGGGAAGTTCATGCCCCAGGTCTGGATGAAGGTACCGAAGGTCTTCTCTTCCTTAAAAAGAATCGTCGCAATGAGGCTCATGATCGGGCACATGATCGTGCAGATGCAAAGCGAAATCGCGTAGGTGATGAAGGCTGGGCGATCATCCGGACGCATGACCTTGAAGGCCAGCATGTGGGCAATGTTTCCAACCACGAAGAGCTCGAGGCAGAAGGCGATCGGAACCATGATCGGAACCTCATGGAAGGCCGCGAGGAAGCACATGGTGGATACGCTGCCTGTGTTTAAGGAAATGTTGTATACGATCATTCCGTATACCATGACGAAGGCCATAATGGCAGTGAAGATGACGTTCTGAAACTTGGTTTTTGGCATAAAAAATCCTCCTGAATGATGTATTAGTGTTGTTCGTTATCATCCGGGAGGAGTGTGCGTTTCCAATAAAAACCTATGAAATTTGTCTGTTGCGACACTTTAACATAAAATTTTTTGCAGTGTAAGTTTTTTTCTGAAAACATGGAAAATTGTTATGACGAAAAGCACGGATATTCATATGGAGACAGACGGCTTCGAATATCCTCGCTGAAGGCATCGGGCTGCGGAGAAGAAAAAACGTTTTCCATAACCTGACATCATATATATCATTCTTGCACTAAATCTGATACTATAGAGGAAATCAGATTACCGACATGAGGAGACAGGACCGAAATCTCGCTGCGCTTCCGTGCAGGGAGAAAGACCAGAACAGCTTCATCGCATCGAATGGATGCAGCAGGCCGGGAATCATCTGGAAGTCCACAGATGGAGGGAGATTACCATGGGAAAAGAGAAGACGTCCATCGTATTTACGGGAGATATCGGCTTCGATCGCTATATGGACCGGCGCTGGGAGGATCCGGACTTTATCGCACCAGCGGTCCTTGATTTCTTTCACAGCGCGGATCATACCGTGGCCAATGTCGAGGGCGCGCTGATTGATGCCGTCGACGATGGATCGCGCGGTGTCTTTTTCCATGCCATGAATCCGGAAGCCAGTACAGTGCTTCGAAAGATCGGCGCGGACATCTGGAGCATTGGCAATAATCACACGATGGATGCCGGTGCCGAGGGCGTGCTCAGCACGAAACGGCTGGCCAGTGAAATGGGCTGTCAGACCATCGGTGCGGGGATGAACGATACAGAAGCCTCCGAACCGGTCTATCTCGACGAGGCAGGAGGCATCGGGATGTTCTGTGTGGCCTATCAGGCAGAATGTATTCCGGCAACCGCAACGGAGCCGGGCATCCTTCGCTGGGATGATCTCGAGCTCATTCAGAAGCGCATCGATGAAATCAAAAAGAAATGTCGCTGGTGTGTGATCGTCTCGCATGGTGGCGAGGAGTTTACGAGCCTTCCGAGCCCGTACACACGGGAGCGCTACCTTCGATTCCTCGAGATGGGAGCGGATGTCGTCGTCGCTCATCATCCGCATGTGCCGGAAAACTATGAGCTTTTCGACGATGGCAAGGCGATTTTCTATTCCTTAGGGAATTTTATTTTTGATACCGATTATCAGCGCGTGCATCTTTATACCGATGTCGGCGTGCTGCTGAAGCTCCTATTTACAGAAGAAAAGCTGGATTTCGAGGCGATCGGAATTCAGATTGTACGAGGCGAGGAACGCATTGCCCTCGCCCCGCTGCCGGACATTTTTACCAATGTACCGGCGAAAGAGTATGCGCTGCTCGCACCGCTTGCTGCGAAGGCCTTCGTAAAGGAGGATATGCGGAAGATGGTGTATCTCGAGCCAGAGCGCTTTACCGATGCAGGGGATGAAGTATGGAACGGGTATTTCTTCAGTACGGAGCCGGACGGCTATTTCGAAGGCGCGCACATGGATTTTTCCATCATTGTTCCATTTTCAAAAAACGCAGAAAAGGAGGAGTGGAAGAAGAGTAGTCTGAAGAAGGTACAGGACTACATTTTACGACAGCTATGATACGAGCAGATGCTCGATCTTGAAGCGAACAAAGGAGAATGAATTTATGCTGACAATTACGAACGGTTTTACCTACATTGCATTTCTGATGCTCATCGCTGGCGGACTCCTCGCCCTGGAGAAGTACGCAAAGTGGAAGATCTTCAACATTGTTCCACCCCTCGTCTGGATCTGCATTTTAAATATGTTCTTCTGTACGATCGGCCTCTATAATTCAGATGCCTGCTCCACTGCGTACAGCGCACTGAAGAACAACATCCTGTACGCCATGATTTTCGTCATGCTGCTTCGCTGCGACTTCCGAAAGCTCGGAAAGCTCGGTCCGCGCATGATCGGCATTTTCATGGGCTGCGCCATCACCCTGGGTGTGGGCTTCCTGGTGCTTTTCCCTGTATTCGCCGGTATGCTCGGCGGCGCCGATAAGATCTGGGGTGCCACTGCGGCGCTCTATGCCTCCTGGGTCGGTGGCTCTGCCAACATGGCAGCCATGCAGGATGCTCTTCCGGTCGATGCCGGTGCCTACTCCTGCGCCCTCGCACTCGATACCGCCTGCTATTCTCTCTGGATCGCCCTGCTGCTCTTCGCTGTGAAGTATGCAGGAAAGTGGAACAAGGCCTGCAAGGCGGATACCTCGAAGCTCGATGCAGTTGCAGAAGCTGCCAATGCAGAGGTCGCAAAGGAGCAGAACATCCGTCCGAGTGCCGCTGACTGGATTTTCCTCATTGGTATTTCCCTCGTCGTTTCAGCACTTGCACAGTTTATCGGCGCAGAGATGAACGGCTTCTTTAAAAACATTGGCTTCGCCTTCTTCGATAAGGGAACCTGCACGACCGTGTTCGTTACGGTGCTCGGTCTCATCTGTGCGATGACTCCGATGGGCAAGCTTCCGGCAGTTTCCGAGCTGTCCAATGTCTACCTGTACGCCGTGGTTTCACTGCTTGCATCGACCGCTACGCTTGTGGATCTTGTTTCCGCACCGATGTGGGTGGTTTATGGTCTCGGCATCCTGCTCGTACATGTCATCCTCATGTTCATCCTGTCGAAGGTATTCCACTGGGATCTCTGCATGGATTCGACGGCTTCCGTGGCCTGCATTGGTGGCTCGGCTTCCGCACCGATCATTGCAACAGCGTATGACGGATCGTTTGCCGGTATTGGCGTTCTGATGGGCGTTCTGGGTGCCGCGCTCGGGAACTTCATGGGCCTCGGCATGGGCGCACTGCTGCAGCTCTTTGTACACTGATTAAGCGAATCAGGGCCTCCATTTCTTCGGAAATGGAGGCTCTTTTACTACCCGTGCGTGAAGGAGAATAAAAAGGAGAAGCTCTGCAGTGCGAATGGTGCGTGTGTGCTTTCACTGGCAAAACTGTGGAAAATCAGGATGCCTGCAATGTAGAGATCGAGCAGTCAGGAGAATCATATGAATGAAAATCAGTATTTTTCCTATCTGACGATGGGAATTCCAGAGGAAATCGAACGACTGAAGATGTGTGGAGAATTCGAGGAAGCGATTCGAAGCATAGATGAGAAACTATCAGAGAAGATGCTGCCGGAGCAGGCACGCTATGCTCTGCTCGCCGAGCGCGAAATGATCCGCCGCCTGCCTTCGGACTTTCCATTTACCAGAGCGGAGGCGCTCGCAAGGATTCGGGCGCATATCCCTTCGTACAGAGATGAAGAATTTGAGGAACAGCTTCGGCAGGGTCAGATTCGTTTCATATACAGCCATGGGGAGCTTCGCATCTTCGACCGTTTCTTCGAAAGCATGTGTAAATCCATGCCGGAGTTTCGTGCGCGGGCGGGGGCACGCCTGGAGGGCGGAGAAAGCGGTGGAAAGGGAAGCCGAGGAGACGAACGGCTGAACCGTGCGATGCGGACCATGAAGGAGAAGGGGACGCTGTCGAATCGCATCCGGATCCACGCGTCCGTGCAGCTGAAGGAGGAGAGCTTCACACCCGGCATGTTCGTGCGTGTCCATCTCCCGATTCCGTCCGCCTGCGCACAGCAGTCCGAGATCCGAATCGAAGCCATGTCGCCAGAAGGCGGTCGGCTCGCTCCAGAAGATGCGGAACAGCGTACCGTCTGCTGGGAAGAAATCCTGCAGGAGAATCACGCCTTCAGCGTAACCTACTCCTATGTGCATACCGCGACCTGGCATGATACGGCTGCAGCATGGGAGGATAAGACGGAGGCGCAGAAGTGCCATGTGATGCAGCAACTGAAGGGAACGTACCAGGAGACCTGCACGGTGACGCGCCCAGAGGCAGCCGACGAGCGTATGGAGCTCGAATGCGAAGCGAAAAACGACTGCCTCCCACCGGAAGCATTGCCCGAATACGAGGAGGACACGCAGGAGATGGCACCGCATGTACGCTTTACGCCGTTGATCCGTGCTGTAACCGATGCCTGCATACGAGGCGATGTCCTGCCTCCGCTCGAAAAGGCACGACGCTTCTATGACTACATTACGCTGAACTTCAAGTACACCTACATGCCGGCGTACTTTTCCCTCGAGAACATCGCAGAGGAGTGTGCGCGCTCGAAGACCGGAGACTGCGGCGTCTTCGCCCTCCTTTTCCTCACGATGTGCCGCTGCGCCGGGATCCCGGCCGAGTGGCAGAGTGGCTTCGCAGCGGAACCGGATTTTCTCGGTGGACACGACTGGGTACGCTTTTATGCAGAACCCTTCGGCTGGCTCTACGCAGATCCATCCTATGGCATCGCCGCGGTTCGCGCCGAGAACGAGGAACGCCGACAGTTCTACTTCGGGAACCTCGACCCGTACCGCATGGTCGCAAATCGCGCCTTCCAGGCACCCTTCACCGTCGAAAAGCAGCATTTTCGCGCCGATCCGTATGACAACCAGCTCGGCGAGATTGAAACCGCAGACCGCGGCCTCCGCTGGGATGAATTTGTACGCAGGAAGGAAATCGTCGACTTTCAGGAACTGTAGAATTGCGGTAAAATGGAAGAAATTAAGGAGGAAGTAAACCATGCAGAATTTTGACTATGTAACACCGACGAGACTGATTTTTGGAAAGGGCGTGATTTCAGAGCTTCCAGGCGTGATGCGCCCATATGGAAAGCGTGTGCTTCTCACCTATGGTGGCGGAAGCATCAAGCGCATGGGACTCTATGATAAGGTGAAGGAGCTGCTGTCGGATTTCGAGCTCTTCGAGCTGTCCGGCATCCAGCCAAATCCAAAGTATGATCCGAGTGTACTTGAGGGTGTGAAAATCTGTAAGGAACAGAAGATTGACGTGATTCTTGCAGTCGGTGGCGGCAGCGTTCTGGACTGCTCGAAGGCCATCGCAGCCGGTGCGAAGTATGACGGCGAGCCGTGGGACCTTATCAGCTATAAGGTGCAGGCGAAGGATGCGCTTCCGGTCGTCGATATCCTGACCCTCGCAGCGACGGGCAGTGAGTACGACTGTGGCGGGGTCATCTCCCGGACGGAGACGAACGACAAGGTCGGCTACATGGACCCGCATCTCTTCCCGAAGGCCTCCATCCTGGATCCGACCTATACCTTCACTGTTCCGAAGAAGCAGACCGCGGCAGGTTGTGCGGATGCGATGAACCATGTGATGGAGCAGTTTTTCTGTGAGGATTCGACGCTGCTCAATGATGGCATCATGGCGTCTGCACTGAAGAGTCTCATGGTGAATGGGCGGAAGTGCATTGAAAATCCAGAGGATTATACGGCGAGAGCGGAGATGATGCTCGATTGTACGCTGGCCTGCAACGGTATCTATTCCCTCGGCAACAGTGGCTCTGAGTGGCCATGCCATGGAATGGAGCATGCCCTGTCGGCCTACTATGACATTACGCACGGGGAAGGACTGGCGATTCTCACCCCGCGCTGGATGAAGCATATTCTGAACGATCATACCATCGACCGCTTCGTGAAGTACGGGACGCAGGTCTTCGATATCGACCCGACGCTCGACCGCTACGAGATCGCGAACCGCGCGATCCAGGCAACCTATGATTTCTTCGCCTCCATCGGCATCCCAATGCATCTTCGCGAGGTCGGCATTGACGAAAGCCGCATCGACGAGATGGCACACCATGTTGCGGAGCTCGAAGGACTCGAGAACGCCTGGGCACCACTTGAAGAAAAGGACATCGCGGACATCTTCCGTGCCTCTCTGTAAGGGGCGGCCGGATAAGAGGTATGTAAACGCGTGACCCCGGAGGGGCTGCTATCCGATGGCTATATTTTCAGAGTAAAAAATCAAAGCCAGGTTTTCCATGAAGGGGGCTGTCTGAAACCATACGAAAGAAACGTTGAAAATCCAAAATCGGACCTTTTAGAGGCACTTGGAGTAATTTTTCCTTAGCACCCTCTGTCAACGGAGCGTTTTCA
>ERZ808240.3536-NODE-3536-length-15049-cov-15.538615_pt1 | contig 15049 bp, 13 predicted proteins | sample MGYA00521084_ERZ808240 | MGnify/ENA primary metagenome ERZ808240 (study PRJEB31516, sample SAMN03275571) | gut metagenome | biome: mammalia-associated habitat; material: feces | host: Papio cynocephalus | place: Kenya | collected 2012-08-06 ... | reverse complement strand
CCTACGGTTTTCACCCTGTCCTGATCCACGTTCCTTACCGAATCCTTGCGAGCGGTGTGCCTCCGATGCCGTACCATAAGAAAGATGTGTACCGGTCAACAGGAAGGGCGTCGCCGCCGTATGAAATTCACCAAGCTCGAGCGCAACTGGGTCATGTACGACGTCGGCAACTCGGCCCTCGTCCTGCTTAACACCTCCGTCGTTCCCATCTACTTCAACGCCATCAACACCGGCGCGTCCTCGGCCGACCTCGTGGTCGCGTGGGGCAACGCCCAGACGATTGCATCGCTCGTCATCGCGCTGCTCATGCCCATCCTGGGCGCGCTGGCGGACTACGCCGGCAACAAGATCAGGTTCTTTCTGGGCTTCTTCTTCACGGGTCTTGTGCTCTGCCTCGCCCAGGCGATTCCGATGTCCGCCATGGCGTTTCTCGCCATCTACGTGCTCTGCACGATCGGCCTCAACTCGTCCATGACGTTCTATGATGCGATGCTCCCCGACATCACGACCGATGAGCGCATGGACGCCGTCTCGAGCTCGGGTTACGCCTGGGGCTACATCGGCTCCACGGTGCCGTTCATCGTCTGCCTGGCGCTCATCATGGGCGGCCCCGCCATCGGCGTTCCCATCATGGTCGCCACGCGCCTGTCGTTTCTCATCACCGGTGCCTGGTGGCTTATCTTCACGTTGCCGTTGATCCGCACCTATAAGCAGAGGTACGGGCGCGAGCGCGGGCCCGAGGACACGCTCGGGCACATCGTGGGCGGCGTGTTCTCCGAGGTCGCGCATACCATGCGCGAGATCGCCCGCAACAAGGTCGTGCTCCTCTACATGCTGGCGTTCTTCTTCTACATCGACGGTGTGCACACGGTGATCTCCATGGCCACGAGCTACGGCTCGGCGCTCGGCATCGACTCGACGCAGCTCGTGCTGGCGCTGCTCGTCACGCAGTTCGTCGCCTTTCCCTCGGCCATCATCTACGGCCGCCTCGCCGGCAAGGTCGGTACGCTGCGGATGATCCTTGTCGCTGTCGCCGCCTACATGGGCATCGTGCTCTTCGCGGCGTTCTTCCTCAAGACGGCGTTCGAGTTTTGGATCCTCGCGATCCTGGTCGGCCTCTTCCAGGGCGGCATCCAGGCGCTCAGCCGCAGCTACTTCGGCCGCATCATCCCCAAGGACAAGTCCAACGAGTACTACGGCTTCTTCGACATCTTCGGACGGTACGCGAGCGTCATGGGCACGTTCCTCGTGTCGGTCGTCACGTCACTCACCGGCAACCCGTCGCTCGGCGTGCTGTCCATCGGCATCCTGCTCGTCATCGGCTTCGTGATGCTCGTGCGCCTGTCGCGCATCGCCGAGGTCGCCTAAGACGCTAAACCCCGGCATCGTAAATTAATCCCCGCCATTTGCGCCGCCTTTTATCCAGATGGTTATGATAGAGGTGCTTGTATCTGGTTTATTGCGCCCCTCCCCGTCTCGCGCACACGGTGGAGGGGCAGACAAAAAGGGGGTGGGGGATATGAACGCCGCGATTGTGATCCCCACATATTGGGCGGGCGATGATGCGCGCGAGCACGCTCCCGCGACGTATGACCACGCGACGAGCCTCAACGCCGCCAAGCCCGAGCTCGACCGCTGCCTGGCCTCGCTCGAGCAGGTCCGCGACTGCCCCCGCATCATCCTGCTCGTGGTGTGCCCGGTCTCCGCCACCCGCGATGTCTCCTTGCGCGTCGCGCGCATCCTGGACGCGCATCCCACGCTCAACGTCACGACGGTCACCAACGTCGAGGGCGCGCGCGTGGCCGATCGCGTCGCCCATCTGGCGCCCAAGGGCTCGGGTGAGTGCGTGAGCCTGCGCGGTTACGGCGCCATCCGCAACATGGGGCTCGCCTGCGCAGCGGTGCTCGGCCACGATGCGGTGATCTTCCTCGATGACGACGAGTGCGTGACCGGCACGGACTTCATGAAGCGCGCGCTCTACGCACTCGGCCAGGAGACGCGCCAGGGCCTGCCGATCCTCGTCAAGAGCGGATACTTCTACGATCGCGAGGGATCGCCCCTCGCGTCGACCGACAAGGCCGGCATCTGTCAGCGGTGGTGGACCAAGCGCATCGAGTTCAACCGCTGGATGAAGAAGGCCCTCGCCGGCACGCGCATCTCGCGCTCGAACTACGTGTGCGGCGGTCTCATGGCGCTCCACGCCCGGGCGTTCACGCGCGTGGCGTTCGATCCGTTCATCACCCGCGGCGAGGACCTCGACTATCTCTTCAACATGCGCATGTTCGGCTACGACGTGTGGTTCGACAACGAGTGGACGGTCCGCCACCTGCCGCCGGAGGGCGATGCGAAGAGCCCCCGTTTCATGCAGAACGTCTACCGCTGGTACTACGAGCGCGCCAAGCTCGCCTTCGCCGCGCGCCAGAAGGAGCTTGTGCCCGTGACGGCCGCGTCGCTCATGCCCTACCCCGGGCCGTGGATCTCGCGCGAGCTCGACGAGCGCGTGCGCAAGACGGCCATGGTGCGCTCGCTCTGCACACGCGAGCACGGCGGCTACCTGCGCATCTGGCGTCAGGGGATCGGCGAGGCCCGGGCCTACGCCAAGCAGAACGCCGCGAGCTACCTGAGATTCCAGAGCTTTTGGCCCAAGATCATGGACGGCTTGTGGCGCGATGCCGAGCTCGCCCGGCAACTGGAGGGAACGGAATGACCCAGAACCCCGACCATCACGACAGCTCGCTCTCTGCGTTTCGCGTCATCGCCGTCGTCTGCGCGCTCTGCCTGATGGTTTACTTTGTCCAGGCGCTCGCCACCGGGATCGAGCCGGTGGCGACGGGGCTCGCCTGCGGGCTGCTCTGCATCTTCCTGGCGATCTTCATCTACCTCACGCTCAACCCCGACAGCCTGCGCTCGCAGTACACCGAGGAGACACTCTCGGTGGCCTCGGGTATGCTCGAGGACATCAAGGGCGGCCTCACGGAGGAGTCGGCCCATGCCGTGTGCGAGCGCATCCTGCCCGAGACCCGCGCCATGACCGTCGCCATCACCGACGAGAAGTGCGTGCTGGGCTGCGTGGGCGACCTCGCGAGCGACCTTGCGCCCGGCTCACCCATCCATACGCTCGCCACGCATTACGTGATCGAGCACGGGATCGTGCAGTCGTTCAACCGCGTGGTCGATGTCGAGGGCGAGGACGGTGCCCGCCGCGAGATCCCGGCGGGTATCATCGCGCCCATCAAGGTGGGCGACCGCACCGTGGGCACGCTCAAGTTCTACTTCAAGAGTCCCCGCGCCGTCGACCGCACGCAGTACGCGCTGGCCTCAGGATTTGCCGAGATCCTCTCCACGCAGCTCGCCATCCATGAGCTCGAGGTTCAAAAGGAGCTCACGGCCCGCGCCGAGGTGCGCGCGCTCCAGGCGCAGATCAACCCGCATTTCCTGTTCAACACGCTCAACACCATCGCGTCGTTCACCCGCACCGACCCGCTGCGCGCTCGCGAGCTGCTGCGCGAGTTCTCGACGTTCTACCGCGCCACGCTCGACAACTCCGGCTCGCTCATCCCCGTCTCGCGCGAGGTGGCCCAGACCAAGCGCTATCTCGTCTTCGAGAAGGCCCGCTTTGGCGAGGACCGCGTGCAGGCGACCTTCAACGTCGAGGAGGCGGCCGAGGACACGCTCGTTCCCGCGTTTGTGATCCAGCCGCTCGTCGAGAACGCCGTGCGCCACGCCATGGGCGACGAGGATGCGCTCCATATCGACGTGTCGGTGGCCGAGGATGGCGAGGACGCGGTGCTTATCACCGTGGCAGACGACGGCGTGGGCATGGACGCCGAGACGGCGGCGCGTCTCTTCGATTCGCGCGCCGCACAGCCCGATGTCAACGCGCCGCAGGGCGGGGGTGCCGGTGTGGCCATGCACAACATCTCCGAGCGCATCCGCCGGTTCTACGGCCCGCATTCCTACACACGCGTCGAGTCGGCGCCCGGTAAGGGCACCAGGGTGCTTTTACATCTTGATTTATCGGAGAGCATCTTCGACCATCAAGGGTAGAATGAAAGTCTATGGGCTCAACGCTCGGGCCGCCTGGGCGGTCGCGTGACGGATGCCCGTGTGATTGATATACGAAAGGTTTCGCCTTTATGTTACGTGCCATGATTGTGGACGATGAGGCTCCCGCCCGTTCGGAGCTGCGGTTCCTGCTCGAGCAGACGGGCAAGATCGGGACGATCACCGAGGCATCGAGCGTTCGCTCGGCCATCGAGATGCTCATGGAGAACCGCGTCGATGTCGTGTTCCTCGACATCTCGATGCCCGGCGCCTCCGGCCTCCAGCTGGCCGAGGCGCTGCATAAACTCAAGAACCCGCCGGCGATCGTCTTTGTCACGGCGTATAGCGACCATGCCGTCGAGGCGTTCGATGTCGATGCCGTGGACTATCTCATGAAGCCCGTGGAGGAGGAGCGCCTGGACCGCGCGATCGCCAAGGTGCTCACGCGCGTCAAGCCGACCTCCGACACCAAGGTCACGATCGAGCGCATCCCCGTCGAGAAGGGTGGCCGCAAGGTCCTGATCCCGGTCGACGAGATCCGCTACATCATGGCCAAGGACGATTACTCCTGCATCTTCACGGATGACGACCGTTTCCTGTCGACGACGTCGCTCGCGCAGTTCGAGGCCAAGCTCTGCGACTTCGGGTTCTTCCGCGTGCATCGCCGCTACATCGTGAACCTGGCGTGCGTCGAGGACGTCGAGACGGTGCCCTCGGGCGCCATCCAGCTGGGCATCACGGGCGTCGAGGACCGCGTGCCGGTGAGTCGCCGCCGCGTGGTGCCGCTCAAGAAGGCGCTGAGCCTGTAGGGTAGATAGGTTGTTTTCCGCCAGCCGGGGCCAAGCCCGGGCTGGCGGTTTTGTATGGAAGGGCGGCGGGCCCGGTGGCACCGCCGCGAGCCGGGGAGCCGGCGGACCTTAAGGAGGACGGATGATCGGGTTGGGCGCCAAGCGCATCGATATCATCTCGGACACGCACGGCTATCTCTCGCCCGCGTTGCTGGACGAGCTCAAGGGCGCGGACCTCATCATCCATGCGGGCGATATGACGTCCGAGATGGACTACGAGCACTTGAAGACGATCGCCCCGGTGCGTGCGGTGCTCGGCAACAACGACTACTATCGCGACTACGGCCCGGAAGTGGACCGCCTGGCCCGCTTTGAATACGAGGGTCTCAAGTTCGCCGTCGCCCACTACCGTGAGGACCTTCCCGTGGGCACCGTGGATGTCGCCATCAACGGCCACACCCATGTGGCCAAGGAGACCAAGCTGGGACGCTGTTTGGTCATCAACCCCGGCAGCGCCAGCTACCCCCGAGGCAGCCGGGGCCCCACCATGGCCAGGCTCAAGGTGAAGCAAGGCAAGATCCTGAGCCTGGACTTCATCGACCTAGAGTAACCGCACCGAGAACGGGGGATGCAACCTGCATCCCCCGTTCTCTTAAGGGCAAAGGGCCACGTCCCAGCAAAGTGGGAATTCAGCAATGAACCCCGGGATGGATGTGGTCGCTGCGGGCGGGCCGAGGGCCTGCTTTGTCGCGAGTTCCGCACGAGCCGGAGGCCACTTAATGTGGCCTCCGTGCGAGCAGGACTGTTCGAGCAGCAAAGCAGGCCCTCGGCCCGCCCGCAGCGACCCCGACAGCCCTCAAAAACTTTTTTCAAAAAAGTTGTTGCGCGGAAGAAAGACTTCTGTGTATACTAATCCCCGCAGCGCACGCGAGCGAAAACAAACGCAAGCGAACGCAGCCTGGGGAGTTAGCTCAGCTTGGTTAGAGCGCCGGCCTGTCACGTCGGAGGTCGCGGGTTCGATCCCCGTACTTCCCGCCAGAGCAAACAAAGCCACGTCTTCGGATGTGGCTTTTTGCTTTTGAAGACACTTGATCGCCAAACCGCCCCCCGTCATCTTCCGGGCAACCTTCCACCGCAATTCCTCGGCAACATTCCCTGCAATATCTCAGCTCCGTGTAATTAAGTAACAATTGCCCAACACATCGTCAACATCGTGTTGTACGGGCAGGGGGTTACGCTATACTAGCTAAAGGTGCTGTCATGGATATATTGGCGAAATTGCCCATGCTTCACCCACAAACGGTCATACCACCCAAGTGGTGTCGTTTAGGTCATAGAGCGCCCCTTTTGGAAATCGGCCCCGGATTTCCAAAAGGGGTTCCGTTTCCTTGAAAGGGGAATGATGGACATATCGAGGAAGACTGATTACGCCCTGCGTATGCTCTCGATGCTTGCCGAGGAGCCCGGGACGCTGCTGTCCGTGCGCACGGCTGCCGAGCAGGTGAACGTCCCGTATTCGTTCGCACGTTCCATCCAGCACGGTTTGGTGCAGGCTGGGATCATCGAGAGCCTGCGCGGCGTCCACGGCGGCATGCGGCTCAAGGCCGATCCCAAGGAAGTTACGATTCGCGAGGTCGTCGAGGCCGTGCAGGGTCCGCTCGTCATGAACGACTGCACCGCGCCCGACGGCGACTGCGCGCGTATGGGCTCGTGCTGCTATCATCCCCTGTGGGCCGGCACGCAGGCGCTGGTGCGCGACTACCTTGATTCCGTCACGCTCGACGATATCGTCTCGCATCGCCTCAACCCGGCCGTCGATCCCAAGTTCGCCGACCGCGACGCGTTTCCCGAGTATGCCAAGTGCGTGCATATCCCTCATGAAGAGACCGCCGCATAAGGAGCAGACATCATGCTTAAGGACCCCTTTCGTTCGTTGGTTCGCGCGGAAGGGGTCCATTTGTATCGCGACCTCCCGTGGCGGCGCACGCGCGACCCCTATCAAATCTGGCTCTCGGAGGTCATGCTCCAGCAGACGCAGGTGCCGCGCGTGCTCACGCGCATGCCGGAGTGGCTCGAGCGGTTCCCGGATGTGAGGTCGCTGGCCGCGGCCGAACCTTCCGATGTGCTCGAGGCCTGGCAGGGAATGGGTTACAACCGCCGGGCGCTCGCGCTCCACCGGGCGGCGCAGCAGGTGGTCGAGGAGTACGGTGGGGAGTTTCCTCGTGAGACGCGCGAGCTCGTGGCGCTGCCGGGTATCGGCCCTGCGACGGCGCAGGGCATCCGCTCCTTCGCGTTCGATCTGCCGGGAGTCTACCTCGAGACCAACGTGCGCACGGTCTTTCTGCACCATTACTTTCCCGATGTCCCGGGCGTTCCCGATCGTGAGCTCGTGCCCCTGATCGAGGCGGCGTGTCCGGCGGCGCCGGGTGTGGTGGCGGATGCGGCCGCGCCGTTCGCCGTGCCCGAGGATGCGGATGATACGCCGCGGGCTTGGTATTACGCACTGCTCGATTACGGCGCCTACCTCAAGAAGACGCTGCCCAATCCCTCGCGGCGCTCTGCCGGGTACAGCCGGCAGTCCAAGTTCGAGGGCTCGCGGCGCCAGAAGCGCGCGCATATCGGGCGGATGCTCCTGGCTGCGCGCGACGCGGAGCCGGCGGGGATCACGCTTGTCGATGCTGTGGCGGGCGTGAACGGGCTCGAGGCCGCGGCGGGACGTCCCCCGGTGGATGCCGAGCTCGTGGCCGGGATCCTGACCGACCTGGAGCGCGACGGCTTTTGCCGCGAGGAATCCGGCCGCTGGCTCAGCATCTAACCTGCAAATAAGGGACAGGTTTATTTTTACAGGTTTTATCTGGGAAAACGCTCCTGTGTCACATGCCGTATAGGGATGGGCAGGGTGTCCCATGTGCTGCAGACAGCGTGTGTCGCTTGCGGCAACGTTGCTCGGCCACTTTCTGGTTGTGACAAACGGCCGTTTCGGACATTTAAGTGCCGAGCGGAGCCCGCTTACTGTGACAAGAGACCTTTTGTGACAGTTGGGCCGAGGTTGAGGCGGTAGGACGGGTACCGTTTTCCGGTTGCGGCTCTCGGATTTGTCACTTTGGGGCATAAGAGGCTCAAGAGGATTGATTCCTTATTAGGAATCAGTCACAATAAGGTTAACCGGATGCAAGCCTGGCAACCGGTGCGCACAGAAGGGAAGTACCACCATGGATTTTGAGAACTCCCAGACCAAGAAGAACCTCGAGGCCGCGTTCGCCGGCGAATCGCAAGCCCATACCAAGTACCGTTACTACGCCTCCAAGGCCAAGAAGGACGGTTACGTCCAGATCTCCAACATCTTTGCCGAGACGGCGGGCAACGAGTCCGAGCATGCCAAGCTCTGGTTCAAGTACCTGCACGACGGCGCCGTGCCCGATACGCTGCAGAACCTCAAGGATGCCGCCGCGGGTGAGAACTACGAGTGGACCGAGATGTACGAGGACTTCGCGAAGACCGCCGACGAGGAGGGCTTTACCGAGATCGCTGCCAAGTTCCGTGGCGTCGGGGCCGTCGAGAAGGCCCATGAGGAGCGCTACAACAAGCTTGTCGAGCGCGTCGAGAAGGGCGAGGTCTTTTCGCACGAGGGCGTGAAGGTGTGGAAGTGCCTCAACTGCGGACATCTGCACGTGGGGCCCGAGGCACCCGAGGTCTGCCCGGTCTGCAATCATCCCAAGAGCTATTTCGAGGAGCAGGTGGTGAACTACTAGCTGCTTCGTATTGTCCGCCCCGGTTCCTCCTTTCCCTATCGCTCACGCGCTTCGCGAGGGTCGCGCTAGGGAAAGGAGGAACCGGGGCCACCGATACGGATTTGCCAGTAGATTTTGGGCTAAAAGAGACATGGACTTTTGCCTCCCCTTTGATGGGCGGTTTTGCACTCACGCGCTTCGCGAGGGTCGCGCCGAGCAAAAGGGGCCGGCCCTCTCGCCCTGCGCCTGGGCGTCCTCGCTCGTAGGGTTTCTGAGTTGGATGAGACTTGGTTGGTGCCGCCTCTTTGGATGGGGCGGCACCTTTTTTGTGGCGGAGCGGATGTCCATCGTGAGCATTTGGTTGCACCGGGCTAAAACTGAACAAAAGACTCTGTCCTGATAAGGTTTGCCCAGGTAACGGAAATGCTACTAAAGTTTAGTGTTTGCTTTTCGAAGTGTCTTTGGGCGGCGGCGTTGGCCGTGGTGTTTGGGCGCCGCGCATGTGAACAGGGGACGTACCCCTGTTCATTCCCGCTCGGCGGATGGATGGAAAACGTGAACAGGAGTACGTCCCCTGTCCACGTTGGGTTTTGGTCGGGTTTGGGTCGGATTCCTGTCGGATATCGGTCAAGTGGGGCAGCTTGGCGGATGGAAAAGTCGCTCAAAGTCTAAAAGCTCCCAGAAAGTGCTGGTAGATGCGTTGTTGAGGTTTTCGACAGGAAATCTGTCGAAAAGTCTGCCGATGATTCTCGGCTAAACCGTTGACCCTTTCGCCCGTCCTGGGCATGCTGGGCGCGACATGCCCATGTGAGGGAGCGGGAGGGCGAGTATGGACCTGTTTCTTGAGACACCTCAGCAAAAGGCCGACCGGATCTTGCGCCAGCAGGAGCGTCTGCTGGAGATGCAGGCGCAGGCGGTTGCGGATCCATATGACGGGGCACAAGGCGGGCGAGGCGACGCGTTTGTGGGCGAGGGCTTGTCGGGCGGGGGCGGGTATTCGTCCGAGGCGCTGTTTGGGGACGTCGGCGAGGGTCGCTCCCATCGCACCGGCGGACTGTTTGGACGTGGTGCGTCGAGCGAAGCCGCGGCGCGCGAATCCCAATCGCGACCCGAGGATTACTCCGTCCAGCAGGAGGAGTATCGGCGCGAGCTCGACTACGATCGCGGGCGGGCGCGCCGACGCACGGTCCGTGCACGGCTGCGTGCGCTTGCCATGGTCGTGATCGTGCCACTGGGGCTCGTTGCGATCTTCCTGGTCTCCTACAGCCTCACCTGCATTCTCAACGGCGCGACACCCGACGAGATCTTCCAACATCTGAGCAACCTCGTCGCCCGCATCGAAAGCACGGTGAGGACGATCGTCTCGTCTGCGTGATCACGGGGTTGGGATGCGACGAGTCAGACCTGGTAATGATTTGCTCCGATGGGGTTTCGCGGCTAGAGTCCGGCACAATTGGGGCATCATGGTGGCTGCGCATGATATCGACCGAGAACAAGCGGAGGCTGCATGGATATTTTGCTTTTGATCGTTGCCGTGGCGGCGGTGGCGTTGGCCGCGCTCTGTGCCCTTCAGGTGGCGAGGCTCCGCTCCGAGCTTGCCGCGCGTACGCAGGAGGGTGCGACTGCGACTGAGGCGCTCGACCGTGCGGGTGCCGCGCTCGACGGCATCAACGCCGCACTGGCCGAGACGCGTCAGACGGTCTCCGGTATCGCGCAGCAGCAGGCGACGGCCGCCGCGCTCGACCAGCAGCGCTTCATGAGCGTGTCGCGCGAGTTCTCGCAGGCGGGTGAGCGCATGGACGACCTGCGCCGCGAGACGGCGCAGCAACTCGGCGCCAATCGCGAGGGCATCGAGCACCGCCTGGACAAGGTGCGCGAGACCGTCGACACGCAGCTCGGCGCCATCCGCCAGGACAACAGCCGTCAGCTCGACCAGATGCGGGCCACGGTGGATGAGAAGCTCTCCCGCACGCTCAACGATCGCCTGACCAGCTCGTTCAAGCAGGTGAGCGACCAGCTCGAGGCCGTGTACAAGGGCCTGGGCGATATGCAGTCCATCGCCACGGGCGTGGGCGACCTCAAGCGCGTGCTCGGCAACGTCAAGACGCGCGGCATCCTGGGCGAGGTGCAGCTGGGGGCGATCCTCTCGGACATCCTCACGCCCGACCAGTACCTCGAGAACGCCGTGACCAAACCCGGCGCCACGGAGCGCGTGGAGTTTGCCGTCAAGCTGCCCGTCGACGAGGGCGATCCGGTCTTGCTGCCCATCGATTCCAAGTTCCCGGGCGATGCGTACGAGCACCTGCTCGATGCGCAGGACGCAGGCGATGCGGACGCCGTGGCCGCGGCGCGCAGGAACCTCGACACGATGGTCAAACGTGAGGCCAAAGACATCTGCGACAAATACCTGAGCGTGCCCGCGACCACGAACTTCGGCATCATGTTCCTGCCGTTCGAGGGGCTCTACGCCGAGGTCGTGAACCGCCCCGGCCTGATCGAGCGCCTGAGCCGCGACTACCATGTGAACGTGGCCGGTCCCAGCACCATGGCGGCTCTGCTCAACAGCCTGCAGATGAGCTATCAGACCTTCAAACTGCAAAAACGCACCGACGACGTGCTACGCGTGCTCTCGGCCGTCAAGGCGGAACTGCCTCGCTACCAGGCGGCCCTACGCCGCGCGCAGGCGCAGATCGAGACGGCGGGAAAGACGGTCGACAGCATCATCACCACGCGCACCAACGTCATGGAGCGCAAGCTCAAGAGCATCGATGCGCTCGAGGACGAGCAGGAGGCCGGGCAGGTGCTGGGTCTTGCGCCCGGGGAGGTGGAGTAGCCCTATGCCGCGTGAGACCAATGCCGCCAAGAGCGCGCGTGCCATCGAGGTGTGCGAGCGTCTGGACCGCCGCTACGGGCCGGTCGAGTGCTTCCTGGACCACGAGAACCCCTTTAGGCTGCTCGTCTCCGTCCTGCTCTCCGCCCAGACCACGGATGCGCAGGTCAACAAGGTGACGCCGGAGCTCTTTCGCCGCTGGCCGAGCCCGGAGGCCCTCGCGAGCGCGAGCGTGGCGGACGTGGCGGAGACGATCAAATCCCTCGGCTTCTACAAGAGCAAGGCCAAGCACGCCGTCGAAGCGGCGCAGATGATCGTCGCGGACTACGGCGGTGAGGTGCCGGCCGACATGAAGGAGCTCGTCAAGCTGCCGGGCGTGGGCCGCAAGACGGCGAACATCGTGCTCAACGTGGGGTACGGGATCGTTGAGGGCATCGCCGTCGACACGCATGTCAACCGCATCGCGCACCGACTCATGCTGAGTCCCAAGACACACGCCAAGGAGCCGCTCAAGACCGAGCAGGACCTGCTCAAGATCCTGCCGCACGAGTACTGGCACTCGGTCAACCACCAATGGATCACCTTTGGCCGCGAGATCTGCGACGCGCGCAACCCCAAGTGCGGCGAGTGCCCGCTCGCGGACCTCTGCCCGAGCGTGCGCGTGACGGGGTAGGGACGTGGGCCGCACCGGGGCTGCGGGATAAAAGTGTGACAACTTGAGAAGCTTATCGGGGTCGCGCCTTGCGAGGCGCTAGACGGGCGTAGCATGGGTGAAAAACGACGTGCGGGGAGGCCGAGCATGCAGACATCGAGGACCCGGAAGCTTGAGGACGAATTCGAACAGATCGTGCGTGAGCACCGCGGCGACATGGCGGGGCGTCGCGAGGCCGACGAGTATCTCTCCCAGACCCACGCCCTCTACCACGGCGACCCCACGCCCTGGGCACTCACGCCCAAGATTTTCGATGCGGAGACGACGGCTGTCCTCAAGGATGCGGCCGAGCTCATGTACGGCATCATGGACAAGGTCACGCGTGCGTTTTGTGCCGATCCGGCCGTGCGTGCCCGCTTTGACCTGGACCCCGCGTTTGCCGAGCTTTGCGCCATGGACGCCGGCTACGACTGCCAGATTCCCCTCGCGCGCGTCGATATCTTTCTCGACGAGGACACCGGGGCCTACAAATTCTGCGAGCTCAACACCGACGGCAGCGCCGGCATGGTCGTGACCGATGCCGTCGACCGCGCCGTGCGCATGACCCCCTCCTTCCAGGAGTTCGAGCGCCGGCATCCGAGGCTCCGCGACTACGCGCTTTGCGATGGATGGATCGATGCGTTGTTCGAGACCTATGCCGAGTGGGAGGCTGCGCATCCGGGACGCACGGAGGACGGCGTCGAATCGGGTGCGGGCGAGGGCGGCGGCCCGGACGAGGCATCTCGCGCCGCCACGGGCGAGACGGATGGCGCGGCGGATGCATCGGCAGCTCCGTCTGCGTGCCCCGCGTCGGTCGCGATCGTCGACTATGCCGAGAGCATCGACCACGAGGACGCGGCCCATTTTGTCGAGCTCATGCGCCGGCGCGGCGTCGCCGCCCGGTTCGCGGACGTGCGCGACCTGTGGATCGGCGAGGACGAGGACGACATGCGGCGCCTGTGCGATGCGGAGGGCCCTATCGATTGCGTCTGGCGCCGGGCGGTGACGGGCGAGCTCTGGGACAAGCCGTGCGACGGACGCGCTGCCCTGATCGAGGCCGCCCGCGACGGGCTCGCCTGCATCGTGGGCGGCTTTAGAACGTGGCCGTGCGCCACCAAGACCGTCTTCGCGTACCTGTGGTCGCCGGCGGCCGGCGAGCTGCTCACGCCCGAGGAGATTGCGTTCGTTCGCGAACATGTTCCCTATACCGAGGTGCTGAGCGATGGGTCTGACCTGGGACGATTCGCTAGCAAGGACCGCTGGATCCTCAAACCGAGCGGCGGTTACAACGCGATCGGCGTCGTGGCCGGGCTGGATGCCACGGAGGACGAGTGGGCCCAGCTGCTGGTGCAGGCGGCGCGTGGCGGTGCGATCATCCAGGAGTATGCTTCCCAGTACAAAACGCCCTGCTTGCGCGGCACGCTCGTCGACGGCCCGCATCGCGGCGCCGCGCCGGAGGGGCTCACAGACGAGCTCGGTTTTGCCCCGGCGGCCAACATGGAGGGGCTCTACCTCTACCGCGGGCGCTTCGCGGGCGTGTACACGCGCGTGGGCTTTGGCAACACCATCGGCGAGTGGACGAGCCGGCTCAACGTCGCGAGCTTCTTCGAGGGCTAGGCCGACGTGGCCGCCGGCGGATGATTGCGGACGTCGCGCCAATGTTGCGCAACAGTTTTTGATAGGGCGGGCTCAATATGATGACGAGAGATGTTGATCGTCACGAGGGGAGCTGCCCGATATGTTTTGTACCAAGTGCGGTGCCGAGTTACCCGCCGGAACCGAATATTGCCCGAGCTGCGGAGCGCGTGTAGGGGGGGCTGCGCCTGCGGCCGGTGATGCCGCGGGGTCTGCGGCCGCTGCCGAGTCCGCGGCCGCGACGGGCACTGCGCCGAGCGATGCCGCGCCCGCAAATGCGCAGGCGACGCCCGGGACCGTGCCGCCGGCCGTACCTGAGCCGGCGCCCGTACGGAAGAAGCCGCGCAAGCGTGCCGCGATCGCTGCCATCTGTGTTGTGGGTGTGCTCGCGGCGGGCGGTGCCGCGCTGGCACTGACCGGCGCCTTCGGGCCGCTCGGCCAGGGGAGCTCGTCCAAGATCACGCAGATCGGTTCCGTCGAGGGCTCGGCCGAGCATAAGGACAAGGGGAGCGCCCAGGAGGAGCCTGCTGCCCAGGAGGAGGCCCAGGAGCCCGAGCAGGATCAAAACGCCAGCAGCGTGAAGGTCGACATCAACGACCAGGCGACCTACGCCGCCGCGAACCTGTTTCTGTCGAACTTCACGGAGGAGCACTTCGACCGAGATTGGTACCAGGCAGGCGGCTTTGATTCGACGGATGGCCTCTCTGATGACGAGAAGTACAAGCTGGTCAAGTTTATCTGGTGCCATTTAATCGACAACGCACCGTACCGCATCGAGAAGGGTGACTACTCCAACGGGCATTACCAGCGAGCTGCCACCGATGAGATCAACAAGGAGCTGAACCGTCTCACGGGCTTGATGCTTTCCGACGCTGACATGACGTACGACCGCGCGCCGAGCGGGCAGATGATTCCCGACAACGCTGAGGCCCATGATGGCTACCTGTATCTGAGTCAAGAATACGGCCAGGCGAACTACAACCCGCCGTGCGCCATCGTCACGGGCGCGACGGATCTTGGGGATAACACGTATGAGTTGACGTACGAGGTCTATAGCGCCGGCGGTACGATGCTTGTCTCCGACATCCCCGAGAGCACCTATGGCCTGCCGAAAGACCAATACATTGCGGCGATTCAGGCCGACGCATCGAAGGGGCGCACCGAGACCTGCACCGTCCGCGTCACCCAGGGCGACGGCGCTCCTAGCTTCACGCTGCTCAAGATGGGCGTCTACGACAACTGATCCCTGACCACACAACCTCACCCGCACAACGGCAGGCGCCCACCCGCGCCTGCCGTTTTTGTTGCGCTGCCGTCCCGTCCTCGACTT
>ERZ808240.3535-NODE-3535-length-15057-cov-34.533662_pt1 | contig 15057 bp, 12 predicted proteins | sample MGYA00521084_ERZ808240 | MGnify/ENA primary metagenome ERZ808240 (study PRJEB31516, sample SAMN03275571) | gut metagenome | biome: mammalia-associated habitat; material: feces | host: Papio cynocephalus | place: Kenya | collected 2012-08-06 ... | reverse complement strand
TCTTCGCTCCGTACTCTTCGCTCCGTATTACTTACGGTCGCGACGATCCCGACGGTCGCGACGATCCCCACGACCACCGCGACGCTCGCCGCCACGGCCTGAATTGCCGCTCTGAGCCTGCTGCGCAGCTATGCCGGCGTTAGGAGAAAGATCTTTCTTTCCATAGACCTCACCGTTGCAGATCCAGACCTTAACTCCGAGGACACCCACCTTTGTGTGAGCCTCTGCAAGCGCATAGTCGATGTCCGCACGGAAAGTGTGAAGCGGAGTACGGCCTTCCTTAATCATCTCGCTTCTTGCCATCTCGGCTCCGCCTACACGGCCGCTGATCTGAATCTTGATGCCCTCGGCTCCGACACGCATGGTGGAAGCGATGGCCATCTTGATTGCACGACGGTAGGAAACACGGCCCTCAATCTGGCGGGCGATTGAATCAGCCACGATGTGAGCGTCAATCTCAGGCTTCTTGACCTCGTAGATGTTAATCTGAACATCCTTTGAAGTCACCTTCTTGAGCTCTTCCTTGAGCTGATCAACGGCTGTGCCGCCCTTGCCGATGATGACACCCGGTCTTGCCGCGTGGATTGTCACGGTGATGAGCTTGAGGGTTCTCTCGATTACAATCTTTGAAAGGCTCGCCTTTGCAAGACGGCTCTCAAGATACTTGCGAATCTTGTAGTCCTCGGCGATTTTCTCCGCATAGTTACCACCACACCAGTTAGAGTCCCAACCACGGGTGATACCGATTCTGTTGCTGATAGGATTTGTTTTCTGTCCCATATTCTTATTCCTCCACTGTTGTTGATGGTTTCTTAACGTCAAGAATTACAGTAACGTGGTTGGAACGCTTGCGGATCCTGCCGGCCCTTCCCTGAGGGCAAGGACGGATTCTCTTGAGTGTGCGACCTTCATCGACCATAATGGTCTTGATGTAAACATTACCGTTGTCGAGTTCCTTCGTGTCCTCCGGATTCTTGGCTTCCCAGTTCGCGATGGCGCTGCGAACGAGCGTCGAAAGCGTCACTGAAGCGTGCTTCTTGGAGAATTTGAGGATGTCGAGGGCACGGTTCACTTCAACGCCGCGGATGATGTCTGCAACCAGACGCATCTTGCGCGGAGAAGTAGGAACGTCATTAGCCTTCGCTATGGCTGTCTGCCTCTTTATTTCTTTCTGCCTCTCGGCCATTTGTCTTTTACGAGCTCCCATAATTACTTTCTCATTTAAAATTATTTACGATTGCCCGAATGGCCTCTGAATGTTCTGGTAGGCGCGAACTCCCCGAGCTTGTGTCCGACCATGTTTTCAGTGACATAAACAGGAATAAACTTATTTCCGTTATGAACTGCGATGGTGTGACCGACGAAATCAGGAGAGATCATACTTGCACGTGACCAAGTCTTGACAACCTCTTTCTTCATGCTACCCTCATTCATAGCAAGAATTCTCTTTTCAAGGGCTTCCTGAATATAAGGACCTTTTCTTAATGAACGACTCATAATCTCTTAAGTTTTATTCCGTTATTTTTTCCTTCTCTCAATAATGAACTTATTTGAAGTAGCCTTAGGATTACGTGTCTTGTAGCCCTTGGCCGGCATGCCCTTGCGTGAACGCGGATGTCCACCGGATGCACGGCCTTCACCACCACCCATAGGGTGATCTACCGGGTTCATTACGACACCACGGTTGCGAGGACGACGGCCGAGCCATCTTCTGCGTCCCGCCTTTCCGTGCGACTCCAAATTGTGATCCGGATTTGACACTGTTCCGACAGTTGCACGGCAGGTGCAGAGCACCATGCGGGTCTCACCCGAAGGGAGACGGAGGATGGCGTAGTTGCCCTCGCGTGCTGCGAGCTGTGCGTAAGTTCCGGCAGAACGTGCCATTGCGGCGCCCTGTCCCGGACGAAGCTCGATGTTGTGAACGAGTGTACCGAGCGGAATTTCCCCAAGAGGGAGAGTGTTGCCGACTTCAGGAGCGACTCCGGAGCCGGAAGCGATGACCTGACCGACCTTGAGTCCGTTAGGAGCGATGATGTACTTCTTCACCCCGTCCTCGTACTGCACGAGCGCGATGCGCGCGCTGCGGTTCGGGTCATACTCGATTGTCATTACTGTAGCCTTGCAGTCGTCCTTCGCGCGAAGGAAGTCGATTACACGGTACATCTTCTTGTGACCGCCGCCGATGTAGCGCATGGTCATCTTGCCCTGATTGTTGCGTCCGCCGGAGCTCTTGAGAGGTTCGAGGAGTGATTTCTCAGGTTTCTTGCAGGTAATGTCGTCGAATGCGCTGATTACCTTGTTTCTCTGTCCCGGAGTTACCGGTTTGAATTTTCTTACTGCCATAACCGTTCCCTCCCGTTAGATGTTGCTGTAGAAATCAATCTTGTCCTCGCCTGCAAGGGTCACGATAGCCTTCTTGTAGTGGTTCATGCGACCACGGAGCATACCGGCCTTGGTGTAGCGGGATTTCTTCTTGCCGTGATAGTTGATGGTGTTGACATCAGCAACAGTCACGTTGTAGGCCTGCTCTACGGCAGCCTTGATCTGAAGTTTGTTGGCCTCACGATCGACGATGAAGCCGTAGCGGTTCAACTTTTCGCCCAGAACCGTCATCTTTTCAGTTACTATTGGCTTAATTAAAATTCCCATCTCTTTTTAGCGTTTGATCCTTGCAGCAAGAATGTCCTGTACGCCGTCGACGAGCACGAGTGAATTTGAGTTCATGATCGCGTAGGTGTTGATTTCGTCAACGGTGGTGACCTTTACTTCAGGAAGGTTACGTGATGAAAGGTAAATGTTGTCGGAGTTTGAAGGAAGCACGAAGAGCACTTTCCTGTCACCGGCCTTGATGTTCTTGAGGATGCCGATGAACTCCTTTGTCCTAGGCGCGTCCATTGTGAACGGCTCTACAACAACGATTGCATTCTCCTGAGCCTTGTATGAAAGGGCAGAGAAACGTGCAAGCTGCTTGAGCTTCTTGTTGAGCTTGAAGCCGTAGAAGTGCGGCTTAGGACCGAACACACGGCCGCCGCCGACATAGATGTTTGCCTTCAGGCTGCCGTGACGCGCACCGCCCGAACCTTTCTGACGGATGAGCTTTCTTGTACTGTAGGCAACCTCGCTGCGGTCCTTTGTCTTGGCGTTGCCGTGACGCTGGTTCGCAAGGAACTGCTTCACGTCGAGGTAAATCGCGTGATCGTTCGGAGTGATGCCGAAGATTTCGTCGTTGAGGACTACCTTCTTTCCGGATTCTGTTCCGTCAATCTTAATTACTGATAATTCCATAGCTTAGTCCTCCAAAATTACATAAGAACCCTTTGCTCCGGGTACTGAGCCCTTGACAACGATGAGGTTGTTCTCAGGGATGAGCTTGATTACCTGAAGGTTGAACACCTTAACTCTCTCATTGCCCATGTGGCCGGCCATACGCATTCCGGGGAACACGCGTGAAGGCCATGAGCAGGCGCCGAGAGAACCCGGGTGACGGAGACGGTTGTGCTGACCGTGTGTGGTGCCGCCGACTCCGGCGAAGCCGTGACGCTTCACGACTCCCTGAAATCCCTTGCCCTTGGACGTTCCCACGACATCGACATAGGTGGTGTCCGCGAAGACATCGGTCAGCGTGAGAGTGTCGCCGAGCTTGAGATCCTGAGCGAAGTCCGCCTTGAACTCGACGAGCTTGCGCTTAGGGGTGGTTCCTGCCTTTTCAAAGTGCCCCTTGAGAGGCTTGCTGGCATGTTTCTCCGAGATTTCGTCATAGGCAAGCTGTACAGCGGCATAACCATCTTTCTCGACTGTACGAATTTGCGTGACAACACATGGACCAGCCTCAATAACGGTGCATGGAAGATTTTTTCCATCAGCACCGAAAACGGAAGTCATTCCGATTTTCTTTCCAATTAATCCAGGCATTGGTTGATTAATTAATTGATTATAAATACATTAAACTCCGCAAAGCCTTTTTGCGGGCTGCAAATATACGACTAAAATTTTATTTTTCAATGGATTACGCGAAATTTCGCAAATTTTTTCAGGCTTATCTTTACAAGCCTTTTGAGGTGGCATATCGTTTTCAGATTCCCATGCGCCTGAGTTCAAATACGAGAAAATTAAAAACAGCTTCCCGATATTGGCGATTTTGTAAAATATATTTTATAATTTTGTGAAGTATATCTCATAAAATTGCTTTATGTACGAAAGAGGATAACTTCCGCGTTCATCGTCGGGCCTCATTCCTTGCCGCTGGAGGATTTTTTCGAAATCGACGTGAGGTCTTTGTTCAAAAGGTCCATTTAGATAAGCGAGAGCAGAGCCAAAATGAAAAACATTAAAACCTTAATATTCTTCCTATTCCTTCCTGCGTTCATAGAGACTGCGGTTTCAGCCGAAAACGCGGAACTTACTCCGCCCGGCATAGGGAAAGCGGAAGTGAACGCTGTCCTGAAGGAACTCGACGCCGCCATCGCCGAGCGTGACAAATACCTGAAGAAAAAGGAATGGCGCCTGACTAACCTTGACGTCCAGCTGGGCAAGGCACGCGACTGGCGCGACAGCCTGAGGATTTACAGCAGGCTTTTCGACGAATACAGGTACTATCAGTTTGACTCCGCATGGTGCTGCGCCAAGAGAATGGAAAGCCTTGCCGTGAGAAACGGAGACAGGGTGGGGCTTGCGCGTGCGCGGACCGGACTCCTTTTCTGTTACAAGTCCGCAGGATTCTTCAGCGAGGCTCTGGCAACCATCCGCGACTTCCGCACGGACGGACTTCCGGAAGAGCTTCTCGGAGAGTATTATCTTCTCTGCGCCGAGACCTACCTCAACCTCAGCTCGTACGTTCATGGAGTGACCGGCCTGTCGAAAGAATATGACAGGACAAAATTGGAATACTACGAACTTGCCCGCAAGTGTTTCAGCCCCGGAAGCTTCGGACGGGAGCTTGCAGAACTTGAGGTTGAGCTGCACCGCAACTATTCCGACAGCCTGACAATCGAGGGACGCAAGAGTCTGATAAGCAGCCACGACATCGGCGAGCATGAAGAGGCGGTGCAGTATTCCATACTCGCGAATGCCTACGTCTGCCGGAATCATGCGGCCGAGGCCACATATTACCGGGCATTGTCCGCGATCTTCGACATACGCTCCTGCACCCGTGAGACGACCTCCGCAAGGGTCCTTGCCGAATATATGTACGAGACGGGGGACATCACGAGGGCATATTCCTACATCCGGCAGGCACTCCGCGACGCCGAGGCCTACAACACGAGAATCCGTATGCTGGAAATCAACACCGTACTCCCCGTAATCGAGAACGGCCGCTACGACTGGATTCGCGGCCAGCGGACGGTGTTCCTGTCCCTTGTAATTGTGGTGACGCTCCTTCTGCTTCTCTCGGTCGTCCTGTTCTTCAAGCTGCGCAGCCGCACGAGGAGGCTCTCCGAGGCGCACGAGCAGCTCAAGCGCAGTTCGGATGAACTTTCACGGACGAACAAGAGCCTCACGGAAACCAACGGCAGGCTTAACGAGGCCAATGAAATCAAGGACCAGTACATAGCGCGGTCGCTCTGCGGGAACTTCGGATTCGTTAACGAGGTGGAGGAGCAGACGAGGTTCGCGGTGCGGAAAATCATGGCCAGACAGTACGACGACGCTATAGGGCTGCTCAGCGGAATCGGGATAAGGAAGGAGCGCGAGCGGATTTACGCGGCGTTTGACTCGGCTTTCCTCAAGCTGTTCCCCAACTTCATCGACGAGTACAACCGCCTGTTTCCTCCGGAGAACAGGGTCGAACTCGACGACAACGGCGCCCTGCCTATGGAAACGAGGATATTTGCCCTGATGAGGCTCGGGGTCGAAAATTCGGCTGAGGTCGCTGAGTACCTCAACATATCCGTGAACACGATATATGTCTATAAGACAAAGGTAAAGTCGCGTTCCCTTGTCCCTAAGGAGGAGTTTGACGGCAGGATAAGGGCCATCCCGAAACCATAAAGCGAGTTTTCCGTCAATAAAGAGTCTTAATCGAAGACTATGTTCTTAAAATTCAATCGTCTGAATGACAGACGGTTGAATTTTATTTTTATCTTAATTTACCTTTAATCGCTTTTTTCCGGGTCGCATGATTCCGACATTTGCAACAACGAACCGCATGATTCGTGGGAAGCCGTTTCACCCCGGCTTCTAAGTTCAACACTAAACTTACAGGCTATATGAAAGTTCATCTTTTGAAACTGATTGTGCCGGCGGCGCTCTCGTTCATCTCCGTCCGGGCCTTGGCTCAGGAAACGGAAGTGCACGGCACAGTCAGGGACGCAGGCACAGGGGAGGCGCTTACTGGCGTTTCCGTCATCGTCAAGGACGGCGGCAGGGGAACGGAGACCGATTCCGACGGAGTCTATCGCATAGGCGACGTGGGGAAGGATGCCGTCCTCGTGTTCAGCTGCATAGGCTACAAGGAAACCGAGACGGTCGTCAACGGCCGTTCCGTAATCGACGTCAGCCTCAAAGAAGACAGGACATTCCTTGAGGAGGTGGTGGTAATCGGCTACGGAACAATGGACAAGAAGGAACTCACCTCTGCCGTTGCCCATGTGTCCGCAAAGGATTTCCTTTCATCGAGCGGCGCGGATCCCTCGATGATGATTCAGGGGAAGGTTTCCGGAGTCTCGGTCGTGAACACCGGTGCAGCCGACCCGAACAGCACGGCAAGCATCCAGATTCGCGGAATCTCGTCCCGCGCGGCAGGTCTCGGCCCTCTTATTGTGGTCGATGGAGTGCCCGGAGGGAACCTCACCAACATCAACCCGAACGACATCGAGTCCATAGACATCCTCAAGGACGGCGCTGCTTCGGCGATTTACGGAACGAGGGGAAGCAACGGCGTGGTTCTCGTCACGACAAAGAAAGGCACGAAGGACGGCGCGGTGCACACGACCTACAACGGCCTCGTGTCCGCGAACTTCATGATACGCGAGCTTGACATGCTCGGGGCCGACGAATTCCGTGAGAAGAGGGTCGCCGTCGGGAAAGGCGCCGACTACGGCGGGAACGAGGATTGGCTCAAGGCCGTGAGCAGGGTCGGATTCACCCACCGGCATACACTCACGATGTCGGGCGGAAATGCGAAGACCAACTATCGTGCAAGCGTCGATTACAAGAAGGCAACCGGCATTGACCGCCGTTCCGAAAGACGGGAATACGGGGCAAGGGCGTCGGTGAACCACACCACCGGCAGCGGTCTGTTTACCTTTACCGCCAACATCGCCCCTCGTGTCGTCAATGCGAAGAAGGCCGACTGGAACACGTTCCACAATGCCGTGGAGGCAAATCCGACATCTCCGATAAGGAATCCGGACGACCCTTCGAGATATTTCAGCTTCTTCGGGCAGCAGGCCGGCTACAACCCTGTGGAGGAGAACGAGACCGTGCTTGACGACACTGAAGTCAAGATGCTCGACTGGGATGCCACGGCAAAGATCAACATAACCCCCTGGCTCTCGACGCAGGTGACCTTCGCGGACCAGCAGATTGACAACTACGACAGTTGGTTCCGTCCTTCCACGAACACCGAGGGCAACAGCAAGGGCTATCAGGGGGAGGCGTCGAAGAAATACTCGAAGAGCAGTCAATACATGGTCGAGTGGCTCGGAAATTTCAACCGTGAGTTCAACGGGCACAATGTGAAGGCGATGATAGGATATTCCTACTCCTATTTCCTCAACTCCGGAATGAACGCGGAGAACAAGAATTTCGCGAATGACGGACTCACCTACAACAACCTAGCGAGCGGCGAATGGGCAAAAGAAGAGGGATTCGTCGGAATGGGGTCATATAAGAACGACTCAAAGCTGATTTCGTTCTTCGGACGGGTGAGCTACGACTGGATGGGGAAATATCTCGCCACGGCATCCCTGCGTCACGAGGGCTCGTCAAAGTTCGGTGCAAATCACAAGTGGGGAAATTTTCCGGCAGCGTCGCTCGGATGGAGAATCTCGCAGGAAAGTTTCATGAGAGGCGCTTCAGATTGGCTCAATGACCTGAAGATCAGGGCGGACTTCGGCGTGACGGGAAACCAGAACTTCGACAACTACCTCTCACTCAACACAATGAGTAGCTTCGGAGACTATTACTATAACGGGCAGTGGTTCGCCGTCTGGGGAGCCTCGAAGAACGTCAATCCCGACCTTCGCTGGGAGAAGGGCATCAACTGGAACGTCGGGCTCGACTTCGCCCTCTTCGGCAACCGCCTTGCCGGCTCGCTCAACTGGTTCAACCGCACGCAGAAGGATCTGCTCGGAGACTACAATGTGCCTATCCCGCCATACCTCTTCTCCACAACATTCGTGAACGTGGGCACAATGAAGAACAGCGGCTTCGAGTTCGACCTCCACGCCGAGGCCGTGAAGACGAAGGACTTCGGCTACACGATTGACCTGGCCGGATCCACGATGGACAACCGCTTCGTGTCCTTCTCCAATTCCGAATATGTCGGGCAGAAATACTACGACGTCGCGGGAACCGAAGACCCGTTTCCTTTCCACTATCTCCAGAGAATCGAGGAGGGGAAGAGGCTGGGTACATATTATATGTGGAAGTTCGCCGGATTCAACGAGGCAGGGGATTTCGTGATATACGACCGTGACGGCAACTACAAACTGGCTTCGGACGCGACTGACGCGGACAGGGTCGAGGTCGGGAACGGACTCCCGAAATTCACGGCATCCATGACGCATACATTCAGATACAAGGGATTCGACCTCTCGCTCTATTTCCGAGGAGCGTTCGGATATGACATATTCAATATCCACGAATTTTATTACGGAGTTCCGGACGTCGTCGGCAATGTGATGAAGGCGGCATACACGAAGAATGCGAAAATCAAGGGAAATCCCGTCGTCTGCGACTATTTCCTCGAAAAGGGAGACTATGTGAAGCTGGATATGGTGAATTTCGGATATACCCTCAGCATCGACAGAAAATATATCCAAAAGGCAAGGCTCTATCTCACGGGACGCAATCTCCTCACATTCACGAAATTCAGCGGCGTGAATCCGGAAAGCTACAGCGTCAACGGGCTTACGCCGGGAGCGACGGGTTCGAGGAACTGGTACCCATCGACGAGGCAGCTGATTTTCGGGGTACAGATTGATTTCTGACAGTTTGATTTCTGACAGTTTGATTTCTGACAGTACTGATTTCTGACGACAGGATAAATTGAAAATACGGAAATATATGAAAGTCAACCATCATATAAGGATTGTCCTCGGTGCGGCGGCGCTCATTTTCGCGGCATCGTGCACCGACTTGGGCGAAAAGATATACGACCAGGTTTCAAGCGACAACTGGTACAACACGAAGAACGATGTCATCCGGGCGGTCTATCGCCCTTTCGAGCACGCCTACTGGACGGTGCAGTCGCGGCAGGTCATAGAGGAACTGACCGCCGACCAGATTGCCACGTGGAAGAAGGATGACTGGTGGGAGGACGGCGGCAAGTGGAGCCGGCTGCACTACCACACGTGGACGATAGAGGAAGAAGTGCTCAAGACCGAATGGGACGGGTGCTTCACCGGCATAATGCAGTGCAACTCAGTGCTCGACGACCTCGCCGGATTCAGCGCGGAGAGGTTCGGATTCAAGGAAGACGAGTTTGAGGGACTCAAGAGCCAGTGCCGGGCGCTCCGGGCATGGTTCTACCTCAGACTGCTCGGAATGTACCGGAACGTGCCGCTCGCGGTGAGCACCGACGCGAGCAGGAACTCGCCGGGGCAGGTGAAGCCGCAGGAAATATTTGATTTCATTGAATCAGAACTGCTTGACTGCGTAGAGGCTCTCCCTGTCAAGAGCGGGGCAGCGGGGAACGGGCTTAACCAGGGGCAGTGGACAAAGGCCGGAGCGGCCGCGCTGCTGACAAGGCTCTACCTCAACGCGGAGAAATGGGTCGGAACGTCCCGGCTGACGGACTGCGAGAAATATGCCCGGGACATCATCGAAGGGGTCTATGGCAGCTACTCCCTCGGAAAGACATGGGACGAGGTCTATGACTGGGACAACGAGAACTGTCCGGAAGTGATTTTCGCCTTCCCGTCGGCAAAGGGCTACAGCCACTGGCTCTATTCGGGGGATATGTTCTGGTGGACGGTCCCTGCGCGCACCATCGCAAACTATCTCGGCGACACTATGGCCGGAAACGGCGACCACAACTGCAAGTACGGCTTCGCGCCGAGCTTCGACCCGCTCGGAAACCCCTACACCACGAAGCTCGGAAGGACGGCGGAAAAGTTCCGCACCTATCCGGAGGACTACCGCCTGAAGCTCTACCGCAATCTCGGCGGCAGCAAGCGCGAGGGAATGCTCCTGTTCGGTTACCTCGAATATGTCGAGAACGGGGTCACGAAGCGGGTCGTCTCGCCGACCGGAGGCTATGACCTCTACCTGCGTGACGCAGTGGCGAATTTCGGAAGCGCTCCTCCCGGAAGCGCTCCTTCTGACCCAACTTCGGATATGCTGCACGGCGACCACAGTTCGGGCATAAGGTATGTGAAGTATCCGCTTTACGGTGATGACGATGAGGGACAGACTGAGTCCGACTATGTGGAGATACGCCTTCCCGAAATAGTCTATACCCTCGCTGAATGCAAGTTCCGCACAGGCGATGTCTCGGGAGCCGGACAGCTGCTCAACGGCGTGAGGAAAAGGAACTACCCCGCAGCCTCATGGGGTTCATACGCATATATGCCGGACGGTCCGGTAGAACTGACGGAGGATGAACTTCTTGACGAATGGGGACGCGAGTTCATCTCAGAAGGAAGGCGGAGGACAGACCTCATCCGTTTCGGGAGATTCTGCTCCGGAATCTGGTGGGACAAGACCCCCGACAGCGACAGCCACACCGAAATCATGCCGCTACACCGTGACGTGCTCAGCAGCAACCGTGCGCTGGAACAGAACCCGGGCTACCCGAAAGTTGAATAAATCCATTTTAGTAAACGCAAAAACCTTAAAATCAATACATTATGAAGAAAAATCTTATTAAGGCGGCTTCGCTCATCTGCGGAGTTGCAGCGCTCCTCTCATGCGAAAAGAAACCGGCTGACAACGGCCCGATCAAGCTCGAACAGCACTACAAGATGGTCTATATGCTCGGCGCGGCTCCGGGGAAATGGGACAGCGCGGACCCTATGCCGATGAGCACCACCGACGACCCGGACGTGTTCACTTACGAGATTGACCTCGTGAGAAGCGCGGAGAACAAGCTCATCAAGTTCTGCGTCTCCGTTGACAGTTGGGACAAGGCCAAGTTCCTGCTTCCGGAGACCGTTCTCGAAGGCGAATCCTACGCTTATCTCAAGGAGGGAGAGAACAAACTCCGTCTCGCCCAGGCCGTGCTGAAGGATGCGGCTACCGGCGAGATGACCGTGGATGACCATTTCTTCGGGATGGCAAAGGGCACGAGCGGGAAGTACCGCCTCGAAGTGAATCCGGTGAAGCTTATGCTCACTGCCACGAAACTGTCTTCGATTGAGGAGCCGGAATTCCGGGAGTGGGAAGAAGGCCGCGTCTATATGGTCGGGGACGCCGCTCCGACGGGATGGGACATCAACCAGCCTACAATTCTCGACAAGAACGGCGATGTTCACAGCTTTGAGGGAGAACTGAAGGCGGGCGAGTTCAAGTTCCCTACCAAGTACTCATGGGACTGCCCTACCTACATGGCTCCCGACGAGAACGGAACCGAACTCTCAAAGGCCGGGTTTGAAGGGAAGGTCGCTCTCATGCCGGAAGGAACGCCTGACCAGAAGTTCAAGGTAACCGATGCCGGAAGGTACAGGCTCACGCTCAACACTGCGACGCTTGATTTCAAGGCTGAATATCTCGGAGAATGATGAAACGCCTGACAATCATTACACTGACACTGCTGTTCCTCCTGCCTTCTCAGCTAGGCGCAAGGGACAGCAGGTTCACCCGCAAGGGAACGGGACCGATGTACTGGATTGCCTACGAGTACTGCTACGACCGCAATGTCCCGATTATGGAGCAGCGGTGGAAGGCCAACATCGACTGGGTGGCAAGGGAACTCAGGGACAGCGGCTACGACATGATTTCCAACGACGGGTGGATAGAGGCGGCGCAGACCATCGACGAACGCGGCTTCATAACCAAGTACAACAGCGGTTGGGAGCACGATTTCGCATGGTGGAACGACTACATCTTCAGCAAGGGGATGAAGGCCGGGGTCTATTACAACCCTCTCTGGATGACGCGCACGGCATACGAGCGGAACTGCCCCGTCTCAGGAACTTCCGTCCGGGCAAGGGACATTGCCGGGGACAGGCCGTTCAACGGGGAGCTTCACTGGGTCGACGTCGATAAACACGGCGCGGAACAGTGGGTGAAAGGATATGTGCGCCATTTCATAAATCTCGGGTTCACCTTCCTCCGCATTGATTTCCTTGAGAACTATGAGGGGAAATACGGCACCGGACGCTATGCAAAGGCGCTGCGCTGGATTATGGAGGAGGCCGGGGACGAGATTTTCCTCAGTCTTGTGATGCCGAACTGCTATAATCATGCGGCGACTGAACTGCTTTACGGGGACATGATAAGGATTGACGACGACTGCTTCGAGGGAGACTGGAACTTCGTCAGCGCACGCAGGCGCGGACAGGTGAAGAATCACTGGCCGATGTACCCCAATGTCTTTGACGGAATGGTCGGGTTCTCGGACGTTGCCGTGAAGGGGCAGATGATTGCCGACGGCGACTTCATGCGCCTCAACAGGCTCGCGAACACCGCCGAACGGCGCTTCCTCTTTTCCCTCATGGTCATGGGTGGCTCGGCTCTCGCCATTGCCGACCAGTTCGACACGGTCACCGACGACGCTATGGAAATCTATCGCAACGCCGAACTCATCGAACTGAACCGGCGGGGATTCGTCGCGAAGCCTCTGAGCCGCAACATACACGACGTCAAAAGTTCCACATGGGTAGGCAGGCTGCCCGACGGAAGCTTCGTCGTGGGACTGTTCAACCGGGAAGATGTGGCAATGGACTGCGGCATAAGCTTTTCCGAGACGCTTGGAATAGAAAGCGGAGCCGCCAGTGTCCGCGACCTTTGGGAACACTCGGAGCTCGGCGTTGCGGAGGGCGGGTTCAGCAGGAGGCTCGCCCCGCATTCGTGCATGGTCGTGAAAGTGACCCCCTGCGAAAGGCCGTGCCCGGGCTTCGGATGCTCCCGGTACAGATAGTTTTTGGAATGTGTTTTGCGGCACGGCGCCCGCACACTAAAACAATAAGGAACGCATGAAAACAAAGACATTCATTCTTGCGCTCGTCGCCTTCGTGGCGGCAGGCTGTTCGGGGGATGCTCCGGACAAATACGAGACGACACTGAAATCGCCGTCAGGCACACTCGAAATGCGGTTTGCCCTGACCGATGACGGCACTCCGGAATATTCCCTGAAACATGGCGAGACGGACGTCATACTTCCGAGCGCCCTCGGCTTTGAGCTCCGTGACGGCAATCTTCTTGACGGCTTCGAGCTCATCGGCGAAGCGAGGGACTCCCATAACGAAACCTGGCATCCCGTGTGGGGCGAGGAGGACTCTATCCGCAGCAACTGCAACGAACTGCTCGTCCGGCTCAGGCAGGGCGCGACGGGGCGGCTGATGTCGGTGCGCTTCCGCCTCTTCGACGACGGGCTCGGCTTCCGCTACGAATTTCCCGGCGACCAGCCGCTCAACTACTTCGTCATAAAGGAAGAGAAGACTCAGTTCGCGCTCGCCGGGGACTGGAAGGCGTGGTGGATTCCCGGAGACCACGATACCCAGGAGTATGAATATATCGAAAGCCGCATTTCCGAGATTCCGGAGAAATATGAAATCTGCGGGAATATGTCCCAGACTCCTTTCTCCAAATGCGGGATACAGACCTCCGTGCAGATGAAGACGGAGGAGGGGCTTTATGTGAACATCCACGAGGCCGCGCTTCTGGAATACCCGTGCATGCACCTGCTCGCCGCCCCCCGGACCCATGTCCTCACCTCGTTCCTTACTCCGGACGCGCAGGGCTGGAAAGGCTATATGCAGACCCCGTGCACGACCCCTTGGAGAACCGTGCAGGTTACGGAAACGGCCACCGCCATGCTTCAGAGCCGTCTCGTGCTCAACCTCAACGAGCCGTGCGCATTGGACGACGTGAGCTGGATACACCCAGTGAAATATATGGGTGTCTGGTGGGAGATGATTACCGGCGCGTCCTCATGGTCCTACACCGACGATTTCCAGTCGGTTCATCTCGGACAGACCGACTATTTCTCCGCCAAGCCTAACGGAAGGCACGGCGCGAACAACGACAATGTGCGTAAATACATCGACTTCGCCGCGGAGAACGGGTTTGACGCGATTCTCGTCGAGGGCTGGAACATAGGCTGGGAAGACTGGTCCGGCAACAGCAAGGACTATGTCTTCGACTTCGTGACCCCATATCCCGACTTCGACATCGACGCTCTCAACGACTACGCCCACAGCAAGGGCATACGCCTGATCATGCACCACGAAACCTCGTCGTCCGTGAGAAACTACGAACGTCACATGGAGGCGGCCTACGACCTGATGAACAGACACGGATATGACGCCGTGAAATCAGGATATGTCGGGAATATACTTCCGCGCGGAGAGCATCACTACGGACAGTGGATGGTAAATCATTATATGTACGCAGTCACCGAGGCCGCGAAACATCACATAATGGTGAACGCCCACGAGGCGGTGCGCCCTACGGGACTCTGCCGCACATGGCCGAATCTCATCGGCAACGAGTCGGCGCGGGGAACGGAGTATCAGGCCTTCGGCGGCACGACGCCTAAGCACGTGACGATTCTGCCGTTCACGCGCCTCAACGGAGGTCCGATGGACTACACCCCTGGCATCTTCGAGATGGACCTGAGCAAGTTCTCGAACAACGGCTCCAAGGTGAACGCGACAATCGCGAATCAGCTCGCGCTCTATCTGACGATGTATTCACCGCTCCAGATGGCCGCCGACCTGCCTGAGAACTATG
>ERZ808240.3534-NODE-3534-length-15059-cov-5.169088_pt1 | contig 15059 bp, 10 predicted proteins | sample MGYA00521084_ERZ808240 | MGnify/ENA primary metagenome ERZ808240 (study PRJEB31516, sample SAMN03275571) | gut metagenome | biome: mammalia-associated habitat; material: feces | host: Papio cynocephalus | place: Kenya | collected 2012-08-06 ... | reverse complement strand
GCACCTCCATGGGACTGATCGCACTGGTTATGGTTATGGGAATGGCAATTTCCTGCGCAATTCCACAGCAGCTGATGGGACTGTTTACCACAAACCGCACAACAATGGAAATCGGAGGGGCTGCACTTCGTATCATCAGTTTCGGATTTGTGGTATCCTCAGTTTCTGTTACATTTTCCGGAGTCCTGGAGGGACTTGGAAAGGGCATGCCATCGCTTTTGATTTCCCTGGCGCGTTATATTGTTGTGATGCTGCCGGTATCATTTATACTGAGCCGTTTATTACAGGCAGCAGGCGTGTGGTATGGATTTACAGTGACGGAATATATCGTAGCGGTTCTTTCTTATTATATATACAAATTCCATATGAGAGATATAAAAGGGTAACAAAATAAAAAAAATGTGGTACAATGGTTAAGATATGGATAAGAGAACAGAAGAAAAGGAACAGGGAGGAGTTCGTTATGCCATACGCAAACGCTACCAAGCAGGCATTTGCAGAAGCCCTTCGAAAACTTCTAGAACAGATGCCGTTTGCAAAGATCAGTGTATCACATATATGCGAAGAATGTGGAATGAACCGCAAAAGTTTTTATTATCATTTCAAAGATAAGTACGATCTGGTCAACTGGATTTTTGATACGGAAATTACAAAGATTTTTTCGGAAGAAGAATGGAAAAATGCCGGCTTCACATGGGATATACTGGAAAAAATATGTGAGTATTTCTATAAACACCGGACATTTTATTCCAAGGTGCTGCAGGTTGAGGGACAGAATTCTTTTACGGAACATTTCCGGGATATTTTAGTTCCTGTCAATCGTAAATTCCTTGAGATGGTGGAAAAAGAGGAACAGGCAGAACACGAGGAATTTTATATTCATTTCTTTTCGGATGCTTTTTTAGCGGCATTGGTGCGCTGGCTGGAGGACAGAGAATGTATGTCCCCGAAAAAGTTTATTGCGTTACTGCGTTCGAGTGTGGAAATGATTGCCAGCTATGTAGTGCAAAATCAGAAATAAAAGCAAAACTACTTAAAAAAGTGACATGATTTGACAAAAGTTGACAAAATTTACCCACATTCGTGGATTTGTCCACTTGAATTTAAGAAGAGAAAAGATATAATACTTTTCAGATTACACAAAAACATTTCTGTTATGTTATGGCGGCAGAATGAAAGGAAGTTGAGATTATGAATAAAATGTCATTACAGAAGAGTATTCAGAACTTTGGAATCAAGCAGGCCTTAAAGTACATGGAGAAAGATCCAGAGGAGAATATTCCGAAACTGATGGATATGGTTGACAAATTTGCACCGGACGGATGGTATGAGGCACAGAGAAATATGATCCGTAAGGTAATTAAGGAAAGAGGAAACTGGTATCAGTTAATTCTTCGTATTTACCAGCTGGATCCGGAAGTACGTAAAGCATTCTTCCAGAATTTCATTTTCAATGCAAGTTTAAAGGGAAGTGCATTACAGGAGCAGCTTGCTGAAGAAAACAACTGTAACATTCCGTGGGCAATTCTGTTAGACCCTACCTCTGCATGTAATTTACACTGTACCGGATGCTGGGCAGCAGAGTATGGTCATCAGCTGAATCTGGATCTGGATACGATTGATTCTATCGTACGTCAGGGTAAGGAACTTGGTACCTATATGTATATTTATACAGGTGGAGAACCACTGGTACGTAAAAAAGACCTGATCAAGATCTGTGAGATGCACCCGGATTGTGAGTTCCTTTCTTTCACAAACGGTACTTTAATTGATGAAGAGTTCTGCCAGGAAATGCTTCGTGTCAAGAACTTTGTTCCAGCGATCAGTCTGGAAGGATTCGAGACAGCTAACGATGGACGAAGAGGTGAAGGTGTATTTGATAAAGTACAGCACGCTATGAGTCTGTTAAAGAGCCATGGTTTACCATTTGGTATTTCTACCTGCTATACAAGAAAGAACTTAGATGATGTAACTAGCGAAAAATTCTTTGATATGCTGATTGAGAGTGGGGCATTATTTGTATGGTTCTTCCACTATATGCCGGTTGGAAATGATGCAGCAGTGGAACTTTTACCTACACCGGAGCAGCGTGAGAAAATTTTCCACCGCATTCGTGAGTTCCGTCAGACAAAGGCAATCTTTAGCATGGATTTCCAGAATGATGCGCAGTTCGTTGGTGGATGTATTGCCGGTGGACGAAGATACTTACATATCAATGCCAAGGGTGATGTGGAGCCATGTGTATTCATTCATTACTCCAATGCAAATATTCATGACTGCAGTCTGTTGGATGCCTTAAAGAGTCCGTTATTCCAGGCATATCATGACAACCAGCCATTCAATGACAATATGCTTCGTCCGTGCCCGATGCTTGAGAATCCGGATAAGCTTGGCCAGATGGTAAAAGAGTCAAAGGCTGTGAACACCGATTATCAGTCTCCGGAGTCACCGGAAAATCTGAAAGAAAAAGCTGCTCCTTATGCCGAAAACTGGACACCTACCGCAGAGAAGCTCTGGAATGAAGAAAAAGAAAAGATCGAGGCAAATAAAAAGAAAAATGCTTAATGATAAAATTTCTCAATAAGCGTTTGGAATAAAAAGTAAAAAAGAGGCGTATTCCCCTTGTTTATCGCAAAAACAGGCAGTGGAATACGCTTTTTTGTACAGAAATTGTATAATAAAAAGTACTTGCAATATTGCATATCGGAGCATAAAATATTTTCTTAAACAGGAAACTAAAAATGAAAATAAGTACTAAGGAGGAAACAACGATGTTAAAGTGTTTCAAAAATTTTGATGTAAAGAAAACCGGACTTTTTGCAGCAGGTGTACTGTTCGGTACAGCAGGAATCAAGATCCTTTCCAGCAAGGATGCAAAGAAACTCTACACAAATTGTACAGCAGCCGTACTTCGTGCAAAAGAAGTTGTTTTAAAGACTGCAACAAAGGTACAGGAGAATGCAGAGGATATTTATGCAGAAGCGAAGCAGATCAACGAAGACCGCGCAGCAAAAGAAGCGGAAGTATTCGACGGTGAGGAAGTAACCGAAGAGACAACTGCAGAAAAGGCAGAAACTACAGAAGAGACAGCAGAGGCATAAAAAACGTATGAAAGAGATGTTACCCCATGTAACATCTCTTTTATCGAAAGCAGGTTATAGATATGAAATTTCAAATCAGACATGAGATAAGAGGAAGAATGAGAATTCATGTGATCCAGAGCCGTATGTCATTTGCACAGGCAGATACATTACAGTATTATCTGGAACAGTGTGAATCTGTAATTTCCGCAAAAATTCAGAATCGTACCGGAGATGTGACAATCTGTTATGAGGGAAGCAGAGATGCAATTCTTGAAGTATTGAAGGCATTTTCGTATGAAAAGACGGATGTTCCGGATACCTATATCAAAAATTCCGGAAGAGAAATGAACCAGTATTACTGGGATCAGCTGGTGGAGCAGACGTTCTGGCATTTTACCAACAAGTTGTTTGTTCCGTTTTCCATCCGCGCAGCAATCACAACTGTAAAGTCTGTAAAGTATATCTGGAAAGGACTTCAGACGTTGTTCAAGGGTAAGATCGAGGTTCCGGTACTGGATGCAACTGCGATAGGTGTTTCTATTATCCGCGGTGATTTTGCAACCGCAGGATCTGTGATGTATCTGCTCGGTATCGGAGAGACACTGGAAGAATGGACACACAAGAAATCTGTCGGAGATCTGGCACGCAGCATGTCACTCAATATCAGCAAGGTATGGATGATGTGCGATGGACAGGAAGTACTCGTTTCCGCGGACAAAGTAAAGTCCGGAGATGAAGTGCGCATTCATATGGGAAATGTGATCCCGTTTGACGGAACAGTAACGGATGGAGAGGCAATGGTAAACCAGGCATCTTTAACCGGGGAATCCGTTCCGGTCCGCAAGGTACTCGATGGTGTGGTATATGCGGGAACGGTTGTTGAGGAAGGTGAGATTACCATCCGTGTCAAAGAAGTAAACGGTTCCAGCAAGTATGAAAAGATCATGGCCATGATCGAGGAATCAGAAAAGCTAAAATCTTCACTGGAAGGAAAAGCGGAACATTTAGCAGACAAACTGGTGCCATATACGTTCCTGGGAACCGGTCTGGTATGGCTGTTCAGCAGAAACGTGACAAAAGCAATTTCTGTGTTAATGGTGGACTTCTCCTGTGCGCTGAAGCTTGCAATGCCATTGTCCGTACTGTCTGCAATCCGGGAAGCAAGTACGTATGATATTACGGTAAAGGGCGGCAAGTATCTGGAAGCTATGGCAGAAGCAGATACGATCGTCTTTGACAAGACGGGCACGCTGACGAAGGCCCAGCCAACGGTGGCACAGATTGTTCCATTTAATGAACAGTCCGAAGATGAACTGCTCCGTATAGCTGCATGCTTAGAGGAGCATTTCCCGCACTCCATGGCAAAGGCTGTAGTGCGTGAGGCGGTAAAACGGAATCTGGTACATGAGGAACTTCACTCTAAGGTAGAGTATATTGTTGCACACGGTATTTCTTCTAAGATTGGAGAAAAGCATATTGTGATCGGAAGCTATCATTTCGTATTTGAGGATGAGAAAGCCGTGATCCCGGAAGGCCAGAAAGAAAAATTCGAACAACTTCCGGAACAGTATTCGCACCTGTATATGGCAATCGACGGGGTGCTTGTGGCAGTTATCTGTATCGAAGATCCGCTTCGTCCGGAGGCAGTTGAAGTTGTGGCTCAGTTAAAGCAACTTGGAATCTCTAAGGTTGTTATGATGACCGGAGACAGCGACCGTGTGGCATCTGCCATTGCGCAGAAAGTCGGTGTGGATGAGTACCATTCTGAGGTACTGCCGGAAGATAAGGCAAGCTTTGTTGAGGCGGAAAAGAAAGCCGGAAGAAAAGTGGTTATGGTTGGTGACGGCATCAATGATTCTCCAGCCCTGTCTGCAGCAGATGTTGGCATTGCTATCAGCGATGGCGCTGAGATCGCGCGCGAGATCGCGGATGTGACCGTAGGTGCAGATAATCTTTATGAACTTGTCACCTTAAAGAAGATCAGTAATGGCCTCATGGAGCGGATTCACAGAAATTACCGTCTGATTGTGGGTATCAATACCTCATTGATTGTTCTTGGCGTGGCAGGAGTATTCCCACCGACGACATCGGCATTGCTTCACAACACGTCCACACTTCTGATCAGCTTAAAGAGTATGAACAATCTGCTCGATGAGAAGGAAGAAGTAACAGAAGAAAATGTAACAGAAGCATTTGCATAATGGAAACAAAACTGCTTTATTTTCATAAAATAAAAAGAATGAGAATAAGGCAGGAACAAAATGAAAGAATTATATCCTGGGGATCAGGGAATCTGGGTACAATATCTGCAGCTGGCATTGCAGCGTGCAGGACAGCAGGTAATGCTGGATGGAATTTTTGGCCCAAAGACCTGTGCAGCCGTGGAAAAAGTAATGGGCAGCAGCGGAGCATGTGCGGTAAAAGAAGCACAGTGGAACCGTCTACTGCCCTTTTTGCGTGGATATACAACGCATGAAGTGAAAGCAGGAGATTCCTTTTTTTCCATTGCAAAAAGGTATGATACAACGATGGAGCGAGTGATGCATGCAAATCCAGGAATGGATGCGGGGACATTGCAGATTGGAAGTACAGTTGTCGTACCGTTTGATTTTTCACTGGTTTCCGAGGAAATTCCATACACTTCCCTGCTTACCGGATGGATCATCGAAGGGCTTATGGCGCGCTATCCCTATCTTCAGGTGGGAACGATCGGAAGAAGCGTTATGGGGACGCCACTGTGGTCTCTGCAACTGGGAAATGGTCCGGTAGAAGTGGGATACAATGCTTCGTTTCATGCCAATGAGAGTATTACCACACCGGTACTTTTAAAGTTTGCAGAGCAGCTGTTAGAGGCATATGCAGACGAACGTATGTATGAAGAACTGTATCCGGAGCGGTTGTTTGAAGAATATTCCCTGTATCTTGTACCATTGGTCAATCCGGATGGTGTGGATCTGGTAAATGGGCTTTTGACGGAAGGCTTTTATTATCGCCGCGCGGTCCGCATTGCGTCCGGATTTCCGGATATTCCGTTCCCAGACGGATGGAAGGCAAATATCCAGGGTGTCGATCTGAATCTGCAGTTTCCGGCCGGATGGGATATGGCAAAGAAAATAAAATTTGAACAGGGGTATAATCGTCCGGCACCGCGGGATTACGTGGGACAGACACCGCTCAGTGCTCCGGAGAGTATTGCCATGTTTGATTTTACGAAAAATCATAATTTTTCACTGGTTCTGGCTTATCACACACAGGGGGAAGTGATTTACTGGAAGTATCTGGATGAGGAGCCGGAAGGTGCCCGGCGTATTGCGGAATATTTTTCCAAAGTGAGTGGCTACCGGGTGGAAGAAACACCGGCGGCATCCGGGTATGCCGGATATAAAGACTGGTTTATCAATTTTTATGACCGTCCGGGATATACCATTGAGGCGGGACTCGGAGAAAATCCGTTGCCGATGGAGCAGTTTCCGAAAATATACAAAGATAATGTGGGAATTTTGCTTGGGGGAATGACGGAACTTGAGTAAATGGTGAGGAGAAGCCATAGTTTGTGAGAGTTGCTTTTGAAAACTTTTGAGGTATAATAGTAAAAAACAAATGAGGGAAACAGTTATGAAAAGGAACGGAGAATGGAAACGCAAAATCAAAAAGCTACCGTTGAAAAAAACGTATTATCTGATGCTTGTGACTTGTATCGGAATTCCAATTTTTGTAGTGTTTGTTGTTGCGCTTCTGATATTAAATATTCAGTTTAAACAAAAAGCGGTTGAAAATATCCGCCAGATGCAGCAGACGTTAATTACCCAGCTGACTTCGGATGTGGATAATCTGTCGCTTCGCATGACCAGTATGATTTATGCAAACAATTATGAGGTAATGGAATACGCGGCAGGAACGGATACTGATAATGTCCAGAAAAAAACAAAAAACCGAAATCAGCTGGATCGGGTAGAAAATTTATATCTGGAGCCAAACAAGGAAGTTATTTCGCTGTATTTTCGCATGAAAGATGGAACAGACACCTATTTGAAAAATTATATCAAGGATGGAACAAAGAGATTTTCAAATATGTTATGGTACCGGAATGCATTGCAGCACCCGAATAAAGTATATATTGGCTGTTATGATACCAATGCCAGCGGGGAACTGTTCCTTGGCGGGAAAAAGGATATGCTGGTGTTAATTGGTGTACTCAGTCCGGATGTGAATACTGACAGCAGCAGAAAAGTCCGGATGGTAGAATTTTATCAGTCATCGAAGATTGCAGATCAGATAAAAACAAATAACCGGGCATACCTTGCGGGGAAAAACAGGCTGGGGATTGCCAGAATTACAGATGCATCAGGAAATGTTATTTTTTCAGTTGATAAAAAACAGACATTCGGGAAAAAAGGAATTACCTGTATTCGGACACCCGTAAAAATATATGATGATACCTGGTATATTGAAAATTATGTGGAATCGAAGATTCTGACCGAGGAATTCTGGCAGGTTTCTGTTTTCCTGCTGATTGTGATGCTTGTGTTGTTTCTGCTGGTTGCGTATTATTCGAGATATTTTGTGCGAAGTATTGTAGAGCCGATTGAGGAGGTGAATGCCGGTCTTCGAAAAGTAGAGGATGGAAAACTGGACGTTCATATTGAACCCGGTGGTCAGTTTGAAATCCGCAATATGATTCATCAGTTTAATGCCATGGTGCGCCGGCTGCGGGAATTATTTCAGCAGTATGAAGAAAAACTTTCCGAAGGAAAAAATTCTGCATATTATTTTCATGAACTCATGCGTGGAAGAATGTCTCCGTTGAGCGTGGAAGAAGAACATCCGGCCTTTTTTCAGGATGCCTATGTGCTGATTGGAATTTATGTATATGGACGAGACGCAGAAAACGGAACAGGGATACTGATAAAAAGTTTTGAAAAGCATGCCAGATACGCTTCAAGATGTATTTCATGTCAGGAGGATGAGCATTATATTTATCTGTTTTATCGTGTGATGGAACAGGAGTATGAAGAGAGTCTGTATCATATGACAGAGGAATTACAGCAGATGGCGGAAAAAGAACTTTCGATGCAGTTGTTTTTCAGTGTGGGAGAATTGTGTGAGGGGGCGCAGATGTTTGAGGTTGCAAAAGAGGAAATTCGCCAGAGTATGGAGTTGCGGTATCTGGTGCTTCCAAATGAAAAAAACAGTCTGCGTTTTATGAAAAAAGAAGCCAAAAGGGATATGATTTCCCATGCAAAGCAGTATGAACCACTTGCTGATGCAGTTTTTCTGGCAGATGAAAAAAATATGATTGTGCAAAGAGATATGATTTTTGAAAAATTCAGAACCATGGACTTGGAAATGGTTCGTCTGGAATGTTGCAGTGTCATTATTGCGATTGGTCAGAGAGCAGTTCAGGATGGGGACAGTCTTTCTCATATTTTTGGTCAGCGCTATGACTATATAGAAAAACTTGACCGGATTATGGATGCAAGAAGTATTCGTATGTGGATGACAAATTTTTTAAACTGGATACTGGAGTACGTGGCATCTCGTCTGAATGTCCGGGAAAATGATATGGTTGTCATGGCAAAAAGATATATTGCAGACCAATACGAAAATCCGGCTCTCACATTAAAAGATGTTGCAGATCATGTCGGTCTGAACGAAAAATATTTTTCCGGCCGGTTTACGAAGGAAGCGGGAGAGACGGTATCGGAGTATCTGACGGATGTAAGAATTCAAAAAGCAAAGGAACTTTTAAGAACAACCAATTTTAAAATCTATGAAATTTCGGAAATGGTCGGGTATCAGACCGCAGAACATTTTAACCGGATGTTCAAAAAGAAGATGCAGATGAGCCCGTCAGCTTTTCGAAAAGAGAACAAAAAAGAATAAAAACAGGCGAAAATCAAGAAAAACAGGCGGAAATCTTACTTTCTGCCTGTTTTTCTTACGATAGATCAGATTTTGATTTTTGAGAAAGTGACAAAAAATCAAGAAAAATAACCACAGGAAATGTGCAATTTTTGCGCAAAATGCTAAAGTGGGCTCATCAAATTCAAGGAGGTAAGCCTTATGAAAAAAAGACTTATAGCTGCAATGATGACAGCAGCACTTGCTACATCTTTATTAGCAACCGGATGTGGCAGCGACAAAAAGAGTAATTCCACAGAGGGGGGAGATGCTTCTTTATCAGGAACACTTACATTTGCAATCTGGGACAACAACCTGAATGATTTCATTGAATCCAATGATATGGTTGGAAAGTTTCAGGAAAAGTATCCGGACATTGATATTGAAGTAGAAAAAATCAAAGATGACAGTGAATACTGGAATACAATGAAAATGAGAGCTTCTGCAAATCAGCTTCCGGATGTCATGTTTAATAAGACATTTACATTATCCAGGTTTAAAGATTATCTGGTAGATCTTTCTGATACAGAGGCAGCAAAAAATAATGAACTGGCAGAAGGATATGCGGTTGATGGAAAAATCCTTGGTGTTCCGATGGTTTCCGGTTATGAATATGTATATTACTGGAAAGATATGTTTAAAGAGGCCGGTGTTGAAGTACCGACGACATGGAGCCAGTTTGAAGATGTGACGAAAAAACTGCAGGATTACTATGGAGCAAAAGATTCCGATTTCAGTGCAATTGCCTGTGGCTTGAAGGATGAATGGCCGGATTATCCATATATGGAGTTTATGCCGGCACTGGAATCCGGAAACGGACAAAACTGGAATGATATGGCAAAGCAGGACGAACCGTTTGCGGAGGGAACAGATATCAATAAAGCATATAAAAAAGTACAGAGTCTGTTTACATCCGGTGTACTTGGAAAAGATCCGCTTGGAATCGGAAATGATCAGGCTACTGCATTGTTTGCATCGAAAAAAGCTGCAATCATTGCACTTGGAGACTGGGGATTGCAGAATATCCAGAATCAGACAGATGATACATCAGAACTTGGAACCTTTTATCTTCCGACAAGAGATTCTGAGAGCGATCCATTTAATGTTATTGTACAGGGTGATTCGTTTATGGGTGTGACAACACACAGTAAGAATCCGGAAGCTGCAAAGGCATTTGTAGAGTGGTTTTATTCCGATGCATGGTATCCGGATTATCTCGATTATATTACTTCTGCGTCTGCCATGAAGAATTTCCCGAAAGAAAAGGATCCGATTCTTGCAGAAGCAGATGAACTGTGCAAAGATCCACAGCTTGTAATGTATGATGGCGGTGGAGACGATTTTACAGCGATCCAGAATGAAACAACATTTGACTATAAAAAACTTGGAGCGGAAATGCTGACAGATGGTTTTGATCTTGACAGTACATTTTCCGATTTGAACAAGAAATGGAAAGCAGCAAGACAGAAGCTTGATATTAAGTAAAGTATCATCAGATACGGAGCTGCACGTTTGCAGCTCCGTGTTAAGTCAGGAGAGCGTATTATGAGTAGTTTAGATAAAAAAAGAAGACTGTTTATCATAGTATCTTTGGTTTTCCCAATTCTGCTTTTGGTTGGATTTGTGCTGGTTCCGGCATGTGATCTGTTTCGAATGAGTTTTACAGACTGGGATGGATATTCACCAAAGAGCCATTTTGTGGCATTTCAAAATTATATCGCAATGTTTAAAAATCCGGATCTGTGGTTGTCATTGCGAAACAACGCAGTTTATTTCTGTGTACATCTTTGCATGATTTTTGTGGAACTGGCATTTGCAGTGCTTTTGACAAGCAAACTGCGTGCGGCAAAATTTTATAAGACGATGGTGTTTATGCCATATATTATTAACGGAGTTGCAATTGCGTATGCATTTTCCTATTTCTTTTCTCCAATCAATGGAGCATTTGATGCAATTTTGACCGGACTTCATCTTGAAAGCTGGATCAGAAGCTGGTTGTCAGACCCGAAAATTGTAAATTTTGTGCTTTCATTTGTATCTTTATGGAGATACAGTGGGTATCATGTGATCCTGTTTATGGCTGCGCTGCAGTCACTGCCTCAGGATATTGAGGAAGCTGCGCGTGTGGATGGAGCCAATACCTGGCAGCTGTTCCGGTATATTCAGATTCCTTCCATTATGCTGATGGTGGATTTCGTACTTTTTGATAATATCCGTGGTGCTCTTCAGGTATTTGATATTCCGTTTGTCATGACGGCTGGTGGGCCTGGATATGCATCTTCCACGTTTACACTTTATACGATCAAGACCGCATTTTCGTTCTCAAATTTCGGCTTGGCATCAACCATGGCTATGGCAATTATGCTGTTGATTGTTCTGATCTATATTGTACAGAATAAGATCATCCATGGAATTATACTGAAGGAGGATAAGCACAATGGTTAAACGTACATTGATACAGATTTTAAAACAAATCATATGTATTGGAATGGTCATTATCGTCATCCTTCCGATTTTACTTACTTTGTTTGCTGCATTAAAGACAAAGACAGCAATCAATACAACATCACCGCTGGCATTTCCGGCGCTGCATGACATAACATTTGACAATTTCAAAAAAGTGCTGACAGATAAATATCTTGTGGTCGGTTTTCGTAACACAGCCCTCATTCTTGTAGTATCCCTTTTCTTTAATGTGGTCTTTGGAACGATGACAGCATTTATTCTGGAACGCTTTGAGTTTCGTGGAAAAAAATTTGTTATTTCCTTATTTTTCTTAGGTATGCTGATTCCGAGTTTTGTTACGGAAATTGCAAGATTCCGTATCATTCAGAGTCTGCATCTGTATAACACACTTGGCGCTCCGATCGTGATTTACATAGCATCCGATCTGATGCAGCTGTATATTTACCGGCAGTTTATTTCGGGACTTCCGGTGGCACTTGATGAGGCGGCACTTCTGGACGGATGTTCCTATTTTGGACTGTTCTGGAAAATTGTGTTTCCATTGCTGGCACCGGCCACAGCAACCGTCTGCATCATCAAGGCGATTGTGATCATTAATGATATGTATATTCCATATCTGTATATGCCAAAGAATTCGTTGCGTACATTGACAACATTCCTGATGAATTATGCAAATGCACAGCAGGGTTCATGGCAGACCCTTGCAGCGGGAATTATCATTATTATGATACCAACTATTTTAATCTATCTGTTCTTCCAAAAATATATTCTGGCAGGAGTGACTGCAGGTGCAGTAAAGGAATAATAGGTGATTTATAAAGAAAAGAGCTTTCTATTACATTAAGATAATGGAAAGCTCTTTTAGCATTATTAAGATTATTTTTGGTAATCCTCATAAATTTTTTTGATGTGATTGTAGATGGTACTTCCGATGGAAGTATCAAATGTTTTGACCAGTGCATTGTTTAATGCAAGTTTATTTTCGGATTCCTCCACCGCTTTGTAGATGGATGTGTATTTACCGGCCGGAAGTTTTTCATCTTTTAATTCCGCTCGAATTTTTTTGCGGATCGTCTCCGGAAGTTTTTTCTTTTCCGGCTTCTTTTTTTCCGCAATTTCTTTTGTGTTTTTCACATCTTTTTCATCTTTTTTTGATTCTTTTGACACATGGTCAGATTTTTTTTTCTTTTTCTTTGCAGAAGTTTCCTTTTTGGAAGAAGCATCCTTTGAGTTGGAAGAAGAAGCAATGCTTGGCTGGCGGAATGCTTCGATGTTTCTCCCTCTCCAGAAATCAACAATGCTGTCAAATCCGGTATCCTGGCTGATGATGTAAACCGGTCCTTTTTCCCCTTTTCCGATCAGAAATCCAAGATAGGTAGCCAGCTGGAAATCCAGATAGTTTTTTGCTACTTTGTGTGTTTCGATATATTCGATCGTCGCTTTGGACGCCATCATTTCGACATGTGTTTCAAAAGGGATGGACTTGATGCTGTCTCCGTAAAAAATGACGACACGATCGGAAGCGGAAAGTTTTTTGATATCTGTTACACCGTCGTTGTGTACGTTTTCATAATCTACAAGATAAATACCCATGGGTAATGTTCCTCTTTTCTTTTTCCTTAAGATGTACTCATTATACGTCAAATCCAGGAGGTTGGCAAGAGAGTGGAATATAGTAAAGAAAGAGTAAAGAATAGAATGTTTCATCCTTTCGGAAGGGAAACTGGTTGACTACGGTATAGCAAAATGTTATAATTAAAAGACTAAAAAATAAATAAAATTAAACAGTTTACACAAAAACAAACTGTTTTAGCAGAAGGAGGAAAAAGCCATGAAAAATATGAAGGTACGAGCAAAACTGAATCTGATTCTGGCTTTGGTCATTTTACTTGTTGCACTGGGAAGTGTTGTTTCTATTAAGAATATGGACGATGTGAAAGAAAAAGCACTGGAGACGATGGATGCTTCCTCGCGTCAGAGTTATGATGATTCGATTAAGGAACAGGTAGGTGTAGTCATTTCTCTGTTGTCGGAGATCAATGATGAATATAAAGCGGGAACGTATACACTGGATGAAGCAAAGAAGATTGCAGCAGATGAAGTGCGGCAGATGCGTTACGGAGATGCCGGTTACTTCTGGATTGATCAGTCGGATGGAACCAATGTGGTTCTTCTCGGCAGCGATACCGAGGGTACCAACCGTATGGATACCAAGGATGCAAAAGGATACCAGATGGTCAAGGAAATCATCCGGGTAGCTGTAGAAGATGGTGGCGGATACACCGATTATGTATTTCCAAAGGAAGGGGAGACAAAACCGTCTCCGAAACGTTCCTACAGTGAATACTTCGAACCGTTTGACTGGGTAGTCGGTACCGGAAATTATACCGATTATATTGATACCTCCATTGCAAAGCAGGACAAGGTATTTTCCGATTATGCGATGAAGAAGGCTCTGACACTGGTTACGGCATGTGCAGTGATGCTTGTAATTGTTGCAGTGCTTGTTTCCCTGATTGCGGGAGATATTACGAAGTCATTAAAGAAAGTTGTCGGAGAAATTGAAGTGATTGCAGGTGGTAATTTTGCCCGTAAGATGCAGACGGATATGATGAAACGGAAAGATGATTTCGGACAGTTGGCAGGAACACTTGAGACGATGCGGGAATCGGTATGCGGATTGCTGGCACAGGTAAAGAAAGAAGCTGCCAATATTGATACCGTCGTGGAAACTATTGATACCAATATGTCAAATCTGAATGGAGAGATTGAGGATGTATCTGCAACAACCGAGCAGCTTGCTGCAAGTACCGAGGAGACAGCAGCATCCGCAGAGCAGATTAACAGCATGACGCAGCAGATCGATGGTGCAGCAAAGGAAATTGCCGTACGTGCACAGGATGGAGCTACAGAAGCCGAAGAAATTCACAAGCGTGCTGCACAGACGAAAGAGACAACGGTAGAGAACCGGAAGAAAGTTCAGGAAATGCTTGGAGAAATCCGGGAAAGACTCGAAAAGGCACTCGAAGACGCAAAGGTTGTGGAACAGATCGGTGTGCTGGCAGATTCCATTCTTGCGATTACCGGACAGACCAACCTGCTGGCATTGAATGCTTCGATTGAAGCTGCCCGTGCGGGAGAGGCCGGAAAAGGATTTGCAGTCGTTGCCGAAGAAATCCGTGTGCTTGCAGAACAGTCGAAGGACGCTGTGGCAAACATTCAGGCTGTGACAGAAAATGTGAATCAGGCCGTAGGAAATCTGACAAAGGATTCCAACCGTCTGCTGAATTTTGTGGATACAGATATTGTAAAGAGCTTTGATGATTTTGAGAAAATGGCAGACGATTACAATCTGGATGCCTCTAAGATCAATGATCTGGTATCCGATTTCAGTGCGACATCCGAAGAACTGGTGGCATCGATCTCTAATATTACAGAGGCGATTGACGGAATTACCTCTGCGTCTAATGACAGTGCCGCAGGTACAACGAATATTGCACAGAAGACTGTTTCCATTGCAAATGGATCGGCAGAGGTTATGAAAGGAGCAAAGAAAGCGGAAGCTTCTGCGGGAGAGCTTCGGAATAATGTAAACAACTTTGTGATCGA
>ERZ808240.3532-NODE-3532-length-15063-cov-4.841551_pt1 | contig 15063 bp, 7 predicted proteins | sample MGYA00521084_ERZ808240 | MGnify/ENA primary metagenome ERZ808240 (study PRJEB31516, sample SAMN03275571) | gut metagenome | biome: mammalia-associated habitat; material: feces | host: Papio cynocephalus | place: Kenya | collected 2012-08-06 ... | reverse complement strand
TTTCGCCCTTTTCAAGTCCCTGAAAGACAACGACTTGCAGGTTTACCTCCGGATTCTGGCAATTTTTGTGTTTCAACGCTTTATCATCTCCCAAGGCTTTTGCGCTATTCCTTGTTGATTATCATTATCGCCTCGTCGCGCAAAGCGGAGGGCAGCTCTATGTTGCGGCGGCGCAAACTTTCTATCCACTTCCCCGCCTCGTCGGACGTGAGCGACTCGAGAATGCCGTACATAAGTAGCATAACCAATATTACAGGAACATAGCGTTACAAAACAGCCTCCACAACAAAGAAACGCGTTTCACTCTGGTTTATGCCAAAATTGTTTACCGTAAAAAGATTTAAGCCGTGGGTGTGCAGTAAAAAAACGCTTGAACAGTAAGAAACCACAAATCAATCCCATTATCATACGAAAAGCCTTAATCTTATACAAAAACGAGATTACCGCGCTTTTGCGCTGCAAAAATTTAGAGATTTGTGTGTTGCAACAAAACAAATTGAGATTAGCGTGATTTTTATCTGAACACATTTTGAGATTTGTGCAAATTAGCTATCTTTGCCTTTGATAAAATCAGCACATGATATTCAAAAGAAAAATTTACGATAAACTTCTGCAATGGAAGCGGACTGATGAAGGCAGAACAGCTGTTCTGATACAGGGAGCAAGGCGTGTCGGGAAATCCACTGTAGCTGAAGAATTTGCAACAAATGAATACGACACCCATATATTAGTTGATTTCGCCGCGTGTTCCCCCGAAATCCGGGACTTATTCAATGACGTATCCGACCTTAACCGCATTTTCATGCGACTTCAGCTGGAATATGGTATAGAGTTGAAAGAACGTAAGTCTGCCATTATCTTCGATGAAGTCCAACTCGTGCCAAAAGCAAGGCAGGCTATCAAGTATCTTGTAAAAGACGGAAGATACGATTACATAGAAACAGGTTCGCTGATTTCAATCCGCAAGAATGTCAAGGACATCCTTATTCCCAGCGAGGAGGTCAAACTGTATATGCACCCGATGGATTATGAAGAGTTCAAGTGGGCGCTTGGCGATACGGCAACGATAAAACTGCTGCGAGACTGTTTCCACGGCAGAATTTCCTTGGGAGATGCCACAAACCGCAAGCTGATGCGCGACTTTCGTTTATACATGCTTGTTGGCGGCATGCCGCAGGCCGTAGCTTCCTATCTTGAGACCAACAATCTTGAAAAGGTGGACAGTGTGAAACGTTCCATCATAACACTGTACGAAGACGACTTCAACAAAATAGACCCAACAGGCAATGCTTCAAAGATGTTCCATCTGATTCCTGCACAACTTACAAGCAATGCCAACAGGTATCTGGCATGGAGCGCAACAGATGGCAAGCGCAATTCCGAATTAATGGAAATAATTTCAGAAATCAGGGAATCAATGGTGGCCAACATGGCTTATCACGCCAATGACCCAAGTGCTGGAATGGCTTTACACCGTAATCCTTACAAATACAAAATGTTTGCAGGCGACACAGGATTGTTCGTCACTCTTGCATTCTGGGACAAGGCGTTCACTGACAACATTATCTACCATAAACTTCTCTGCGACAAACTGAGTGCTGATTTAGGATATGTTTACGAGAATGTCATCGCCCAAATGTTGAAAGCAGCCGGGCATGAGTTGTATTATTACACGTTTCCCACAAAAAGCGGGAAGCACAATTACGAAGTTGATTTTCTGATTGCCGAAGCCGACAAGATAATCCCTGTCGAAGTGAAGTCATCCGGTTACAAGGCGCATACTTCTTTGGACGCTTTTTGCAGAAAATTTTCTGCGCGGATAAAAAACAAATATTTGGTTTATACGAAAGACCTGCGCAAAGAAAGGGACATATTATATCTCCCGGCATATATGGCAATGTTTCTTTGATTTTTTGCGTGGGAAAAACATTACGGTTGCGGTTTTGCACGACACGTTTCGGGCAGCGGCGCACCGGACATATGCCATTCGCCCTTGCGAACATATTGCGCCAATCCTGTTTCCGCCAAAACATGGTTCGATTTCGGGCGGCTGCCGCCGTAATTACAATTTCCGCAAAACAGAAACCGCCTGCCATTTTCAAAACACCCCCTAAACTACTTTGGATGTAGAAAAAACCACATAGGACGTAGGAAAAATTATATCAGACATAATTCAAACTACATCAGACCTTTTTTCGGCGGTTATAAATCCTTGAAAAACAAATTCTTACAAGTACTTTTTAAAATACGTACAATTCTTTGTTTATCAGGGCGTTACCGCATTTCTAGGCTTTTGCCTTATTCCTTGTTGATTATCATTATCGCCTCATCGCGCAAGGCGGAGGGCAATTCTATGTTGCGGCGGCGCAAACTTTCTATCCACTTCCCCGCCTCATCGGACGTGAGCGATTCTAGAATGCCGGCAAACACCTCTATCTGGCTGTCGCTGTATTCGTCAGCCTTTGTCCCGGCCCAAGCGTCAAGTTCGGAATCGTCAAAATCGGCGCTCTCCGCAACTTCCGTCTGTAATATCTTCGATGCGGCGCAAACGTCAAAGCACGTACCGCACTGCTCGTTGCAATCGCCCGGTTTCTCTTTTCGCGGTATCTCGTCAAAGGGATTGCGGCGTATGTACAACGCAAAAACAACAACGCCGATAATTAGCAGAGCTACTAATATAACAGGGAACATATTGCTACGAATTTATTTCCTCTACCACGAAGCCTGCCGCGCGCAGGTTGTCCCAATAATGAGGATATGATTTGGCAACCACCTGCGGGTTGTTTATCATCACACTGCCTGTCTTTATGCACAGAGGAGCAATGCTCATCGCCATACGGTGGTCATCGTATGTTTCTATCACCGCGTTTTCCTGCGGAGCGCAAAGAGTGCCGTCCCAAAACAGCGTGCCGTCGGGCGTGTCGCCTATCACATAGCCCAACTTGTGCATCTCGTTTTCGAGCGCGGCTATGCGATCGGTCTCTTTTACACGCAGGTTTGCCAAACCGTCAAACCTGAATTTCACTCCAAGCCCGCAGCAAGTTGCAACAAGCGTCTGGGCAAGGTCGGGTTCACCATTCATATTGATTTCAAGCAGCGAGCATACTCCGCCAACATATTCCACCACCGCCCCATTGGGGGCGAACCGCGTTTCCACGCCGAGTTTCCCGAAATACTCCGCGCCCTTCGCATCGCCCTGCAAACTGTTTTTGTACAAGGCGGGAAGCGCGACCGGCGTTCCGGCACCGCCGGCCAACGCCGTGATTTCATAACAATACGATGCCGCGCTCCAGTCGCTCTCCACCGTGAACGGCTTTGCCGTATATGCCCCCTCTGCCACGCTGATTTCGTTATCGGTAATCCATTCGGCTTTTGCGCCAAACGCTTTCATCAGCTCCAAAGTCATATTAATATAAGGACGCGAAGCCACTCCGCCTTCAAGTCTTATGCGAAGCCCGCCCTCAAGGCACGGAGCTATCATAAGCAGCGCGGAGACATACTGCGAACTGACATCAGCGGGGAGCGCCACGGTGCCGCCGTGCATATTTCCCCCGCCAACCCTTAGCGGCGGAAAACCCTCATTGCCCGCATACTCTATATCCGCGCCAAGACTGCACAAGGCGTCAACGAGTATGCTTATGGGGCGTTGCAGCATACGCGGCGAGCCGGTCATAACGCGCCTTTCCCGCGAAAGACTGAAATATGCCGTGAGAAATCGCATTGAAGTGCCGGCGCCGTGAACGTCAACCGCTTTTGATGTATCGTTTGCGTTGTGCAGGGCATTGAGCATAACAGCTGTGTCGTCGCACTCGGCGAGGTTGGCCACATTCTGTGGCGAACCGCTCAATGCGTTTATTATAAGCACACGGTTTGATATGCTTTTCGATGCCGGCAAAACCGTTTCGGTATGTTCAAACCTGCCCGGAGGAGTTATTTTGTATACCATTGGGGTATGGAATTTCGTTTTACACGGCAAAAATATGGATTTATTTTTTGATATTTCAGAAAAACACAATACATTTGCACTCGCAAACGCAGAAAGGCGGCAAATGGCAAAAGCCCAAACAGCCTTGGCGCAAGCAAAAGCGGGGTGTAGCTCAGTCCGGTTAGAGTACACGTCTGGGGGGCGCGAGGTCGCTGGTTCGAATCCAGTCACCCCGACTTTTACAAGAGAGACAAAGTTTCCAAAAGAAACCCTGTCTCTCTTTTTTCATACAAAAACACGACTTGGGCAGGCAAGATTTCGAAAGTTTTTGCATTTAATAAAGAAAACGCCATACCTACTATGGCACATACAACACATTATATTATAAGCAAAACACTACCTTTGCATTCAAATACGAATTTATTATGAAACCAAGAAGAACCTTAATGACGGCTTTGGCACTCGTTGCACTCAACGCCGCATTCGCACAAAATTACCGACAGCTTTGGGAAAAGGCAGGCGGAGCCATTGACAAAGACCTGCCCAAGACCGCCCTTTCGGAGATACGTGGCATATACTCGCAAGCCGCAAGGCAAGGCAATACGGGCGAGATGCTCAAAGCAGCCGTATGCGCCTTGCAAATGCAAAGGGATATTTCGCCCGACAGCGCAAAGGCGGAAATTAAAAACATGGACAGCATTGCCGAAAACGAGAAACGCCCTACGGAACGCGCGTTGTGGATGTTGGTGGCGGCAAGAATGCACTCGGACAATTCGGACTTTCGCGACCCAACCGAAGGCAACAAGGCGGTTGAATGCATAATCGAAGCCACAAAAGACCTCACGATTTTCTGCAACCGCAAGTCGGCCGAATTCATGCCCGCCATAAAAAAAGGCAGCGAAAGCAAATTCTACAACAACGACCTGTTGAACGTGGTTTGCAGAAATGCGGCAGACGCTTTGAACGACATAAGAAACACTTCGTTTTCAAGAGAAGAGATACAACAAAAGCGGCGCGACATAGAAAGCCGTTTCATTGACCATTATCGCAAGGCGGGAAATGCCGATGCCGTGGTTTTGGCAACATTAGACTCGCTGAACCGCGAAAACAGCGAATACTATTCGGGCAAATACTCCGACACAACCCGCACATCGTACAAACTGGCACGCAAGCTTATGGAGCAGTACGCCCAAAGCCAATGCGCCATCGAGGCATATATATACCTTTGCGGCAAAATGAAAACCGGCGAATGCGAAACCGAATACCTGCGTTACGACATAGCCAAGAAAGGGGCGCAGATGTACGCCAATAACCCTCGCTCCGCCGCATTGCGCAACATTATAAAAGAAATGAAGGTGCAAGACGTATATGCAGCCTTCGCCAAAAGTATTGCTTTCCCGGGCGAAACACTGCGCGGGGAAGTAAAAGCCGACAACGCCAAAGACATAAAGATACAAATGTTCCGGCTGCCCTATACCGTAATGCAAATAGAGAACAACTACAAGCTTGTAAGGAAATTCAAGCCCGATGCAAAGCACAAAATCTCTATTTACACAAAAAGCATAACCGCAAACAAGGAACTCTTTCATTACAAAGACAGCTTTTCGTTTGCAGCCCCTAAAGAGCCGGGCGTTTATATGATAAAAAACACGCAAAACAGAGATGCAAACTCATACAGTATTTTATACGTGAGCAATCTGCGCACCATGTTTTTGCCCCTGCCCGATAAACGAGTGCGCATATCGGTTGTGGATGCCCGCAGCGGCAAACCGATTGCCGGAGCAAAGGTGAACGAATACAATGCGAGGGACGGCAAGTTGGCTGCAACCTATACCACCGACAGTAAAGGCGAAGTGGTGGCGGCACGCAGCAACCATTCGCGATATAATGCCGAAAACGGCAACGACAAATACAACCCATTTACCAATTTCTACGGCTACATCTATTTTGCCCCCGGCAGAGAGAATAAAAACGAGGAATACCGCCTGTTCACCGACCGCGCCGTTTACCGCCCTTCGCAAAAAATTTGTTTGGCGGGGATTGTTTTCCGTCAAAATGGCGATGAGTTCAACACCGTTTATGACAGGAAAATAAAACTGACGCTTACCGATCCCAACAACAAGGCCATGAGCACACAGCAAGTGAGCAGCGATGAATTCGGTGCGTTTGGTGCAGAATTCACGTTACCGTCAACCGTTATGCCCGGCTACTACTATATAAACGCAAACGGAGAAAATTCCGTGGGAATAAGGATAGAGGAATACAAACGCCCCACATTTGAAGCAACAATCGAAAAGCCAAAGGGAAAATACGAACTTGGCGACACGATAATTGTAAAGGGACGCGCCACAGCCTTCACCGGGGCAGGCGTTTCACATGCCAAGGTTTCGTATAAAGTGAGAAGAAATAGTTTCGGTTGGCTTTACAGGGAAAGACTCGAGGATATAATTTTGAGCGACACAACAACTGCCGACAGCAACGGCAACTTTACAATGCGCGTGCCGATAGCCGAAAATTCTGAAGAAACCGGCATGAAACTCTTTCCCGGCACAACTTATATGTTCGCCGTAACGGCAACCGTAACCTCGGGAGCGGGCGAGACACAGGAGGCACAGCTAAACCTTAGCGCGGGCAAGCGTGCCGCAATACTTAGCTGCGACATCCCACAAAGAATAGAGAAAGGAAACATTCCCGCAATTACTTTCACGTTGCGAAACATACTGCAAGAGCCAACCGAAGGCAAGGGAAAATTCTCCATATACAAAGGTACGGAACTTTGCGCCGAGGGAACGTTCACTGCAAACAAGCCTGTTGAAATAAAGAGCCTCGCAAAACTTGCGTCGGGCAAATACACGCTTCACACGCAACTTGACGGCGAAACAGACACCGTATACGACATAAAGAAAAGTTTCATTCTTTTCTCTGTAAACGACACCCAAGCCGCCGACCCGGCAGAGCGCATACGCCTTTACTCGCCAAATGAAAACTTTATCGGCGACAAGGCAACAGTAAACATTGCCTCCTCTCTCTACGATGTTACGGCTTTCTATGACGTGATAGCCAACGGAAAGCTTGTTGAAAGCAAACAGATGGTACTCTCTAACTCCGCCGAGAAACTTACTTACAATTACAAGGAAGAATACGGCGACGGAATCTCCGTGGTACTCGGCTTCATGAAAGATGGCGAGCTTTACAAGGAAAACATTACGATAAAAAAAGCCGTACCAGATAAAACGCTGAAATACAAGTGGACCTCGTTCCGCGACCGTTTGCGCCCAAACCAAAAGGAAGAATGGAGACTGCAAATATGCGAACCCGACGGAACGCCGGCAAAGGCTTCGGCAATAGCCACAATCTACGATGCCTCGCTCGACAAATTCGCAAAAAACATCTGGAATTCCCGGGTGTACCTAAGTCGGTATGTACCAGGCATTTTATGGAGCGCACTCAACAACGGCACAAGTTTTATGCAACAATATAATCCGTTCAAGTTTGAGAAAGCACCCTACTTGCGGCTTGACGAACTCATCACATATTATCCTTTCCCGGGCAAAAAGAACGTTGAGGAAAATGGCATGCTATATATGCGGGAAAATTTTGCTACCGGTATAGGCAAAAAATCATCCGGAGCCAAGATATTCATGAATAAACGATCCGTAATGGATATGGCGAAAATCACAGATAGCAGCGCCGCACCCCTGGAAGCACCTGCCGAAGCACAAGAAGCGGCACCGCAAAAAACGATGCGAGAAAACTTTGCCGAAACGGCATACTTCGCCCCAACCTTGCGCTCTGACGAAAACGGCAACATCACAATAGCTTTCACAACCCCCGAAAGCATGACGCGCTGGAACGTTAAAGTGCTAGCACACACCAAGGCGATGAATTTTGTTGAGGCCGACACCACGGCAACGGTTACCAAAGAATTCATGGTTCAGCCCAACATGCCGCGCTTCCTGCGCCTTGGCGACAACGCAACAATCCCCGCTACACTAAAGAACCTTTCGGGAAAACCCCTCAGCGGAAAAGCGGTAATGACTATACAGAATGCGGAAAACCTCGCCATAATAAAACAGGAAACCGCCAAGTTCACCGTTGGCGCAAAAGGCGAAACCGTTGTTGCATTCACATTCAAAGCCGACAAAAGTCTCAACTTGCCTCTGCTTATCTGCAAGATAACCGCCGACTGCGGCACTTTCGCCGATGGTGAGCAACACTACCTGCCGCTGTTCTCCGACAAGGTTGAGGTTATAGCCTCCATGCCGTTTACCATCCAAGGTAGTGGAGACCACACGGTTAACATAGCCGACACCCTTACAGGCAGCAAAGTCGGCGCAACAAACCGACGTCTGACAATAGAGTACACTTCCAACCCCGCATGGCTTGCGCTACAAGCATTGCCGTTAATTGATACGCCCAAGTGGGAAGATGCACTTACGATTGCGGCATCGTATTACGCAGCATCGCTTGAACACGAAATTGCGACAATTTCACCCGAAATAAAAGAGGCCGCAAAACGTTGGGCAAACGAGCAAACCGCCGACACTCTGCTCGAAAATGCACTGCTACGCAACCAAGACCTCAAAAACTTGATTCTCACCGAAACGCCGTGGGCAACAAACGCCGACAACATATCGCTGCGACGCCGCTCGCTGGCACGCACGTTCAACGAACTGCAATCGGGAGCAAAAGAGAGAAACCTTGAAGAACGCCTTGCACGACTGCAACGTGAGGACGGCGGTTTCAGCTGGTTACCCTCCATGCCTTCAAGCCGCCACATCACTTCGGCCATAACAACCATACTTCTGCGCCTAAACTGCATTACAGGCAAAACGCCCGCAACCAACATCACGGACAAAGCCATAAAATATCTTGACGGCAAGGTGGCGCAAGAAATAGCAGAAATGAAAAGAAACGAGAAAAAAGGCATAAAGCCTACCGTTTTAGACAGCCATCTCGACTACATGAACATTCTACGCATGTGCAAAGGCAAACTCTCGGCACAGGCTTTGGCAAACCGGAAATATCTTTTGCCGATTTTGCAGAAAAACAGCTCCGACCTAAACATTGCCGCCAAGGCAAAAGCGGCCCTCGTGCTTAACGATGCCGGCTATGCAAAAGAGGCGATGACCGTGCTTAGGAGCATTCTCGAGCACACCGTGAGCGACAAGGTCAAAGGCATATACTTTGACTCGTACAACGCCCCCTCGTACTGGAACAGTTACAAGATTCCCACGCAAGTGGCGGCTCTCGAAGCCGTGCGCACACTCACGCCAGATGACAAGGCAACGCAAGACGGAATGCTCACATGGATTCTGCAATCAAAGCGCACACAGGGCTGGGAAACCGCACTAAACACCGTTGATGCCGTTTATGCAATATTTTCCAAAGCAAAAAGCAACACCTCACTCATACATTTCAACACCGCAAGCCCGGCTAACTTCACACTCAACCTGCAAAACGGAAAGAGCATCGACATAATGCAGAACGCCAATACCGCCGATGAAGAAAATGTGGGTTATGTGCGCTCCGACTTTGCGCTTAACGGGTTGAAATCCTCTCCCAAATCCGTGAGCATATCCAAGACTGACGATGGAATGTCATGGGGCGGAATATACAGCCGCTATCTCGCGCCCGCACAAAATATTGAAAACGGCGGCGGAGAGCTTACCGTAAACCGCGAATACCTACTTGTGAAAAACGGTAGGGAAACTGCACTCGCCGGCGGCACAAGCATCAAGACCGGCGACCGCGTAAGGGTGCGCTACAACATAAACGCCGCACGCGACTTCGACTATGTCAGCCTTTCCGACCCGCGCCCGGCATGCCTTGAGCCCGAAACGCAGGTTTCGGGATACACATGCAACAACGGAGAATGGTTATACCTCGCCGTGCGCGATGCTTCACAAGCCTTGTTTATAGAAAACATGAAAAAGGGCAGACATATAATAACGCTCGACTTCCACGCCGACCGCAAGGGTACGTACCTCGCCGCCCCGGCTTCCGTGCAGTGTCTATACTCACCCGAGTTCGCGGGACGCTCAAATGGCAGAACCATAATTGTAAAGCAGAGCAAATGAAATTATACGCAAATAAAATATTATTTTTCTTGTCAATAGGTCTCTGCACCACCGTACACGCGCAAAATGCCACGCTCCTGAAACAGCAAAATATGCACAAATGGGGCGTGGCTCCCGCCAACTACAGCGGAATATCCCACATTGAAGGCAATTCCTACGCTGTGGTGAGCGACAAGGAGCAAGCCGACGGATTTTACATTTTCAACATCGACATCAACACCGCCAACGGAAAGGTAAAATCCGTGTCGCGCAGCGGCATATCGGGCGTTCCCGGCTCAAAGGCGCGCGATGCCGAGGGTGTGTGCTTTTGCCGGCCGCGCAACAGTGTTTTCATAAGCGCAGAGGACGACCAGCAGGTTTTGGAGTACGACCTCGAAGGAAAACCAACCGGCGCAAAGCTCAACGTGCCGCAAATGTTCGCCACCGACAGCATATATGGAAATTATGGCTTTGAATCTCTTACTTACGACAGCGTTGCCGGGCTTTTCTACACCACAACCGAGCGGCCGTTGAAGCGCGACAACGCAAAAGACACCGCACTCCTTAGAATATTGGCTTTTGACAAATCGCTGAAGCCCACCGCGCAATACGCCTACGTCCTTGAACAGCCCGCGCTCAGCAGCAAGGCAAAATACTACGCGCATGGCGTTTCAGAAATAACAGCCCTTAACGATGGCAGACTTGTGGTTATGGAAAGGGAACTTAGCGTACCGCAAAACTACATAGGGTCAAAATGCCGAATAAGGCTCTTCACCGTAACCCCCTCGGATGGCGAACCTATCACCGCCGAATGCCGAAAACCGCTGTTCAAAACGGCAATCGCCGACTTTACAACACATATAAACATGGGGCAAATGAACTACGCCAACTACGAAGGCATGTGCCTCGGTCCGAAACTCAAAGACGGCAGGCAAACGCTTATCCTCATCAACGACTCTCAAGCCGGCGCGGGAAACTCACTATACCGCTTGAAAGACTATATAAAAGTGGTAATTCTATAAAAGCCCGCATAAAAAACGCGCAAACAGCAGCAAAAACAGGTGGAATTCCTAAATTTGCAATATATTTGCAAAAAAACCTACAATATTCCATTTAAACAAACCTACACAAAAAAATGACAAACAGGCGCGATTTCCTAAAATTCATCTCACTTGCCGGAATAACCGGCATCATACACACAAACAAGGCATTTGCCATCGACAGCAGCCCGGAGCCTTTCAACGCCTATGCCAACACAATCGACACTGATTCGTCACGACATATGCGAGGGCCATTTCCCATTCTTTCCACCCCATACTTGGAATCCGGGGAAGTTGATTATCACACACTGGCACTGGAAGCGCGTTTCGTGGCCGCTTGTGGTTCGCCGGGAGCAATATGGCCGCAAGCAGACGACAGCTGCGACTTGCTTACGCTGGAAGAGAAACTAAACGGCATGACAGCCATTGCAAAAGCCCTGGACGGCATAGACATCACTTTTGCTTTTGGATGTCAGGGAAAAGACACGCAGGATATGGTGGAATGCGCCAAACATGTTGAAAAAATCGCTCGCAAATACAAAATACGCGCAGCCGTAATATCCCGCCCGCCCAACAACGGGAAAACAGAAGAGGACTTGCGAAACTATTATCTGGAGCTGGCAAAGCACATAAACCGCCCGGCTATTATACAGACAGGCGGCGGCGTGTCGTACCAAGGTCCTATGCCGCCTGTAAAGATGCTGTTGGAACTGGCAAAACTGCATCCGAACATTTTCGGGTATATCAAGGAAGAGTCGGGCAACTGCAACAAGCGCATCATCGAGGAAAATGCCGCCAAACCAACTATAAAAACCGTTTACAGCGCATGGGGCAGCTGGCAATGGCTATACCAAAGCCGCCAACTCGGCACGGAAGGTTTAATAACCGAACGCCCCGCCTATGCCGACTTGCTTACTTACATTTGGAAACAGATGGAAAACGGGGACGAAAACGGAACCCTGGACGATGCTTTCGCACGTTACCTGCTGATGCTTAACCTGCCACAATCCATACCGGGCGGAGGCGGAGATATGCGTGGCCCGCACCTATACGTGCTGAAGAAAAGAGGAGTGTTCAAAAACTGCATTTCGCGCGTGTTCGAATATAGAAACGGAAAAAGATTTATTCCCCAAAACATGATTTTGGAAGACCTGAAACTGTCTGCGACCCAAAAGGACGAGATAGAAAAAAGGTTGGCAAGTCTCAAGCCTTATACAAAGGACATTGACATGAAAAAGGTCAGCGAGTTCAAACTTTAAGCAGCCGGTCCCTTTAAGCCGCGCCATAATCTTGTGCAACCTAAAGAGACTGGCTTTTTGCTTACTCCGGATGTTTACACTCGTATAGTGCTCGCTCTTGGGCTACCTCACCCCATTGTCGTTGTCGGAGTTCTCGAGAGTGCGTTTGCCGGCGTTATACTTGCGTCCGTGGCTGAAGTTCCAGCTGAAAGTGAAATAAACCATGTTGCCATTGTCCTTTATCTTATAGCTTCCGGTACTTTTATAATAACGGCTGTCAATCCTGTTGTAGTAGTTGAAGCCCTGCGCATAGCCCAGCAGCAGGCAACCAAGCCCGATGCTGAAATCCTTGGTCTTGTATATTATGTCAAGGTCGGAACTGTTCTCGCCTCCGTTCACGGTTTCGTCCCAGAGCCATCTTTCGGCGTTGCCGAAAGCATAGCTGATGTTCCATTTGCCAAGCGTAAGGTCGGCTGAAAGGTAATAAGCCCAATAGCCAAAGTTGTGTGAATACCCAAGACCGCGGCTACGGTCGTTCTCATAGTTCAAGTTAGCCTGCAGGTCGAGCACATTCTTTATTGCATGAACGGTGAGCGAATTGCGCCACCTCCAACAGTCAAACTTCCTTTGATTTTCGGGCTTCCAAACATACAGCCAGCTTCCGTCCTCCTGCTTTTGCGGAATTATGCTCGTCATTATGGCCTTGGGCGCATATTTGTACAGCCCTTCCGAGTAGAGACTGAACAGGGCGGTGTTCCATGTGGCGCGTATGCTGTTGGCGTAAGTGTTGTAAGGCTTCAGTGAGGCGTTGCCGTCGCTTGCCTGAAGCGTACTGCTATGCTTGCGCACTTCGCTGAGGTCTGACAGCGACGGCGCGTTAGGACTTATGCGGCTCACGTATCTTATGTTGATATGCTTGGTAACATTGGCGGACAGCATAATGTCATCACGGAACGTCCAGCGGTTAAAGCCGACCTTGCCCTGTTCGGACGATATGTAGTTCGCCCCTACGCCCACCTGCCAGTTGAACACCCCGAGCTTCCCCTTTGCCTGCGCAAAGCTGTAAACGTTGTTGGTGTTGAGAACCGTGTTGGCGTTTGCGCTGCCGGAATATTTGTTGTCGGTGCGGCTCACGAGATAATTCACCCCTCCCGAAAGCTCCAGTTTTTCCGTGAAAGTCTTGGAATATACCGCCTCGGATATAAGGGAATACTTCTTGCCGTTCACCTTGTAGTCGTAATCGTTCAAAATATCCCCCTTCAGCGTGTTGTCAAGCGTTTCGTCAAACAAATACTCCCTCAGCCTGTACTTGTTGTCTGTGCCGATGTACGTGCCTACGGCATTCAACGCGATCTTCTGCTTACGGGGCAAATTCACGGACCAGTACAAATCAAACGAAGGGAAGTCCCTGTTGTCGCTGTTTCTGTTGTATTGCAGCATATCAGGCTTGCCGGTCTCCTCCACGCGCTGTATGCCGCCGTAATTTGGCTGGTTTAGCCACCCGAAGTTAAGCCTTGCGTTGAAAACATATTTGTCAGGCTCGCAAAGGTTATAGCCAAGGCGCAGGTAGTGGTTGTTATAGGACATCGTGTTGTCGAAGCCTACATAGTTTATGTGCCTTTCCACGCCGTCGGGCTGGTAATACACCGTCCTGTCGTCGTAACGCTGATGGTCGTAGTCGCGATACCACAGCCTGTAGTCCACGCTGAACTCCGACTTCTTGTGGTTGTACTTGAAGTAAGCGTTCGAGTTGTTGAAGCCCGTGGTGAAACCATGCCACGTGGACAGTCCGCCAACATAGCCGGCATACCTGCGCTTAACCACATAGTTTATCACGGCGGCAAGCCCCTCCTCGTTATACCTCACGCCGGGGTTGTCGATGTATTCCACGCGTATAACCTCGTCGGGGCGCAGGGACAGGATGTCCTCATTCTCCGCCTTGATGTCGTTTATGCGCACCTGCACCCCGCCCTCACTGGATGAAATGCTTTGTTTCAGCAAGTCAACCTTGATGTTCGGCAGCATCATCTTCTTCAGCAGGTCGTAGCCGTTGGTGGAGTTCTTCACGGCGGTCTGCGCGGGGAGGTAGAGCTGGCGGTCACCCTTGGCAATCACCCTCGACGCCGCCACCGTAACGCCCTTCAGGTTGAGCGTGGTGGCAGATGTGTCTTTGGGCTGTATAGTGTCCGTATTGCTTGTCTGTGCCATTAATGCGGCGGGGAGCAACAGTGCCGCCATCAAATTTGTTCTTTTCATTTTTGTACAACAATTGGTTTTCTTATCCTTTTACGCAAAGCGTTCGCTTTTGTGACAGCAAAAGTTCGTTTTTATTACAGTTCTCCCGATAAGCATACCCAAACACAACCTTGTACAAATGAAAGACACAATATCGCCCGCACCGCAATATCACAACAATGCCGCGCAATATTTGTCATGCGCCCAACGTGCGCCCAAAGCAATATCAACCAACAATTTGCACCGCTGTAGGGGCGTATGGCATACGCCCTGCACACCGCCGCCCGAGCCGCGCCGCAAACCTTTATCGCAACATCGCAAACCCGCGCAATTCGGGCGTATGCCATACGCCCCTACGGCGGTGCTGTTTGCTGATTGACTGTTGTTCGTGTATTTGTGCGGCGGATGGCATACGCCCTGTACGCTGCCGCACAAGCCGCGCCGCAAACCTTTATCGCAACATCGCAAATCCGCGCAATTCAGGGCGTATGCCATACGCCCCTACGGCGGTGCTGTTTGTTGATTGATTGTTGATCGTGTATTTGTGCGGCGGATGGCATACGCAA
>ERZ808240.3531-NODE-3531-length-15064-cov-3.778200_pt1 | contig 15064 bp, 12 predicted proteins | sample MGYA00521084_ERZ808240 | MGnify/ENA primary metagenome ERZ808240 (study PRJEB31516, sample SAMN03275571) | gut metagenome | biome: mammalia-associated habitat; material: feces | host: Papio cynocephalus | place: Kenya | collected 2012-08-06 ... | reverse complement strand
ATGCCCTCGTTGATCTGGCGGGCGCCGAGGCTGCCGCCGAACACGAGCAGCATGGTTGCGTTATCGGGAATGCCAAGCATGGCCCGGCCCTCTTCGCGCGTGGCGGAAAGCACCGACGCGCGCACGGGGTTGCCGGTAAGCACAAGCTTGCTTTTGTCGGCGATGTCTTTGCCCGCAACCTCGTAGGTAAGCGCAACCGCGGCCGCCTTTTTGCCCAAATACTTGTTGGCCATGCCCATAACCGAGTTCTGCTCGTGCACCACCACGGGAATGCCAAGCCCCTCGGCAGCCATGCCTACGGGAATGGACACGTAGCCGCCGAACCCCACGACGACATCGGGGCGAATCTCGCGCATCCATGCTTTCGCCTTGCGCGACGAGGCCAGGATTTTCAGCGAAGACGTGACTAACGTATGCGGCCGCTCGCGATCGAAACCCGATGCCTCGAACGCGGTGAATGGAATATCGGTCTGGCCAACCAGGCGGGCTTCGACGCCCTGGGGCGTTCCGGCGAAAAACACCTCGTGACCGCCCTGCTTCAATACTTCAGCCAACGCCAAGGCGGGATTGATATGCCCCGCCGTGCCGCCGCCCGTAAGAACGAATTTCATCGAATGCTCCTTCCGCCGCCGCGACGGCCGCCTTGATTTGTTCTGCGAGAACCCCGCGCCGAAGCACGGGTCGGCGTTTCGGCGCGGCTCGAGCCGCGCGAGGAACGCCTTTGGGAACCGCGCGAGTCACCCGACGGCGAGTCGCCGCGGGCGGCCGGAGCATCGCTTCGCGGAGCCATCACGCCGCCGAACGCCGAGCCCCTGGCTCGTCGCTGTCGGGCGGGCCGCGCCTCGCTCGCCCGTTCGTCCTGGCGCGTAGCGCGGCTCGGGCGCGAAGCGTCTCGCGCAGCCGCGTCTTCCACTCGAATGAAATTCAGATTGGCCCGTCGCCGTTCCGCAACAGAACGCTGCGGGGCCATAGCTTGCTCACCCGCGACGCGCGACACCGACAAAATAATGCCCACCATAAGCAGCGACGCCATGATGGAAGATCCGCCCGACGAAATAAACGGCAGCGGCTTGCCGGTGGTGGGGAAAAGCCCCGTGGCGCACGCCATATTCAAAAACGCCTGCCCGACCAGCATGCACGTAAGTCCCCCGGCCAACATGGCTCCGAAAGGCTCAGCCGCCCTCTGGGCGATGCGCAAGCCGCAATACAGCACCACAAGAAACAGCACGACCACGAGCAACGTGCCCAAGAGCCCCAATTCTTCGCCAATAATCGAGAAAATGAAGTCGGTTTCTGCTTCGGGCAAGTATAGGAACTTCTCGCGAGAATTTCCCAAACCAACGCCGATGAGCCCGCCTTCAGAGAACGCGTAAAACGAGCGTATCATCTGGTAACCGTCGCCATATTGGTCGCTCCAGGGGTTCAGCCACACCGCCACGCGATCGGCGCGGTAGCCTACAATGCCCAGCGCGCCAATTAGAACAACCGCCAAGCATATGATGCCCACATAGCGCGTCGGCACTTCGCCGAGCCACATGACGGCAACAAGGCCGACGAAAATAACCACGGCCGATCCCATGTCCGATTGCGTTTTATACAGAAACGCGAGCGGCAGCAGCACCAGAACAAGCACGAACAGCAGCGTCTGCCGCACATCGCGCATCTCTTCGCGCATCTCATACAGAAGTTTCGCGCCAGCTGCGACCAGCATGATTTTCGCGAACTCGGTAGGCTGCAAACTGAAACCGCCGATGTAAATCCAGCGGGTCGCGCCCAGAATATTCGTGCCAATGAAAGGCACCGCCAAAAGCAGCAGCGCGCATATTCCCCAGAACGCCCAGAACGCCCATCCGCCCAAAAGCGCGCGGTAATCGCACCGATACACGAGCGCGGCAAACGCCGTGCCCACTGCGGCGAACACCGTCTGCTTCACTACGTACGATACGGCCGAATCGCCATTGTGAATGGCCTCGACTGTCGATGCAGAAAACACCATCACAATGCCGATGAGCACCAAAACCGTCACGGCCACGATAAGCGCGAGACGGGGCATCATGATGTCGGCGGGCACGTTGCGCGACGAAGCGCGCCTATTCCCTTCCAGAAAGCCGGCTGCGGCGCCGGCACTCGAACCGCGAGCCACCAGCGCCCCGCTTTAGCGAGCGTTGCTGGCGCGAAACGCCACGAGCTGCTTGAACACTTTGCCGCGATGTTCGAACGAATCGAACTCGTCGAACGACGAGCACGCCGGCGACAGAACCACTTCGTCGCCCTCCCCCGCCATGCCGATGGCCGTATCGAGGGCATCTTCCATATGGTCGACGCGGACATGGGGAACCTTCGCGCCGTCAAATGCGTTGAAGAATCGCTCGCCAGCGGCGCCGAAGCACACCACGGCCTTGCATTTCGCGTCGCACTCGGCAACAAGGTCATCGAGGTCGGTGCCCTTGTCGTGGCCGCCCAGCAAGAAGATGGCCGTGCCCGGGGCAAAGGCCGAAAGCGCCTTCAGCGTCGCATCGACATTGGTTGCCTTCGAGTCGTTCACGAATTTGACGCCGTTGATTTCACCGCACGGCTCCAAGCGATGCTCGAGCGGCTCGAACGTCGTCAGACCCTCGCGCACCTGCGCGGGAATCACGCCGCACGCGAGCGCCGCAGCCGCAGAAGCCAGCGCGTTGGACACGTTGTGCTCGCCTTTGATGCGCAGCTCGCCCACGGTAACCAAATCGGTCTTCGCGCCATCGACGTCGACGCGCAGCATGGCACCGTCGAGAAACGCCGCATTATCGGAGCCGCAAGCTTCTTTCATGGAATGGTCGATGCCCGCAGCGCATCCAACGGGAATGTAGCTGAAGCCACGCTTGGGATCGTCTTTGAATTCCTTCACGCACGCACGCGTCACGTCGCACACCGCGTCGATGACCAGCGTGCCGTGGTTTTTGGAGAGGTTCGCGTATACCTGCTTTTTCGCCTCAGCGTACGCCTCAAAAGTCATGTGCCAATACAAATGGTCAGGCGTGATGTTCAGCAGCACCGCGACATCGGGCGCGAACATGCGGCAGCTGGCCAGCTGGAACGAGCTCGCCTCGCACACGTACACGTCCGCCTCGCGATTGCCCACGGCCTCGATGCAGGTGTTGCCGATGTTGCCCACGGCGGCCACGCGCTCGCCCGCGCACTTCAGGATGTGCGTGATGAGCGACGTGGTGGTGGTTTTGCCGTTCGTGCCCGTCACGGCCACCCAACGGCTTTCGGCCGGGCTCTCGCGCCATGCGAATTCGACCTCGGAAATCACCTCGCCCGATGCGGCGGACGCGTTCTCGTAGAAACGCGAGAATTGCGAAATGCCCGGGCTCGCGATGCACACGTCGTAATGTTTCTCGAACGTGAATAAGTCGAAGAACACGCGCGCGCCCCGCGCCTCGCAGGCGGCGGCGAATTCAAGCGCCGAATCGTTTTTCTCGCCCGCGGCAATGGTAAGGCTATTCACGCGGCCGCCCAGCAAATTCAAGCAGTAGCTCGCGGCGGCCTTGCCCGATTTGCCCAGGCCCAGAATGAGCACGTCGCCCCAGCACTCCGGCGCGGCCTTGGTTCCTTCGATGATGGAAGCGTCCATGGCGCTACTCCTTTCCTTGGCGGTTTACGCGACGGTGCCCATGACAATAGGCTGAATAAAGAACAGCACGAAGCCAAAACCGGCGAGCGCGCCCGAAACGATCCAGAATCGGATGACGACCTTCGTTTCACTCCATCCCTTCTTTTCGAAGTGGTGATGCAGCGGCGCCATAAGGAACAGGCGCTTCTTCGTGCGCTTGTAATGAACGACCTGCAGAATTACCGAGCACGCCTCAGCCACGAACAGGCCGCCGATGATCAGCGAGAACACCTCGGTCTTGGTGATGACGGCGATGCACGCCAGCGCCGAACCCAGCGCAAGCGAACCCGTGTCGCCCATGAAGATGTCGGCGGGATACGCGTTGAACCACAAAAACCCGACGCACGCGCCCGCCATGGTCGCGGCGAACACGGCCATGGGCAGCATGCTTTCGCGGTACGCGATGGCCGCCATGACGATCATGACCACCATCACCGTGCCCGCGGCCAAGCCATCAAGGCCGTCGGTCAGGTTCACGGCATTGGACATGCCGATGATAAGCAGATAGCAGAACACCAGATAGAGCCACGGAATATCAAGCATGCCATCGCCGGGGCACAGCGGGCACGGAATGGATGTGGTAAGAATTCCGAAGTCCCACGGCTGCAAAAACGGAATCTGCACGGTGGGAGCAATGCCGAGCCAGTTCACCACATACAGCGTGAACAGCGTGGCGATGGCGAACTGCCCGATGAGCTTTCCTTTGGGGGTAAGGCCCAGCGATCGTTCATGGATGACCTTCTCGGCATCGTCGAACAAGCCGAGCGCCGCGGTGGCCAGCGTGGCCAGAAGCGCCGCCACGAACTCCCACGACGGTGGCACCACGAGCAGCACTGTCAGCACAATCGCGATCAGCATAATGACGCCGCCCATAGTAGGGGTGCCCTGCTTCACCAGGTGGCTCTGGGGACCGTCGGCGCGAACTTGCTGGCCGATATGGGTGCGCGTGAGCAGGCGAATCCACGCCGGCATGATGATCATGGTGATGGCGGCCGCCACCACAAAGCCCAGGAATACCTGAAACGACGGATATGCGGAAAACAGTGAGCTGAGCATTATTCGACGATCCCTTCAACAACTCGATCTAGGCCCATGTAGTGCGAGGCCTTCACCAGCACGGCGTCGCCCTCGGCGATGTTCTTCGTAAGATACGCGAGCGCCTCATCGGCATTCGCGACGCGCACGATGTTCTCGCGCGGCATGCCTGCTTCTTCGGCTGCCCGGGCCGTGCCGCGCGAGAGCTCGCCCACGCACACCAGCGCATCTATTCCGGCAGACGCCGCCGCGCGGCCGGCCCGCGCATGGCCCTCGGCGCTCGCGCAGCCCAACTCGCCCATGTCGCCCAGCACCGCAATGCGGCGACCTGAAGCTTCGTATGCCGCAAGCGTCGCAATGGCGGCGCACATGGATTCGGGAGCGGCGTTGTACGCGTCGTTGAACACCACGGCTCCGCACTTCGCGCGCACGAGCTCGGCGCGTCCCGCCTCGGGCTGCGCAGCCTCAAGCGCGGCGACCACTTCATCGAACGTCATGCCGCACGCCAGGCATACGCCAACGGCGCCGCATGCGTTCGAAACGTTCTGCGCGCCGCGTAACGACAGCGTCGCACTCGCCCGGCGTTCGCCTTCGCCCACCAGGCCGGCACCGCGCGCGCACAGCGTGAAGCGCGGGTGGCCCTGGCCATCAACCGAGATATCTTCGGCCCATACCGCATCGCCTGCGGCCCACGCGCCCAGCGATGCCTCGGGCTCGCCGGCAGACGAGAACGCGCAAACGCTCACGCCGCGCTGGGTCAAACGGGAATGCTCGACCATGAGCGGGGTCATATCGCATGAAGCGTTCACGAACGCCCGGCCGCCTTCGGGCAGCGCATCGAGCAGCTCGGCCTTGGCGAGCGCGATATTCTCGCGCGTTTTAAGGTATTCGAGATGCGATGTGCCCACGATGGATACGATGCCCATATCGGGCTTTGCCATGCCCGCCAGATGCGCGATCTGGCCCGGGCGGTCCATGCCCATTTCCACCACGAGCATTTGCGTGTCGGCGGGCGCGGAAATCACCGTATAGGGAGCGCCGAGCTCGTTATTGAAATTGCCCTTTGTGGCCCACGTCTTGTATTTCGTGGACAGAATGTCGCGCACCAGGCCTTTCGTGGTGGTTTTCCCGACCGACCCCGTAACGCCTATCACGGTCGCGTCCAATTCGTCGCGCCACGCTGAAGCGATAGCGGCGATGGCGGCAGGCACGTCTTCGACAACGACGATGCAACCGCCCGCTTCGAGCGCTGCGGCAATGGCGGCAGCGCTAGGCTCCGCCGAGCACAGCGCGCACACGGCGCCCGCCCGAATAGCCGATTCGACGAACGCGTGCCCGTCGACGCGCTCGCCCACAATGGCGGCATATACAAAGCCCGGCTCCACATCGCGCGAATCCCACGTGAGGCCGCGCGCAATGGCGGCATCATCGGCCGGCGAGACGAGCATGCGGCCCCCGCACGCTTCAATCAGTCGTCCAATTTCGAGTTCCATTCGTTCCACCTTGCCGGAATCGAGAGTTTAAGCAGGCGAAACGCCGCACGATGGCGGCGTTTACTTCTGCACAATCTTATAGCGGTTGCACGCTTCGGTCATTATATCTTTAAACACTGCGCACGTATTTCGTTCATAGGGCACATGGTTCACACCGACAAAACACACCAAATTCGTGGTGGAGTTCGGCAGGAAGCCAACGAAATCCAGGTTGTACATGTTTTTCACGTAGCTGCCCGAATCGTCGGCATATTCCGCCGTACCCGTTTTGCCAGCTGTCACGTAGCCGTCCACAGCGGCCGTTTTGCCCGTGCCGTTCTGCACAACCCCCTCGAGCATCTCGGTGAGCGGCTCGATGGCGGCAGTGTTTTGAATAATCTGTTCGCTATCCCACGAAACGTCTTCGCCCGTCGTGGGCTTGGCCGTAAGGAAGTGGGGCGTGTACGCCACTCCGCCGTTGGCCACGGCACCGTAGAAACGCGTGATCATGAGCGGGCTCAGCGAAACGCCCTGGCCGAAGGTCACGTTATACGACTGGATGAGCGACCACGTGCTCACATCGGTCAGGTAGCCCTCTGCCTCGCCGGGATAGTCGACGCCGGTCGCATCGTTCAAGCCATACGTTCGAATCTTGTCGTACAGCGCCGAGAATCCCAGATGCTGCTGCACGAGCAGCGAAGTGCCGACGTTCGATGACTGAGCCAGCACTTCGGCCGCCGTCATGGTGGTGGCGCCGCGTTCGTGCGCGTCCGAAACGGTGTACTCGTCGGCCTGCAGATACACGGGGCATTCCACCGTGGTTTGAGGCGTAATTCCGCCCGCCTCGAGCATCGCGCAAAACGATGCGGTTTTGAAAATAGAACCCGGCTCGAACTGAGAGGTGATGGCCTTGATGGACGTCGCGCCTTCTTCGATGTTATTGCGGTCGGAAGGGTCGAGCAACGGAGTCGACGCAATGGCGATGATGTCGCCCGACCCTGCATCGTAGAGCACTGCCGAGCCATCGTCGCCGCCGATTTCTTCGACGCCCTGTTCGAGGCGTTGCTCTAGATATTGCTGCATATCGATGTCGATGGACAGGATGATGTCTTGGCCATCTTGGGCAGGCTCGTCAACCTCGGTGCCGCCGGGAATGGGCACGCCATAGGCTCCCTGTTGAAGCACCAGCTTGCCCGGCGTGCCTTTCAGCAAGTCGTCGTAGTACAGCTCCAAGCCCGTCTGGCCGTTGTCGTCAACGTCCACCAAGCCAAGAATCTGCCCACCCACTCTGCCGTAGGGGTACACGCGCTTCATGTCGTCCAAGAAATAGATGCCATCGAGCCCGAGCTCCTGCACGGCTTCACCTTTATCTTGGTCGACCTTGCGCTTCACGTAGGCGAACGTGGTGTTTTCGGTCGACAGCGAGCCTTCGTACAGCGAGGCGTCGCCGCCCAACACGCCGGCCAGAGCCTTGGCGGTGCCAGACACGTCGGTGATTTCTTTGGGATTGCAATAGATTGTGGTGGCCTGCACGTCTGAAGCCAGAACCTTGCCGTTGCGATCGTAAATCGTGCCGCGACGCGGCGAGAGCTCGACCGAAACGGTGCGCGACGCGGCCGCCTGCTCGCTGTAGTCGGACGCAACTATCACCTGGAGGTACACGAGTCGAATCACGATGGCAACGGCGACGAGCGCCAATGCCGCGATAAGCCAGCCCGTGCGACTGGAGGGGGCGTTGACCGCCGGCGACGTGCGTCGAGTTTCGCGAGGCACGGCAGCAACCTAGCCTTGGTTGGCCATGGACGACAAGCTGCCCGAGAGCGAAAGGTTGCCTGAGGCGTCGGTTGCCACGACGTCGGCCCCAAGCTCGACGGCCTCTGTCGCGGCAGGCGCGGCCATGCCCAGGCCTTCAGCGGCAATGCGAATATGCATGGAATTGGACAGCTGGCTCTGCTGCACTTCAAGATCGTTGCCCGCGGTTCTCTCGTTCGCGATTTGCGTGGACAAATCGTTCGTCGCGATGGTGGTCGACACGCTGAGCGCCGCAATGCCAACGCGCAGGCAGCACAAAAACGCCACCACGACGGCAACGAGCAGCGCAACGCGAACGACGCCGAACACGCTTTCGGGAACGCCGGCCGATTCAGCCGCACGGCGACGGCCCTCGACCACATTGATATCGGGATTTGACGCGTGGCGCAAATCGGGCGCCGCGCTGCCATGAATGTAAGCCGACCGGGAGGCACGGTATGAATCGCGTGTGCTCATGCCGGCCTCCTTTCTGTGTTTAGGCTGCGTTTTCAGTCGGCTTATCGACCCTCATTGGCCCCTCGCGGCGCCTATCGGATCTTCTCCGCGACTCGCAGCTTGGCGCTGCGGGCGCGTGGGTTAACTTCAATCTCTGCCTCGGTAGGCAGAATGGGTTTTCGCGTGACAACTTTCAGCGCGGGGTTCGCGCCGCACACGCACACCGGCAAATCGGGCGGGCACGTGCATTTTCTCGAATGCTCGGCGAACGCCTCTTTCACCGCTCGGTCTTCTAGCGAGTGGTAGCTGATCACCGCGATGCGACCGCCTGGATTCAGCCATCGAATAGCGGCGTCGAGCCCGCGGCGAAGCACGGTGAGCTCGCTGTTCACTTCGATGCGAAACGCCTGGAACGTCCTTTTTGCGGGGTGTCCCCCGGCGCGTCGAGCCGACGCGGGAATGGCCGCCTTGATGATGTCCACAAGCTCGCCCGTCGTCTCGATGGGATGGCTTGCGCGGCGCTCCACGATGAATTGCGCGATTCGGCTTGCCCACTTCTCGTCGGAATTGTCGCGGATGATCCGGGTGAGCTCTGCTGCGGATAAGGTGTTGATGAGCTCTGCTGCGGTTATGGTTTGTCTGCCCGGGTCCATTCGCATGTCCAGCAAGGCGTCTTCCCTAAACGAGAATCCACGCTGCGGGAGGTCGAGTTGCGGCGAGGAAACGCCGAGATCGAACAGAATCGCATCGATTCCGGGGACCTGCGCTTCCACGAGCAATTCATCTAAGTCGCCGAAGTTTCCGCGCAAAAGCATTACTTCGCACGCATCCTGCTTGGGAAGCGTGGAAAGGCGCTTTTTCGCGGCTGCCAGAGCCATTTCATCTTGGTCGATGCCGATCAAGATGCCTTGCGGCCCCAGCCTTTTGGCAACCTCGAAGGAATGCCCTGCCCCGCCGAGCGTTGAATCCACGAACGTGTGCTGTGTTTCTAGTTTCAATTGTTCGAGGCACTCGGCGAGCAAGACCGGTGTATGCCGATATTGAGTTGTCATTTCGCCCACGTCAGAACTCCTACGAATAGAGCAGCGCATCGAGGTCGATGGTCTGCTGCATGTCATCCCAACGCTGCGAATCCCAGATGTCGAATCGGTCCGTGTTGCCCACAAGCACGACTTCCTTATCGATTCCCGCCTTCTCGCGCAGCTTGGTCGGCACGTTGATGCGACCGGAGCCGTCCATCGCGGCCGGCGTTGCGCTGCCGTTCAATGCCATGCGAAGCAACATGTGTGTGCGATTGTTGGGGTCGTAGCCCCCGCGTTTCTCGAACACCGCTTCGACCCATGCATCGAATGCCTCGGCGGTATACACCGAAAGGAACTCGCCTTTGGTATCGGGAACGATTACCAGCTGGGTTTCCTCGGTCAGGGTTTTGCGAATGGGGGCAGGAAGAGACAGACGGCCCTTGGCGTCGAGCTTGTGACGATATTCGCCATACAGCCCAGCCACGGCCACCTCCTTCTTCTTTTCTCATTCGCGCGTTCTCTTAACCGGTGCCGACATTCTATCCCACTTTCTCCCACTGCTCAACCAAATTGACCCCTTTTCATCCCTTCATTCCCCTTTCGCTGCACCCACTTCATCCCCCAGCGCCACCCTCGAAAAACAGACGCAAAGCCATTTCGTAGAAAATTAAAAAGGGAGCACAAGATGTTGTGCCCCCTTTTAGAAACCATTGGCCAAAAGACCGTGGGAGAAAGTGGGAAAAAATTTCTTTACGAGTGGGAAACGAATGTGACGAACCTGTGAGGACGCCCCGAGAAAAGAGGCCATGCAAGCAAAAAGCCATTTCGTGGCAAAATAAACCGTTTTTGGGGCGTACATAGGCTCCAAATGCCCTCTAGCAAAGCCTTGGCATGCCTTTCAACAGCATCAAGCATGTTATATGGAATATAAAGATTGCATTATAAATAGAATAGTTTGCATAAAGAGACCGAAGCAGCCCCAAAACCGAGCTTTCTTGCCAAAATCTTTCATTTTTGGAGATTTGACAGTGCCCACTACGCACGAGGATGAGCAGCCAAATACTCCTCGCGAATGTGGGCACGACTGACGTGCGTGTAAATCTGCGTGGTCGATATATCGGAGTGGCCCAGCATCTCTTGGATAGACCTCAAATCGGCGCCGCCCTCCAACATGTGGGTCGCAAAGCTATGCCTCAACATATGGGGGTGCAAATTGAGAATGCCCACATGTTCGCCCGCACGAGCGACAATGGAATGCACCGCCTGGCGCGTAATGCGGCCGCCGCGAGCATTAAGAAACGCTGCCGCCGCCCCCTTCCCCTTCATGGACAGCTCAGCACGCGCGCCGCCGTAAAGATATTCAGAAAGAGCATGTTCGGCCGTTCCCGAAATGGGGGCGATTCTCTCGCGTGACCCCTTCCCAAAAACGCGCAAGACTCCTCCGTCGAAGTCGACATCGCCCACATCAAGGCCCACGAGCTCGCCGACACGCAGACCGCAGCCGTACAGCACTTCAAGCATGGCCCTATCGCGCGCGCCCCGAGCATCTTCTGGAAACGGTTGGTCGAGCAACGCCGCAACCTGCGCGACCGAGAGTACGTCGGGCAACCGATCGGGTTTTTTCGGAATGACGACGGAAGCCGCGGGGTTTGTGGCGACGATTTCATCCGCAGCCAGAAAGCGGTGAAAGCCTTTAACGGCGGACACGCGTCGGCTCACGGTGGATGAGGCATAGCCGCGCTGCGCTAAATCGGCCTCGTAGCCCGCGATATCGTCGCGCGTCACATCGGCGGGATCGGCCACTCCCATTTCTATGAGATACGCAAAATAATCGCGAAGGTCGGCATCGTAGGCCGCAAGCGTCAAGCGCGACGCTCCCCGCTCGACGCCCATATGGGCCAAATACTCGCGCGCGCACAGAAGGAAAGGGCGCGCAGCCGCGCTCCCCTCGTCGATATCACGTATGTACGATTTTCTCGGCATGTTGAAAGTATACGCCACAGGCAGATTATGAGCCGCGGCGGCTGATTGGAGCCGTCAATGGGGCAACATTCCAGGCGCCCTTTATGACGCGCCCCGCCCGCCATCGGACGATATACCATGGCCGAGAACGCATTCCTGAATCTGTTCCCCGGGGGTCGCATCAGGTCCACATCATAAAGCATGCCTGAAATTGCGCCATTGATGCGGACCTAACGCACGCCCGGGAAAACAAAGGGGGAGAGCCGCAGCCCTCCCCTCAATCAAATCTATTCCCCGTCGCGATGCTTCACGGCAGCGCCCACGAAACCGTTGAACAATGGGTGGGGCTTGGTGGGACGGCTCTTGAACTCGGGATGCGCCTGGCTTGCCACGAACCATGGATGGTTCGGCAACTCCACCATCTCGGTAAGGCGTCCATCGGGCGACACGCCGGAAATCACCAGACCGGCCTCTTGCAGCTTGCCGCGGTATTCATTGTTTACCTCATAGCGATGACGATGGCGCTCATAAATCACCTCTTCGCCATAGATTTCGAATGCCTTCGTGCCCTTCTCGAGTTTGCAGGGGTAAGCGCCCAAGCGCATGGTGCCACCCTTTTCGTCGATATCCTTCTGATCGGGCATGATGGAAATAACCTGGTATTCGGCATTCTCGTCAAATTCTGAAGACGTGGCGCCCGGCATGCCGGCAACGTCGCGCGCGAATTCGCACACGGCCGCCTGCAAACCAAGGCAAATGCCGAAATACGGCACGTCATGCGTGCGAGCGTAGCGCGCAGCGGCGATTTTGCCTTCGAACGCGCGCTGGCCAAAGCCGCCCGGCACCAAAATGCCGTCCATAGCGCCTAACAATTCCTCGGCGGTGCCATCATCGACCTTCTCGGCATCGATCAGATGCAGGTTCACGTTCACGCCGTTGGCGACGCCCGAATGATGCAGCGCCTCCATGATGGACAGGTAGGCATCGGGGAGCTTCACGTATTTGCCCACGATGGCGATGTTCACTTCGCCCTCGCAATCGGCCTGCGCGGAAAGGAAGCGGCGCAGCGGCGTAAGATCGACATCGTCGACGGGCAAGCCCAAACGCGCGAGCACCTTCTCGTCGAAATGCTGCTCGTGCAGCGCGATGGGCACCGAATAGATGCTGGGCGCGTCGATACAGGCCAGCACGTTGCCAGGATCAACGTCGCAGAACAGGGCGATTTTATCGCGCACGCCCGCCGAGATCTCGTGGTCGGAGCGGCATACGATGAAGTCGGGCTGCACGCCGACGCTGCGCAGTTCTTTGACGGAATGCTGCGTGGGCTTGGTTTTCACCTCATGTGCGGCGGCGATATAGGGCACCAACGTCACATGCACGAAAATGACGTCGCCGGGCTCTTTTTCCTTCTTGAACTGACGAGCGGCCTCGATGAACGGCTGGCTTTCGATGTCGCCCACCGTGCCGCCGATTTCGGAAATCACGATGTCGGCGTTGGTTTGGCTGGCGATGCGATACAAGCGCTCTTTGATGGCATTGGTGACATGCGGAATAACCTGCACGGTGCCGCCCAAAAAATCGCCGCGACGCTCGCGGGCGATGAGGCTTTGATAGATGGAGCCTTGGGTGAAGTTGGAGTCGCGCGTCAGGCTCTCATCGATGAAGCGCTCGTAATGGCCCAGGTCGAGGTCGCCCTCATGGCCGTCATCGGTCACGAACACTTCGCCATGCTGAAACGGGCTCATGGTGCCAGGATCGACATTGAGATACGGGTCGATTTTCTGCATGGTAACGTGATAGCCGCGAGCCTTCAGCAGATGTCCCAGCGATGCCGCCGTAATGCCCTTGCCCAACGACGAAACCACGCCGCCCGTCACGAAAATGTGCTTGGCCATGATGCTCCTTTGCGCTTGCCGTGCCTTCCGATTCGCAACGCGCCGCACCCGAAAACACGCTCGGGCCCAGCACAGTGCTTCACTCAAACGTTGTTTTATTCTACGCGCGTCGAAGCCTCCGCCGAAACCCCGAAATTGAACGAATGCGGTGTTTTTACATGGCAGAAACACAGAAGCACGTCGATCGACCGCGGCGCGGTAAAATGAGTCGTTCATGCATACGCGCTCACGCGCGTTCACACGTCCAGCTTTTGGGAGGCTTCATGCGCATAGGCTTCGATAACGACAAATACATCGCCCTGCAGGCGGAACATATCCGCGAACGCATCGGGCAATTCGGCGGCAAGCTGTACCTGGAATTCGGCGGCAAGCTGTTCGACGACCACCATGCCAGCCGCGTGCTGCCCGGCTTCCAGCCCGACAGCAAGATTCGCATGCTGAAGCAATTCGCCGATGACGTGGAAATCATTGTGGCCATCAACGCCAACGATATCGAGAAGAACAAGATGCGCGGCGATTTGGGCATCACCTACGACGAGGACGTGCTGCGCCTGCTCGACATCTTCGCGAACATGGGCTTCGCCACCGCGGGCGTGGTGATCACCCGTTACGAAAACCAGCCCTCGGCTGCGGCATTCCGTCACAAGCTCGACTCGCTGGGCGTGAAGAGCTACCTGCACTACCCCATCGCCGGCTATCCCTATGACGTGGCCCGCATCAATTCCGACGAAGGCTTCGGCAAAAACGAATTCGTGGAAACCACCCGCCCGCTGGTTGTGGTAACCGCCCCCGGCCCCGGTTCGGGCAAGATGGCCACGGCCCTCTCGCAGCTCTACCACGAGCACAAGCGCGGCGTGGCTGCCGGCTACGCAAAATACGAGACGTTCCCCATTTGGAACCTGCCCTTGAAGCATCCCGTGAACGTTGCCTACGAGGCCGCAACCGTCGACTTGGACGACGCGAACGCCATTGACCCGTTCCATCTTGAGGCCTACGGCGAAACTACGGTCAACTACAACCGCGACATCGAGATTTTCCCCGTGCTGAAGAACATGCTCGACGGCATTTTGGGCGAAAGCCCCTACCAATCGCCCACCGACATGGGTGTGAACATGGCAGGCTTGGCCATTTGCGACGACGAGGCGTGCCGCGACGCCGCCAAAATGGAAATCGTGCGCCGTTATTTCAACGCCGCTGTCGAACAGCGCCGCACGGGTGCGCACCCCGAGTATGTGCAACGTCTCGAGCTTTTGATGAACCAGGCCGGCGTCGACGCGAATTTCTCGCCTGCACGCAAAGCCGCCCTGCTGAAGGAAGAAGCCACGGGCGCGCCGGCGGGCGCCATGGTCTTGCCCGACGGCCGCGTTGTCACGGGCAAAACGTCGAACCTGCTGGGCGCCGCATCGTCGCTGCTGATGAATGCGTTGAAAGGCGTTTCCGGCGTCGACGAAGACCTGTTCGTCATTTCCGACGAAGTGATCAAGCCCATCTGCGACTTGAAGCAGAACACCCTGCACGCGAACAACCCGCGACTGCATTCCGACGAAACGCTGCTCGCGCTTTCGGTGAGCTCGGCAACCGACCCAATCGCCAAACTACTTATCGACCACGCCGACGAACTGCGTGGATGCGATGCGTTCTTCAGCGTGATCATTTCCGACACCGACGAGAAGCTCTACCGCACCCTGGGCATCAACGTGTGCTGCGAACCGAAATACGAGAAAAGAAGGTTCTTCCATAAGTAAAGTGCCAGCGGCACTTTACTTCCCTGTCTTC
>ERZ808240.3530-NODE-3530-length-15070-cov-47.405661_pt1 | contig 15070 bp, 11 predicted proteins | sample MGYA00521084_ERZ808240 | MGnify/ENA primary metagenome ERZ808240 (study PRJEB31516, sample SAMN03275571) | gut metagenome | biome: mammalia-associated habitat; material: feces | host: Papio cynocephalus | place: Kenya | collected 2012-08-06 ... | reverse complement strand
GCCCCGGCAAAAGCCTCAATCGTCGGATATTTCCGGAACAGATCCTTTGTCACGATATTGACACGGGCATCCGTACACTGTGCGCTTAGGATCGTCGCGATCAGAAGCTGCCATGCACTGTCATGCTCCAGATAACATTTGTATTCGGTTGTGTACACCTCATCCAGTCTTCGTAAAATTTCTTTTGTTCGCTTTGTAGCCATCTACTCTGCCTCCGCAAGAGCCGTCACATCGATCACGGAAACTTCTCCCGTAAGCGGACTCTTCTTTGTATAATCGTACAGGAAAAAGGCTTCCTGTTCTCGTTTTTCTCCTGTTGTCAGATCGAAAAAATACGGTTCTATGTGCGTCATCCTTGCGATCGACCTTGCATCACAGCCCACATAGCTTTCCGAAAGCTGCGCCGGATCCTTTGCTGCCCTCTGGCAGATCCTGCGGATCTCTTCCTTATATAAGGCGGGATCTTTTGCAAATGCAGGTCTCGTCTTGCAGTTTTCACGCAGATACAGATCCTGCGTCAGTGTTTCCCGAAACAGCTCCGTTGGCAGTCCTTTTTCTCCGATAAAGTCATACAATACCTGATACCGGTAGCTTCTCGCCGGGGCTTTCAGGAAATATCCATGCCCGGCAAAGTAATCCGCCAGTTCCTCGAAAAAAGCAAACGGGGAAGCAAACTGCGGAACGAGTAGCTTTAATGTTGTCACAAACTGATTGCTGTTATAATACAGCTCCACCATCTCCTCGATCTGCTTGAGCCTGCGCACTTCTTCATAACTGAGCCAGTTTGTATACAAAACCTCATAAGGTGGCTCGTCCAAATAGACAAGCCCGTATTTTTCACAGTTGTCATGCATTTTAGAGCCCTTCAGCACTTTCAAAAAGCCAAGCTGCAGTTGTTCAGGCTCCATGGCATACACATCGTCAAAGGAATGCCCGAAGGAAGTATAGCCTTCCAGTGGCAGTCCGGCGATCAGATCCAGATGAATGTGGATATTATGCCCTGCATGGATCTTTTGCACGATCTGCCTAAGAAGCCCGACATCCATATGTCTGTCGATCTCCCGGATCGTCTCCTCATTGGTAGACTGTACGCCGATCTCAAGCTGCACAGCACCCGGTCTGAACTGATTCAAAAGCCGGATCTGCTCCTCATCCAGAATATCCGCCGCAATTTCAAAGTGAAAATTGGTAATGCCATTGTCATGTGCCAGCAGATATTCCCAGATCTCCATCGCATGTTTTTTATTGCAGTTAAAGGTACGATCTACGAATTTTACCTGTGCCACCTTCTGATCGAGGAAAAACTGTAGCTCCCGCTTCACAATGGAAAGATCCCGCAGCCTGACCTTCTTATCAATGGAGGACAGGCAGTAGCTGCAGCGGAACGGACAGCCACGGCTTGATTCATAATACAGGATCTTATGTTCAAATTTTTTCAGATCATCATATAAAAAAGGGATCACAGATAAATCTGTCAGCTCACGCGGTCTGGTCAGCATGACCTTTCCGCCCTTCCTGATGGCAAGCCCCGCGATTTGGGAAAGTGCCTCTTCGCCGCTCTCACCGCTCCTGTAATGCTGTGCCAGCTCTAAAAAGGTCTGTTCCCCTTCTCCCAGCATAATACCGGTAAGCTGCGGATATGCTTCCAGAACCTTCTCCGCATCAAAGGATACCTCAGGCCCGCCCAGCCAGATCTGCACCTGTGGCAGGAGCTTCTTCAGCTCCCTGACAAGCTTTTCAATATACTGAATGTTCCAGATATAGCAGGAAAAGCCGATCACATCCGGTCTGTGCTCATACAAATCTGCCAGCACATCTTCCATCTGCTGGTTGATCGTATATTCTGCCACAAATATCTGCTCCTTCAGCGTCGGATCCTCCTGGCAGGCATATGCCTGCAGGGAATACACGCCCGGATTCGAATGTATATATTTTGCGTTAACTGCCGTCAGTAAAAATCGCATGTCTGCCTCTCTTATAAGAATTTCTCAATCTCTTCTTTTGTCGGAAGCGCCGGGATTCCGCCCATCTTCTGCACACAAAGACCGCCCGCTGCATTTCCGTATGCAAGCGCTGTCTTTACCATATCTTCTGTGACTTCTTCCGGCTTTGTGATGCCAAACATCAGCATACGGGATAAAAAGCCGCCCCAGAACGCATCGCCTGCGCCTGTTGCATCAACCGCATTTACTTTTCTGCCTGCTACAACATCACTGTTTCCGCGGAAGAAGTAGCGTGCGCCCTTGCTGCCCAGTGTTTCTATTAAAACAGTGATTCCGTGCTCCTCCATAAATGCCCTAATATTGTCCTCTCCGTCTACGAAGTACAGCTCTTCATCTGAGATCTTCATAAAATCAATGTAAGGCAGAAGCTTTTCCACTTCCTGTTTACAGCGATCCATATCGTGCCAGATCATATCTCTGTAGTTGACATCAAAGCTGACCAGCTTTCCATGCTTCTTTGCCATGGAAAGTGCATAACCGATCGCTTCCCTGCTCGGATCATCGGAAAGAGACACGCTGCCCGCATGGAGCATTCTGCAATCTGCAATATCCGCTTCCTTCACATCTTCTTTGGAGAGCAGAATATCCGCACCCGGTTTTCTGGCAAAGGTAAAGGATCTTTCACCGCCTTCATATAAGGTAACAAATGCCAGTGTTGTGATCGCCTGATCGGTCAGATCAGGGCAGAGCATCTTCACATGATCTTCTTCCAGTACGCCCTGCAGCTTCTTTCCAAAATCATCATTTCCAAGAATACCGAGAAATGCTGTGCTGATACCGTTTCTCGCTGTTGCGATCGCCACATTTGCAGGCGCTCCGCCCGGATTTGCCATATAAGCTCCCGGCTGCTGTATCGGTGTAAAATCAATCAACATTTCTCCTGCACAAATAATATCCATGGGTTACCTCCTCTGATGTATTTTTATCTACTTTACCACTTAGTATAACGACAACTCATTTTTTCCACAATAGAATATTGAAAAAAATGTGAAACAATTTTATACTATATATGATATCGTTTTCATACAGGTCTATCGCATAACATTTGGAGGTAAGGGTAAAGCATGAATATCAGTGACATTGCAAAAATGGCAGGCGTTTCACCTGCTGCCGTTTCACGTTATCTGAATCAGGGATATATCAGTGAAGAAAAGAAGGAAGCGATCCGCCGCGTGATCGCACAGACAGGGTATACACCGTCGCAGCAGGCACAGACGCTGCGGACAAAACGCACCAAAGTCATCGGCGTTGTGATCCCCAAGATCGATTCCGAATCTATTTCGCGCATTGTCGCCGGTATCAGCTCTGAGCTTAATGAAGCAGGCTATCAGCTTCTGCTTGCCAATACGGAAAACAGTACTGATCAGGAACTGACCTACCTCAAGACCTTCCGCCAGAACAATGTGGATGGTATCATTCTCATTGCGACCATGCTGACGCCAAAGCATAAGGCTCTTTTAAAATCCCTGACCATTCCGGTTGTTGTCCTCGGACAGAAAACAGATCTTGCCTCCTGCATTTATCATGATGATTACCATGCAGCCTATGATCTGACGAAATATCTGATTAAAAAAGGGCATACGCATATCGGTTACATTGGTGTTACCTTAAAGGATATTGCTGTCGGAACAGACAGACGAAACGGTTTTCTGGACTGTATGAGGGATCACGGTCTGCCGGTTTCCGAAGACCAGCTTGCGATCGGTGCTTTTGACATGGACAACGGCTATGACAATGCCCGCCAGATCCGTAAAAAGCATCCTGAGACCGATGCGCTTTTATGTGCGACCGATACGATCGCGGTAGGCGCCATGAAATACCTGCATGAATGCGATGTGAAGATTCCCGATGAGATCGCGGTCTGCGGCTTTGGAAACGGGAAAACCGCCGCTGTTGTGACCCCGTCCCTGACAACGATCCATTACTATTACCGGACAAGCGGTATCGAAGGCGCCAGAATGCTGCTCGAAAAGCTGCAGAAAAAAAATGTGCCATTGAAAAGTACCATGCTCGGCTATGAGATCATTGAACATGCTTCCGTATAATCCACAAATTGTAAAAACAGGCATTTGTACATTTCTTTCCATAAGCGGAAAGAAAGGCGCAAATGCCTGTTTTTGATTTTATACATTTCCCTCTCGATTATCCCCATCGAATGTATACTTAATATATGCATCAACTGCCTGTATATTGCAACATTTTTTCCGCAAAACGACGCGAATGATGTATATAACGACACGAAACAGAGAAATACTTGTCCGAAAATATCGATTTTGCTATAATACTATTATGATATTAAGAATGCAAATATGAAAAGGAACTTTACACTCGATGCAAAAAATACTAATCGTTGAAGATGACCCGATCCAGCTTGAAATGCTTTACGAAACTGTCCATGCCAGGTATCCTGCCTGGGAGATCAAAAAGGGATCCTCTTTGGATGCTGCGCAGACATTTTTGCAGGACTCTGTTACAGCAAATGAATATTTCACTTTATTTTTACTGGATATCCAGCTGAGCAAAGAACAGGGAGACCGGAGTGGTTTTCAGCTGGCAAAATCCATTCGTGAGATCAATGTATATTATAAAACGCCAATCCTCTTTCTGACATCTGTTTCAGAAGAATTGTCCAGGGCATTGACACAATTTCACTGCTACAACTTTATCACCAAGCCATATCAGCGCGAAACCGTGCTTGAACAGCTCAGACAGATGCTGCTGACCGGTTATCTGCAGGATGTACTGGACATTGCGGACACGCAGCGGATCCATCACAGGATACAGCCGCAGGATATCCGTTATATCGAATCCAGATCACACACCATTTTCATTTATACGGTCTATGGCTGTATCCAGACAAGGGAATATTCTCTTTCTGCCATAGCGGAGCAGCTTGGAACAGCCTTTATCCGCTGCCACCGGCGCTATCTGATCAACCCGGATCACATAACCGGCTTTGACAGATCCACGCGTTATCTGCTGACAGGCAAAGATACGATCCCTGTCAGCCAGAGTGGCATTGCATTATTGGAAGATTACCTATAAAAAAATAGAAAGCAGGCAATTATGAACAGCATACTTACTTTTATCATTACATACATTCTTAACCCGATCCTGGAAACCTCTGCAGGAATTTTTGTGATCAAAACGGAAAGTCATCAGTCTCTGCGTCTCCGGCCAGGTGATTTTCTTTGTTATCTCAGTATGATACTGACATTGCTGCTGTTTCCTTCCGGTCATCCGTTTTTCAGATGGGTGTTTGGTCTTTTGTTATATCTTGTTTATATTTTTGCCACTGTCAAGGATACTGCCTTGAACCGTTTCCTTCTTTTTATGCTTTTTCACGGAGGTGTCTTTCTTTTACAATGTGTGATCCTTGGCATTATGTATTTTGTATTCCGGATCACTTCTTTCAACACAGTCAGTGTCAGCCTGCTTGGCAATTTTATGACTTTTGTTTTTGCTGTGCTGTTTTTTCAGCTTCCTTTTGCAAAGCACCTATTGGACTATATCAAACAGGCTTCTTTTCTGCTTCGTATCCTGATACTGAATACCTATCTGGTTGTTTTATTCTGTCTGGCATTTTTCAAAATTTATCCCAGACAGATCTATGAAATATTGTCTCTTGTCATCACATTAATGACACTGCTTGCAGCAATCAATATCTGGATCCTATACTACGATCAGCGTACCAGGATCCAGCAGCAGGAGATCGACAGCTATCAGAAAAATATGCCGATCTACGATTCCCTGATCCATGAGATCCGTGCCAACCAGCATGAGTATGTGAACCGCCTGCAAAGCCTTGCGAATCTCCCCGTCATGTACAAAGACTATGATGCGCTTTCCAAAGCACTGCAGTCGTACTCGCAGGAGTTTGCCAATCCGATGGCAAATTATCCGCTTTTGCAGATCAACATGCCTCTGCTGGCAGCTTCTTTATACAGTCTGGCAAGCCACGCCCAGGAAAAGGGCATCACACTGCAGTTTGATATTGTAAATGCTGTGCTAAAGAGCCATACGCCGGAGCATGAACTGACCGACTATATTACCATTCTGACGCAGAATGCGATCGAAGCCTGCAAAGAGGGCGATACGATCTATGCTCTATTGGATTCCAAGGACGGAGCTGTCCGGTATGAGATCCGCAATCCGGTTCCTGCCATGATCTCGCCGGAGGAGATCGGCAATTTCTTTAGGCGTGGGTATTCCACCAAACAGACACAGACGGGTTCTGACGCTGCTTCCGGGCAGGCAGATTCTGCTGCCTCTAAACAGGCAGGCGATAAACGCGGACTTGGACTGTACTACTTACAGATGAATGTCACGAAGGCAGGCGGCTCTGTCGGAGCTGACTGCGTGGACTATGACGGAACTTACTATATGATCTTTACATTAAAGTCATAACTTTATGATGCAATAATGCAGACAGGAGATATTATGCAGACAATACTTACGATTTTACTTGCAGTATGCAATCAATTCTTTGAATTTTTTTCTGCCTATTATATAGCCAGAACTTACATCCATAAATCCTATAAACCACAGATAAAGGACTTTGTCCCTTATTTTGCCATTCTGATCGCTTATTTTGTTGCGCACGGACAGATGGGTGTCGGGCTCTGGTGTTTTGCGCAGATCGTCTATATGATCTACCTCTGTTCTCTGATCCGGGAAACACCACTGAACCGCTTTATGCTGTTCTGCCTTGTGCACTGTTCCATGCTCGTTCTGGAAGGATTTACAGCCATTCCACTGCTGTTCTGCATGAAGATGTTTGCACCTTCTGACACCCAGATGACGTTTTTGGCAAATTTTCTGATTTTGTTCATCACAGTTCTTGTTTTTCATATTCCGTTTGTCAAGGGACTTTATGATAAGATCAGACAGGGACGCACTCCCGTCCGCTTTATTCTGTTGAACAGCTACATGATTCTTCTGTTTGCGCTGCTGTTTAACAAGCTCCATCCCGGCAATACCTATCAGGCCTATGTTGTTTTCTTCTGTCTCGGTCTGTTTTTACTGGCACTGAATCTCTGGCTTTTGTACTACGATCAGCGTACCAGACTTCAACAGCAGGAAATCGACAGCTATCAGAAAAATATGCCGATCTACGATTCGCTGATCCACGAGATCCGTGCCAACCAGCATGAATACGTGAACCGCCTGCAAAGCCTTGCCAATCTTCCTGTCATGTACAAGGACTATGATGCGCTTTCCAAGGCGCTGCAGTCGTACTCACAGGAATTTGCCAATCCGATGGCAAATTACCCGCTTCTGCAGATCAATATGCCTCTGCTGGCAGCTTCTCTCTACAGCATGGCAAGCCATGCACAGGAAAAGGGCATCACACTGCAGTTTGATATTGTAAATGCTGTGCTGAAAAGCCATACACCGGAGCATGAACTGACCGACTATATCACCATTCTGACGCAGAATGCGATCGAAGCCTGCAAAGAGGACGACACAGTCTATGCATTATTGGATTCTAAGGGCGGAACTGTACGATATGAGATCCGCAACCCGGTTCCAGCCATGATCTCGCCGGAGGAGATTGGCAACTTCTTTAAACGCGGCTATTCCACGAAACAGACGCAGGCAGGTTCTGACGCCGCTTCTAAGCGGACAGATTCTGCTGCCTATAAACAGGCAGGCGATAAACGTGGGCTTGGACTGTATTACTTACAGACAAATATCATGAAAGCGGGCGGCTCTATCGGGGCTGACTGCGTGGACTATGATGGAACCTACTATATGATATTTAGGTTGATGGTATAAATTTTGTCGTATATTTGTGAAACAGGTGTACGACAAGGTTTTTGATGCAGCCTCGCCATCACCGCAGGTGATCTTCATGGACGATGGTTCCCGTAATGTTATAGTTATAATACGATGAGAGGATAATACAACATGGAATACTTACAACTTTTTTGCAACACATTCTGCGAACTGTTCGCTGCTTTTTATATTGCCAGAACTTGTCTGCACAAACCATACAAAATCCAGATCAATGAAGTTCTCGCCTACGTCGTCCAGATCATTGCAGCACTTCTGATCTCTGATCACAGAGGTGTTGCCATGTTTCTGGTTGCGCAGGTTGTCTATCTGTTTTATTTCTTTTCTTTATCCAGTGACAATTTTTTTAACCGTTTTTTGTTACTCTGCATCGTGCATATTTCCATGATACTGATCGAGTCCCTGTCAACGTTACCAATTGTATTTCTTATGCAGAAAACCGGTATGTCCTATTTGCTGTTTTCTCTGCTGTCGAATATCATACTGCCTGTTTTTACGCTGCTTTTGTTCCACATTCCTGTGCTAAGGCATTTGTATGATTCTATAAAGCAGTCTGCTCTTGCTTTTCGTCTGATTCTGGGCAACAGTTATGCTCTGTTTATCTTTGCCCTATTTTATTATAAACTGCATCCGGAATCTATTTACCAGAGTTACGTGATCTTTTTCTGCCTTGCTCTGTTTCTGCTGGCACTGAATCTCTGGCTTTTGTACTATGACCAGCGTACCAGACTCCAGCAGCAGGAGATCGACAGCTATCAGAAAAATATGCCGATCTACGATTCGCTGATCCATGAGATCCGCGCCAATCAGCACGAGTACGTGAACCGCCTGCAAAGCCTTGCGAATCTCCCAGTCATGTACAAGGACTATGATGCGCTTTCCAAAGCACTGCAATCGTACTCGCAGGAGTTTGCCAATCCGATGGCAAATTATCCGCTTTTGCAGATCAATATGCCTCTTCTGGCAGCTTCTCTCTACAGCATGGCAAGCCATGCGCAGGAAAAGGGCATCACACTGCAGTTTGACATCATTTCTGCCACACTATCGAGTCATGCACCGGAGCATGAACTGACCGACTATATTACCATTCTGACGCAGAATGCGATTGAAGCCTGCAAAGAAGGCGATACGATCTATGCTTTATTGGATTCTAAGGACGGAACTGTACGATATGAAATCCGCAATCCGGTTCCTGCCATGATTTCTCCTGATGAGATCGGCAATTTCTTTAAGCGCGGGTATTCCACCAAGCAGACGCAGACAGGTTCTGACGCTGCTTCCGGGCAGGCAGATTCTGCTGCCTATAAACAGGCAGGCGATAAACGCGGACTTGGACTGTACTACTTACAGACGAACGTCACGAAAGCAGGCGGTTCTATCGGAGCTGACTGTGTGGACTATGATGGAACCTACTATATGATATTTAGGTTAATGTCATGAACTTTGTCACATATATGCGACAAGGTTCATGATGCAGCCTCGCCCATCACCGCAGGTGATTTTCATGGGCGATGGTTCCCGTAATGACATAAAAATTAAATCTATATATAATAAATAAGAGGTGCTTCACACAATGGAACTGGCAGTTACAATGTTTGACACGATATGCGAATTTTTTATCGGCTGTTACATTACCAAAACTTATCTGCATAAATCATATAAGCCACAACGCAGGGATTTCCTTGCCTGCTGCTGTCTGCTGCTCGTCTGTATCTTCATTCCGGATCATAAGGGGATTCTGACCTGGGCATGCGCACATGTGATCTATCTGACTTATGTATGCACACAGCAGAAACGAGGAGAAGCCTCTTTGCAGGACCGCTATCTGCTTTTCTGTCTGATGCACAACTCCATGCTTATGATAGAAGGCATATTTTCTATCCCGCTTACTCTGCTGCTCCGTCTCATTCCAATGCCGGAGCTGTTGTTTATGCTGATTGCCAATATCATACTGTCTGTTTTGACGCCTGTGCTCTTTCTGGTTCCTGCCCTGCGCAATATGTATGACAAGATCAGATATGCTGCCCTTCCGTTCAGACTGATCCTGATCAACAGTTATATGGTGCTCCTCTTTCTTCTTTTATCCTTCAAACTGAACCTTCTGACACTTTATAAGGACGAGATCTCAGCAGTTATCTATTGCTGTACGGCGCTTTTTCTTGTTGCGATCAATCTCTGGCTTTTATACTACGACCAGCGCACCAGGCTCCAGCAGCAGGCGATCAACAGTTATCAGAAAAATATGCCGCTCTATGATTCCCTGATCCAGGAGATCCGTGCCAACCAGCATGAATACGTGAACCGGCTGCAAAGCCTTGCCAATCTTCCCGTTATGTACAAGGATTATGATTCGCTTTCCAAAGCACTGCAGTCTTATGCGCAGGAATTTTCCGATCCGGTGTCAGATTATCCGCTTCTGCAGATCAATATGCCTCTGCTGGCTGCTTCTCTTTACAGTATGGCAGGCCATGCAAAGGAAAAGGGCATCACATTACAGTTTGATATTGTTACCCCCAGGCTGGAAAGCCATATACCAGAGCATGAGCTGACCGATCATATCACCACTTTGACGAAAAATGCCATCGAAGCCAGCAAAGAAGGGGATACGATCTCCATTCTATTGGATAGTAAGGACGGGTATGTCCATTTCGAGCTCCGCAGTCCGTCATATTCCACAATTCCCTCTCAGATAATTTATTGATTTTTGACAATTTACAAGCGACATTTACACTCTTATAATACAAGTATGAAATGAAATCGATTTCATATCTTATTTCAATCTTTTTCACATAGTTTGTAAATTGTGTTGTAATAATCGCAATTTTAAATATGATAACGATTGCATTAGATATAAGCCACTATTGATAAATATTGGGAGGTGCCACATGGATTATAAGATCTGTGCCAAAGAAATTTATGAAGCGGTCGGCAAAAAAGAGAATCTGATCTCTGCAGCACATTGTGCTACAAGACTTCGTCTTGTCATTGCCGATAATGACAAAGCAGATGTCAAAAAACTGGAAGCGATCGATGGTGTAAAGGGTGTGTTCAATGCATCCGGTCAGTTACAGATCATCATCGGAACAGGAACTGTAAATAAGGTATATGATGAGTTCATTGCCATTGCAGGCATTCAGGCAGCCACAAAGGAAGAAGTCAAACAGGCTGCCAGCGCTAAAACGTCCATTTTCAAGCGGATGATCAAGACACTCGGTGATGTATTTGTTCCGATCATTCCGGCGATCGTTGCCAGCGGTCTTCTGATGGGACTTTTGGAAGGTCTCTGCAATGTCTTTCCACAGATGGCAGACTCTTCTACTTATACGATCATCCACTTATTCAGTAATGCAGCCTTCGTCTTCTTACCGATCCTGATCGCATTCAGCGCGGCAAAGGTATTCGGCGGAAACCCATACCTTGGTGCTGTCATTGGTATGATCATGATCCACTCCGATCTGATGAATGCCTGGAGCGTTGCAGGTGCAACCGATATCCCGACCGCAGATGTCTGGTTCGGACTTTACAAGATCAACCTGGTCGGCTATCAGGGACATGTCATTCCTGTTGTCATTGCAGTCTGGTTCATGAGCCTTCTTGAAAAGAAGCTGCATAAGATCGTACCGGAAATCATAGATCTGTTTGTAACACCGCTCGTCACCGTACTTGTAACAGGTTATCTGACACTTACCATTTTCGGTCCTATCTTCTCAACACTTGAGAACTGGATCCTGAACGGTGTACAGTATCTGATCACTCTTCCGTTCGGTATCGGTTCCTTTATTATCGGCGGTATTTATGCACCGACTGTTGTAGCGGGTATCCATCATATGTATAATGCAGTAGAAGCAGGTATGCTTTCCGCAAACGGTATCAATACCTGGATGCCAATCGCAACTGCTGCCAATGTAGCCCAGGGTGCTGCTGCATTAGCACTCGCATTAAAAACGAAAAACCAGAAAACAAAATCCATGGCACTTCCGGCTTCTCTTTCTGCCTTCCTCGGCATTACAGAGCCTGCCATCTTCGGTGTCAACATGCGTTACTTCAAATGCTTTATCGCAGGCTGCATCGGTGGTGCCTGCGGCGGACTTGTAGCAGGTCTGACACACGTTGGGGCTACAGCTTACGGTATTACCGGTTTATTTGGTTACCTGATCACAACTCATTATACACTGCAGTATACGCTGATCATGCTCGTTGCCTTCGCGGTTGCTTTCCTCTGCTCCTGGATCATGTATAAGGAAGCGCCTGCTAACGCCGGAGACACTGCAACAAAAAATACAGTAACAACAAAAGCCACTGAAACAGAAACTATTCGTTCCGCAATTACTTCCGATGCAGAATCCGTATCAAATGCAGGCAACACAGAAAAATTTGTTTTTGCTCCGTTAAATGGCTCTGTTGTTCCGCTTGCCGAGGTTGCGGATGAGACATTTGCCAGTGGCGCACTGGGACAGGGCTCCGCAATCCTGCCATGCAGCAATACAGTATGTGCGCCGTTTGACGGAACAGTCACCATGGTATTTGATACGAAGCATGCCATCGGACTGGAAAGCAAGGACGGTGTAGAGCTTCTGATCCACATCGGGATCAATACCGTAGAACTGAACGGAGAAGGCTTTACCGCATTAGTCGAAAGCGGACAGGAAGTTACAAAAGGACAGGAACTGATCCGTTTCGATGCAGAAAAGATCAAAAAAGCCGGCTATGATCTGACAACACCGGTCATTGTCACAAACAGCGACGATTTTACATCCATCAGCAACTGCAAATACGGTGATATCCGGATCGGTGAGCAGCAGCTTACTATTTCATAAGATCCGGAAAGTCTGAATATACACAAAGGAGTTTATCTATCATGGTTCACGATACAATACAGGACAATAAAAAGATCAAAGAGCTGGAACAAGATCACATGGCTAAGGTTTCCCATACGGATTCCGCCCTTTCCTTTCATCTGATGCCGCCGTCCGGATGGCTGAATGATCCAAACGGGCTCTGTCAGTTACATGGCACTTACCATATTTTCTTCCAGTATTCTCCTTACTCCGCCATCGGCGAAGGAGACAAATACTGGGGACACTATGAAACAAAAGATTTTATAAACTATACTTATACAGGCATCTTTTTATCACCGGACTGTGAGCTGGATAAGGATGGCGTTTATTCCGGAAGCGCTCTTGTGGAAGATGATACCATGTATCTTTATTATACAGGCAATACAAAAGAAGACGGCGATTTCGATTTTACCTATGAAGGACGTGGTTCCAACACCACATTGGTCACATCAAAAGACGGCATCACAGCTTCTGCCAAAAAATGCCTGATGACAAGCGCAGATTATCCAAATACCTTATCCTGCCATGTCAGGGATCCTAAGGTTTTTAAGGAAAACGGGAAATACTATATGGTGCTCGGTGCCAGAACAAAAGACGATGTCGGCTGCGTCCTTCTTTACGAAGCTGAGGATAAAGAACATTTCCATTTTAAGCAGTACATCAGCCCTGAAAAGCCTTTTGGTTATATGTGGGAATGCCCGGATCTGTTCCGGATCGATGGAAAGTGTTTCCTCTCCATTTCCCCACAGGGCATTGCTGCAGAGGAATATCAGTACCAGAACGTTTATCAGTCCGGCTATTACCGTATTCTCGGAGATCTGGAAAATAATACCTTATCTCCTTTCACAGAATGGGATATGGGCTTTGACTTTTACGCACCGCAAAGCTTTGTCGATGAAACAGGCAGAAGGATCCTGATCGGCTGGATGGGCATTGGCGATATCGAATATAAAAATCCGACTGTAGCTGAAGGCTGGCAGCACACGCTGACCGTTCCGAGAGAGCTGACACTCGATGCATCCGGCGGTATCTGCCAGAATCCGGTAAAAGAATTATCTGCCCTGCGCAAAAACGAAATTATCATTCCGTCGGACCGTTTCCTGACAGAAGGCGCTTTTGAAATGCAGGCTGATATTGCAGGAAATGAAGATTTTTCGATCATCATTGACAAGGGAATGCGGATTTTGTATGACGCAGCTTCCTCTGTTCTTTCCCTTTCTTTCTTACCGGATCAGGAATGTAAGCCGGAAGATGCAAAAGGCTGCGGTCGCTGTATACGAAAAGCAAAAATCAGAGAGAATAAAGTGAGCAGACTGCAGATCCTGGTCGATCATTCTACTATTGAAATCTTTGTCAATAACGGGCATTATGTATTTAGCAGCCGTTATTATAAGACAGGACATGCACATACCGTAGAGTTTGCGGGTGATATGAAGATCACTGCCTGCACACTCTCCGGCTTTCACTGCAAAACTACAGACAGATAAAGGCAAAACATTTTTATAATATAATCTCAAGGAGGCTGACCATGAAAGAATTTCAGTACACAATCAAAGACGAGATCGGAATCCATGCAAGACCTGCAGGACTGATCGTAAAAAAAGCAAAAGAATTTTCTTCCAGATTTACACTGACAAAGGACGGAAAGACTGCAGAACTTACAAAGCTTATGGCGCTGATGTCCCTTGGTGTCAAATGTGGTGACACCGTGACTGTTGCAGTAGAAGGTCCTGATGAAGACGCAGCCGCTGCTGCTATGCAGGCATTTTTCGCCGAAATATTATAATGGTGTCAGGGGCAGAAGTCAAAAACTACGTTGTGCCTGCACATGAGTGATTTTATGCGATAGCAAGGAGGGTATGATATGGAAACCTATCAGGGAAAATCAATCTTTAATGGAATTGCGATCGGAAAGATCTGCAAATATGAAAAGGAACAGCAGCAGGTAAAGCGGACCAAGGTCTCCGATCCGGAAGCCGAGATCAGCCGTTTTGACAAGGCACGCGAAGAAGCCGGAGCACAGCTGCAGGCTCTTTATGACAAAGCACTTGCCCAGGTTGGCGAATCCGGTGCTATGATCTTTGAGATCCATATGATGATGCTTGATGATGATGATTATCTCGACAGTGTTTACCATATCATCCGTTCCCAGCAGGTAAATGCAGAATTTGCGGTTGCAAGCACCGGCGATAACTTCTCCCAGTTATTTGCATCTATGGACGATGAATATATGCAGGGACGTGCGGCCGATGTCAAAGATATTTCAGACCGTCTGATCCGTGTCCTTATGGGACAGTCCGGTGAATCCGAGATCAGGGAGCCTGTTATTATCATGGCAGAAGATCTTGCCCCGAGTGAGACCGTACAGATGGATAAAAACAATCTGCTTGCCTTTGTAACAACGCTCGGCTCTTCCAATTCCCATACCGCTAT
>ERZ808240.3529-NODE-3529-length-15074-cov-3.190425_pt1 | contig 15074 bp, 15 predicted proteins | sample MGYA00521084_ERZ808240 | MGnify/ENA primary metagenome ERZ808240 (study PRJEB31516, sample SAMN03275571) | gut metagenome | biome: mammalia-associated habitat; material: feces | host: Papio cynocephalus | place: Kenya | collected 2012-08-06 ... | reverse complement strand
CTGGAATCAGGGAAGAACACAGGAGATTAAGGAACGTGTCCTTCATCTGTAAAAAGAAAATAATCTTATAAAACAATATAAAAACTCAGACGGAGCGGGAATTTATCCCGCTTCGTTTCAACTTATCATAAAGGAAATCATACCATGAATTATGCCAATATCAAAACTTATTCGATTGAAAATGGGACAGGGGTAAGAGTGTCTTTGTTTGTATCCGGTTGTACACATCATTGCAAAGGATGTTTTAATGAGGAAGCCTGGGATTTTTCTTATGGAAAACCATTTACAAAAGAGACAGAAGATGAGATTATCCACGATTTAGAGCCGGATTATATGGCAGGCATCACGCTGCTTGGTGGAGAGCCGATGGAACCTGTGAACCAGAGAGTGCTGGTAAATCTGTTGAAACGCATCCGGGAAGAACTACCGAATAAAACAGTCTGGATCTACACCGGATACCTCTACGAGGATCTTTTGCCGGGAGGAAGAGCAAACTGTGAAGTGACAGAGGAAATGTTATCTTACTGCGATATTTTGGTAGATGGACCATTTGTCATGGAAAAGAAAAATATCTCGTTAAAATTCCGGGGCTCTGAGAATCAGAGAATCATCAATATTTCAGCCACAAGGGATGCAGGTAAAGTGATTCTTGCGATGGAATAGCAAACTGTGATATGATGAACAGTGGCAAAAGAAAATGAACAGAGAAATTCTGGTTTTAGAAAATAAAGGGAGTAGAGAGATGAAATTTACGTGGAAAACATGTCTGGCGGTGTTTGCCTATTGGGCAGGCGTTTTTGGATGGTTTTATATAGGAGTCTGGCAGGTGTTGAAAAAACCGGTGCATTCCGTGATACTGGCACAGATTGCAGGACATCTTTCCGCAAGACTTCTGATCGGTGCACTTATACAGGGATTTTTATATTTGTCTCTGGCAGGTGGTGTCTGGTGTGTCGGTTATATGATCAGTGAACATTTCAAAGAAAACAAATAAGGATAAAAAGATGATTTTACGAGTACCTTCTTATTATAAAACATTTCAGTGCATTGCAGATAAATGTGAACACAGTTGCTGCATTGGCTGGGAGATTGATATTGATGAGGATTCCTATGATTATTACATGGGGATTGAGGGAGCGTTTGGAGAGCGCCTGAAAGAGCAGACGGTGACAGAAGACGGGGAACACAGCTTTGTATTGCGGAAAAACGGCTGGTGCCCGTTTTTAGATCAGAATAAATTATGCGATATTTACAGTGAACTTGGCGAGGAGGCTCTGTGTGAAGTCTGCACCGAGTATCCACGTTTTGTTGTGGAGTATGGCGACGTCAGGGAAAAATCTTTGAGTGTGTCCTGTGAGGAAGTAGGACGCATTATTTTTTCTGATGAGGGCAGGATGTCTTATGAAGATATCGAACTGCCGGATCTTGGAATCGAAGATGAGTTTTACGAGGATGAGGAGGAAGAACCTTTCGAGGAAGATATGGAGGAGTTCTGTTCTCATTTAGAAGAGTACCGGGGGGAGGCAATTGCCATTTTACAGAACCGGGAAAAAAGTATTGACGACAGGATCAGGGAGTATCTGAAATTCTGTGAAAAATTGCAGAATGTGGTGGAAAACCCAGCGGAAGAACTGTGGGAGCCGATGGAGTATTTCCATGTCCGTATGGAGACTTTCGATGAACTTGAGAATGTCAACGAGGAATGGATGGAAGTAAAACAGCGCGTGCGTGATTTCTTCGAGACACATTCTTACACAGAGGCACTTGAAGAATATAAAAAGTCCGGCGATTACAATGAGATCTGGTATGAACATATTCTTGTTTATTTTACTTACCGGTATTTTATGCGTGCATGGTATGACGGAAATGTACTGGCAAAGGCACAGTTCGCAATTGTGGGATTCTTAGTGATCCGCGATATGGATATTGTACGCTATTTTGCAAATGGAAAAAGTTTCAAATTAGAGGACCGGATTGCAAATGCAAGAATTTTTTCAAGGGAAGTGGAACATTCGGAGGAGACGTTAGAGATTCTGGAAGATGATATTTCTTTTGATGAAGCTTTTCATGTGAAGCATCTGCTTGGACAGATATAAAAAAATAGCCGGGTGACAGAGTACCGGATAGCTTTTGCGCTATCGGTCTGTTCAGCCGGCTATTAGTATCTGCCTGTAATGAAATGCAGGAAAGATACAGGTTTTTTACCTTGTGCTTTTGTCTCTGTAAGGTATTTCTCATAGTAAAGAACTACTTCACCGAAAGACATTGCTGGATCGATTGTATACATATGCTCGCCTCCTTATATTTGATGTTTTCCTTGTTTTCGAGGCTAGTATAGTACTGACTTTGGGAAAAGTCAACAAAAAAAGTGCGAATAATTTGTTAAGTATTCACAAAAATACAATTTTGGGGTAAAAAGTAAAAAGAAGGCAAAAACGAAGAAAAAAGAACGCAAAAACGAAGAAAAAAGAACGCAAAAACGGGGTAAGGGAGAATACAAAAGAGGTTTATGCAGCGGAGTGATGAAGAGATTTACGAAGAGCAGGAGCGCAGAAGAATACAGGCACGGAGAGAGCGGAGAAGAAAGAGACGAAAGCAGCAGATTATTTTTCGGGCAGTGACATTTATCGTTTTTTTTCTTGTATTACTTCTTATTGTAGTGCTGGTGCGCAAAGTGGCAGAAAAATCAGCAGCAGAGGAGACGGTGGTATCAGAGCCTGTCAAATACATTGAGGAATCTCCGGATTTTGCGGTAGAACTGCTGCCTGTCAATGAGTATTCCAGACCGGGAACGGAGCTTACGCAGGTAAACGGGGTGGTTGTCCATTATACGGCAAATCCGGGAACGACAGCAGAACAGAACCGCAGCTATTTTGAAAGTCTGGCAGAGACAGGAGAGACGCATGCCAGCAGCCACTTTATCATTGGAATCAGTGGGGAGATCATTCAGTGTATTCCATGTAATGAGATTTCTTATGCATCCAATGAAAGAAACAGCGATACCATTTCGGTAGAATGCTGCATTCCGGATGAGACCGGGAAGTTTACAGACGAAACGTATCAGTCATTGGTTGAACTTGTGGCATGGCTTATGGGGCGGTATGATCTGACCACAGACGACGTGATTCGACATTATGATGTGACAGGAAAGGATTGTCCGAAATATTTTGTCGAAAACAGTAATGCCTGGTCGGATTTCAAGACAGACTTATTGACATATATCGATACCTACGGTATTGAAAAAACACAGGAAATAAATTAGAATAGCTTATGAACCGGACTTTTTTGTTACAAAAAACAAAATAATGACGGAAACAATCGGATAAAGGGTTAATATAAGAAAATATGTTAGAAAATGAATTTCATAAATTAGAAGAAAAACAGGAAATCAGAACGACGATCAGTCAGATCAGAAAAGAGATCAAGAAGCAGGACAATAAAAAGGCATTTCTGGAATTGCTCTCCGGAAAAGAGTCCATGATCGTTGCATTTTTATCAGATGAAGATGCCAAGACAAGGAAAAATACAGCACTTCTGATCGGCGATTTAAAACTTGAACAGGCAAAAGATGCACTGATTGCAGCCTATCTGAATGAGACAACACTTTATGTGAAAAGTGCTTATCTGACAGCATTGGGAAAGCTTGACGTCAGAGAAGATCTCGAATTCTTTAAAAACCGTCTGCACGAGGTAAAAAATCAGCAGGTACCTGCAGAAGAACAAAAACATCAGGGGGAAGAGATACGGGAGTTAAATGAGATCATTCTGAAAACGGAAGGTGCAAAAAAACATCAGTTTACCGGTTTTCAGAAGCCGCATGAGATGCTGCTTCTCACGAACCGGGAGCAGAGGGAGGTCACTCTTTCCGAAGTGAAGGAGATCGGAGCTTCGGTACAGAGAAAGGCAGAGCTGCATCCATTGGGAGTGCAGGTTTTCTCGAAAGAGGTGATTCCATTTACAAAGCTTCGCACTTACCGTGAATTATTGTTTCCAATTCACACAAGTGAAAGAATACCTGCAATGCCACACAGGGCGGCAGAATTATTATGGCATTCGGATCTCTATGAATTTCTGACGGAATGCCATGAGGGAGATGCACCATTTTTCTTCCGTCTGGAGGTAAAGAGTGCAGAGCCTAAAACAGAGTTTGTAAAAAAATTAGGTGCGTCACTGGAAAAAAAATCTGACTGGAAACTGGCGAATTCGACCACAGATTATGAGATTGAGATCCGTCTGATCGAGGCGAAGGATGGAAGTTTTGTCCCATTTTTAAAATTATATTCTATGAAGATGAAGCGGTTTGCCTACCGTAAAAATGCGATTGCAATGTCCATTCATCCGGCAACCGCAGCGATGCTCATGTATCTGGCAAAACCATATCTGAAAGAAAATGCACAGATTTTAGATCCTTGCTGTGGTGTGGGAACAATGCTGATCGAGCGCGATATTTTAGTTCCGGCAAGAGAAAAATATGGAATTGACATCTACGGTGATGCGATTGAGATGGCAAGAGAGAATGCAGCACTTGCAGGGGAGAAGATCAACTTCATCCATCGGGATTATTTTGATTTTAAGCATGATTATAAGTTCGATGAGATCATTACCAATATGCCGGTAAAAGGAAAGAAATCAAAAGAGGATATGGATGCATTTTATGCCCGCTTTTTTGAAAAGTCAAAGAGCCTGCTGGCAGAGGATGGAATCATTATCATGTATTCCAACGAAGTAGGGTTTGTAAAAAAACAACTGCGTCTGCAGCCGTGCTACAGGCTGATCCAGGAGTATACAATCCGGAAAAAGGAGTCATACTGTCTGTTTATTATAGGAATGAAATAACAACTAAAGGGGTAACGGGGAAATGGCTTTTACAGCAGGCAAAGGCGGAGAAATAGAGGAAAAATCAAATAACTGGCTGTTAGATCAGTCTTTAATGCAGAGCATGCAGGATCGGTTCTGTGATGCCAATAATGTATATATGGTATGCTTAAATGCACAGAACGGAGTTGTGACAAAAGCATACGGAACAAAAGAGGAATTAGAATATGTGCACAGTAAAGTGGGGATGGATCGTCATGCTTCACTTTTAAATAAAATGACCGGACACAGCATTGAGAGCGTGGTGGAGGAACCGTTAGACACAGATTTTATCAAAATGAGCGGTGTGGCGATCCACGTCAGCGGTGAGACGATTGCAGTCTGGATCGTGATCGGTATTCTGGATGACAGTCTGGAAGATATTCCGGATTATATGATGCGGACAAGTTCAGAGCGCTATTACAAATCGCTGGAATTCTTAGAGTCACTGTCAAAACAGATTTTTGCAGTGAAAATGGAGGAAGTGTTAGCGCAGGAAGCGTTTAACAAAAGCCGGGAATCCGAGACACAGATGAAGGCAGAACTGCATAGAAATGAAGCGATGACTTCCATTTTAAAAATGCTTGAGTCGGAAAACAGTTTCACAAAAATCGTGGATGACATTTTAAAAGATGCCTGTGAGTATCTGGGGATTTCAGCAGGGGCACTGCTGCGGGAAAACCAGGAGCAGAAGACCGTGGATATGATCTGTGAGTATGTCAGCGAGGGACGTGAGTCACAGATGGGGAAGGAGCAGGGGATTCCAAAAGAAGAACTTCCGTTTTTTAACGGAAAGCCTTATATGATCTCTGCGAATTCCATGCTGCCGGAGGGATTTGCACGTCTGTTTGCACAGAAGAATCTGACATCGGCAGTTTTTCTCCCGGTGGAGGTGAACGGACATGCGAGCATGTATCTCTGTTTTTGTGAGAGTGAGAAAAAGCGGAAATGGGAAATTGCGGATATCAAGTTTATCAATGATGTAAAACGCATTATCCAGACAATCTTAACCAAGCGTATCACGAAAAATTCGCTTGCAAGTTCCTATGCGTCTTTAGAGGCAATTCTTGAAAATGTGGGCTGTGCGATTTACGTCAGAGATCCACAGACCGGACATATTCTGTATGCAAATGAGAAGTATCAGAAATCCTTTAAAAAGGCGTTGGAGGAACTTCCACTCAGCCCTGTCAGTTTACAGGATGCGACTGAGACGAAAAACGGTCTGTTCCGGGAAATTTATTCCGAGAAGGAAAACCGCTGGTTTGACTGCTACAGTACCCATATCCAGTGGGTGGATGGAAGAGAAGTGACACTCTGTACGATTTATGATGTCACAGACAAAAAACTCTACCAGCAGAAAATCGAGAAACAGGCAAACAATGATTTTCTGACCGGATTATATAACCGCATGCGCTGTGAGCAGGATCTGCAGCGTTTTATCGATGATACACGCGAATTCGGTGGAGAGGGAGCACTTTTATATATTGATTTAGATGACTTTAAGCACATCAATGACGGATTGGGACATCAGTATGGTGATATACTGCTGAAAAATATTTCTTCCGGATTGAAGCAGATTCCGGGGGTGAATGATAATTGTTACCGCATGGGGGGTGATGAATTTATTATTCTCATCTCTCATAAGGTATATCCAAATCTGCATAATATCATTGACAGGATCAAAGCAGAGTTTGCAAAACCGTGGAGGTTAAAGGGAACGGAGTATTACTGTACCATGAGTATGGGAGTCGTGAGCTTCCCAACCGATGGCGATTCTGTGGAAGAACTGATCAAAAAAGCAGATATTGCGATGTATGATGCAAAGTGTGCAGGAAAAAACCGTGTCGCCTACTATGATGAAAATGTGATCTCCACATCCTTCAAACGACTGGATCTGGAGAAAAATATGCGCAATGCGACCCGAAATGCATTTGACGAATTTGAAGTCTATTATCAGCCAATCACGGATATCTCAAAACCGGGAATGCCATGTTCCGGTGCAGAGGCGCTGATCCGCTGGAATTCGAGGGAACTGGGCGCTATCTCCCCGACAGAGTTTATTCCTCTGGCTGAGTATTTAGGGTTGATCAATCCGATTGGGGGCTTTATTTTAAGGGAAGCCTGCATGCGCTGTAAATACTGGAATGATATGGGGCACCCGGATTATAAGGTCAATGTCAATCTTTCCGTTGTGCAGCTTTTGCAGAATGATATTGTAGAGCAGATCGCTGAGGTCATCAAAGAGACAGAGATCAATCCGAAGAACCTGACACTGGAAGTAACTGAGAGTCTGGCAATCAACGATATGAACCGCATGAAAAAGATTCTTGCGGATATAAAAAAACTCGGTGTGCGTGTGGCTTTAGATGATTTTGGAACAGGTTATTCTTCGCTGAACCATATCCGGGAAATGCCGATCGATGTGATCAAAATCGACCGGTGCTTTATTATCGATATCGGAAAAGATGATTTTTCCAATGCATTCGTCAAAATGGTGGCGGAATTGGCATCCGCCATTGATGTAAATGTCTGTGTAGAGGGTGTGGAGACGAAAGAGCAGTTAGATATTCTGCTCGGAAGCAAGATCCAGTTGATCCAGGGCTATTATTTTGGAAAACCGATGACGGCGAGAGCGTTTGAGGAGAAGTATTTATAATAATGTAACCTCTGAAACTGTGAGCACATTGTCCTGTACCTGAAAACGGATATTATAGTTTCCATAGGTGAGTCCCCAGATGCGGTCGCTGTCGTGGATGAACCGGTCCCGCGGGTCCTGAGACAGGAGTTCTAACAGCGTTTTACGGTCTGTTTCCGGGATCTTTTGCAGCAGATGGTCTGGAAAAACGACTTCTAACTGTTCTTTGCTGACAGATAAAGCAAAACCGCCTGTGGCTTCCGGGTGGCTGTCAATATGCGGCAGATAAGGCTTAATGTCGTAAATCGGTGTGCCATCCAACATATCAATGCCGGACACGGTGATAATGGGACCGAACTTTTCGTCCATTGTGACAGATTCTAATTTTACGGAAGATAATCCAAGCGGGTTCGGACGGAAAGGTGAGCGCGTTGCAAAAATACCCATGCGCACTTTCCCACCGAGCCGTGGCGGCCGGACGGTGGCAGACCAGTGTTCTCTTTTCGCTTTGGAAAATCCCCATACAAGCCAGAGGTGGGAGAAGTCCGTAAGCCCCCGGATGGCATCTGCATTTCTGTATTCCGGGGAAAAAATAATCGTTCCCTGCAATCCTTCGACAAGTCCACTCTGTCTGGGAATTCCAAATTTTTCCGGGAAACCAGTATGAATGACAGCGATTTCTTTTAATTCCATAATAACAAACTTCCTTTTATATAATGATGATCATATAGTTAATTTTAGATAACAAAAAAGCCTTGATATGATCAAGGCTTTCTCTATGCAGAAGATGGGACTTGAACCCACACGATATTGCTACCACAGGCACCTGAAGCCTGCGCGTCTGCCAATTCCGCCACTTCTGCGAACAAGCAATATTATATCTGGATTAAGAAAATAAGTCAAGACTTTTTTTGAAAAAAGTTGTTTTAATTGTATGAAAAACTTTTTACAATTTTTTTGAAAAAAGTGGTTGACATTTTTATTTTTCTTTGTTATTATTAGGAAGTCGTCACGAGCGATGACGAACATGCGGAAGTGTCGGAACTGGCAGACGAGCAAGACTAAGGATCTTGTGCTCATTGCGAGCGTGTGGGTTCAAGTCCCATCTTCCGCATTAGAGGAAGAAAAAGAGGAAACCTTTTATTTCAAAGGTTTCCTCTTTTTTTGCAGATTGTTTGTTGAAGAGTGGGGAGTGGTGGTATAATTCTGTTGCTGGAAATATGGTTGCTGTTCATTCAGCAGTAAAACACTTACTGTTTTGCTGCGTAAGAAAGTGATTCAGGAGTGAGCAGACTCCTTTTGCGAAGCAAAAACTTAAAATGAGTCTGCGAATTGTTACTGGAACGAGGTACGAGTGAACAGTAACGAAATATGCGGTCACGGGTGTTTTCCTATGGAGCGACAGAGGCGGTTGAAAAAGAAATGGAGAAATGGAACGATGGAAATTAAGAGTATATTGATAAAGGATACAACAAAAGAAGAACGCATTCGCATTGTGCAGGAAGGACTTAATCAGTGTGGGGGCGCATGTGACTTCTGTAATGGATGCGACAACCTGGGAGGAGGTTCTGTTGATGCATTTTATGAACCATATATCAATGGTGAGAAGGAACTTCGTCAGTTGAATGAGGAATACAGAAGCAATTCCGGAATGGTAAAGTAGGTGATCTGCATGAAAGCACCGGAGATTGAAAAATCAACAGAAGAGGATTATAAGTGATGGGCGAGACATGGATGAATTTGAAAAAGAGTGGTTATTCATACAGAAAAATGGTTTGAAGGATAGTGGGCTGCGGCATGAATATGAGCAGAAAGTGATTGAATTGCGAAAACTTCCTCAAAAATTAATGGCAGAGGGAAAAAATGAAGAACAGATTGCGCGTATCATGCATCAGACACGCCGGGAGATAGGAAAGCAATATAAACTCGCTTCTCCGCCACTGTTCCGGGAATATATTTATGCAGCAACAGAGAAAAAATATGGAGATCCATTGGGACCGACATTTGAAATGCTGTGTAAAACAAAAAATTACAGGCAGATTATAGAATCTGCTTCCAGACCGATTGAAAATCTGGATGATCGTTTGACATTGGAAGGATTTCGGGTCTGGTATGAGGGAGGAAAAAAAGATGGTATTTAAAACGACAGGTGACAAAGGAAAACCGGCAATCCTGTTTTTTCATGCAATGGGAGTAACCGGTGACAGCAGTATGCCTGTGGCAAGCTGTTTGAAGGATAAATATTACTGTATTATGCCAACTTCAACGGTGTACTGTGACGGACAGAAATATCTTGGCAAAACAGATGAGATACGGCAGATTATGAATTTTTTGAAAGGGCAGGGAATCTGTGAGATAGAACTTATAGTGGCTTCCTCAATAGGTGCGGATCTTGCACTGGCATTTCTGGCAAACACAAAGATTACGGTAAAGCATGTCTTTTTTGACGGAGGACAGTTTGCGCAGATTGGGAAGACAATGAGGAAGATCATGTGTCCTTTTTTATATCTGGCAATAAAAAGTCTCTACTGGTCAAAAGGAAAAACGTTAAAGAAAATCATGTGGTGTGATGATGATAATATAAAGCCGTATTTTATAGAAGCTGGCAGGAAGATAACATATGGAAATCTGAGGAGACAGCTTTTGGACAGTTTAGAGGACAGACCATTTCCAGAGCTGCCAGACGAATTCCAGAAAAATATATTCTGGGAGTTTGGCAGTAAAGAAGACCATTTTAAGTATAGAAACGCAATTATGCAGACTTATAAGTATGGAACTTTTCCGGTTTTTGAGGGATATAACCATATGCAGTATCAGATCCTTGATCCAAAAGGATTTGCCGGGATGCTGGAATCGATCATTGAGACGGATCAATTGCCGGAGTTGCCGTTTATGAGAAGAGGAAAGTGAATATGTACATAGAATTTGAAAAATGGTTGAATGATATTCTAGAGGAAAATATGCCGATACCAGGAGTTGCTATAAATTTTAATCTTTATGAAGAAGCAGATTTATATTGGTCTATACAACTGATTTGTGCTTCGTATTTTGATGAAGCAGATCAAGACTGGTGTTGTGAAGAAGAATTTAGCTCTGGAGAAAATGTATTCTGCTGGAAAGCAGAGATGGGATGGGAAGAGATATTCGATATTTCCTGTCAAATGATAAAAAGGTATATTTCTGAGGGAAAATATGCAGAAGAATTGAAAAAATATGAAGCAATTTCGACTGGATTTGTAGATGGAGATTTGAAAATTCTTTATCAAAAGTAAATAATTTAAAATATAAAAACAAAAAATATTGAATATTTCATAGACTGATGTTATATTAGAAATACAGAAAGCACCCACTCCAAAGTGGATGCTCCCGAATAAGGTTTATTTACCTCTCAATGAGAGGCGCCCATCTCGTTTGCTGACGGGGTGGGCATTATTTTTTTCTCTTGTTGTTCCTGTCTCGGTCGAGAAAGGCAAGAAACGCAATAACTAAGCTTCCAAAAGAAATCAGTAAACTAATGATTCCTATAAATATCATAATAATATCTGATGCTGTCATAATCACGCGCCTCCCTTCCTATGTACTCTGCCTAAGCATATAATTGGAGCGGGAGGCTACCACCCTGTCATGGGTACTTTCTGTGTATTTATACAATAACATTGTAGAAAGAAAATTACAATAAAAATCAAACATTTGTTCGCAAATTGAATGGGAAAACGTAGAAAGCAGTTGTAAGTGTGGACTTTAGTAAAATCCTTACAAAAAATCGATCTATTTTTATCAGAAAAATTAGTGTTATCGACTAAAAACGAGACATTTATTGAATTTCTACCATGCATGCGCTAAGATGAAGAAAAAATGTTGACTGGAACGGTGGGAAATGAGAAAGATAGCATTGATCATGGATGGCTGGAAAAGGTATCTGACGTTTGCATGGCCGGCAGGAATTTTAAACAGGATCAAACAGACAAACGAAGATATAAATCTTTACATCTTTAACAGCTCTGGCGGATGGAGCGGGGATAAAGATTATGATGCGGGGGAATATAATATTTATAATCTGCCGGATCTGACACAGTTTGATGGGATTATTGTGGATCTGAATAACATCAGTGATGAAAAAATTTCAGCACGTGTGACAGAGCGCGTAAGGGAATCCGGGGTACCGGCAATCTCTATTGGAAATAAAATCGATGGATTTTATTATGCAGGGATCGACAACCGGAAAGTGATGCGCGAGCTGATCACACATCTTTATGAAGTACATGGATGCAGAAGTTTCTGGTTTGTGATGGGAAGGGAAGAAAACTATGAAGATCGCTGCAGAACAGAAGCTTTGCGGGAATATTTACAGGAAAAAGGCATTTTCTGTGGGAAAGATGTCTTTTATCATGAAAGCTTTGAGTACGAGTGTGGAGTGCATGGATTTGATAAATTGTATCCAAAACTGAAAAAGCTGCCGGATGCTGTGATCTGTGGGAGTGACAATATTGCGGTAGGTGTGTGTGAGGCGGCACAAAAAGCAGGCTTTGAGATTCCAAAAGACTTTTTTGTGACAGGATTTGATGATTTTGATAAAGCTTTTTATTATAAACCGAAACTGACGACTGTCCGCCATATCCGTGAGGACGTGGGAGAGTTGTGCGTGGATATTTTTCTGGAATTGTGGAAAGGGGAAAAACTGCCACAGTGCCATTACACGAAAACAGAGTGCATTTTCCGGGAGAGCTGCGGTTGTGAGAGCGGAGAAAAAGAGGATGTTTACTATCAGAAAAATCAGATTATGTACGGCATTGAGACAAGGCGTTTCGAGGATCAGGTGCTTGCTCTGGAATATGAACTGATGCGCTGCAACACCGTTCAGGAAATGATGTATTGTATTCCGCAGTGCATTCCTTCCTTAAAGTGCGATGCCATGTATCTGGTGTTAGATCCGCATATGGATGCCTTTAAAAATCAGACAGAGGTGTATTACAATGCGAGACTTCTGGAAAACGAGGGATTTCTGACGGAGGGATATCCGGAGCGCATGAAAGTTGTGTTTGCATATGAAAACGGTGTGGTCAGGGAAGATGCAGGCATGGAGATACAGGGGATTTTTCCAATGTTCGATGCAGCCGGAGGCGGGGTGGATTTTCTGTTCCTTCCAATGCATTTTAAGGACAGGGCAGTAGGTTATCTGGTGATCCACAATGCTGTCTATCTGATGGAAAAACAGTATCTTTTTTCAGTGGTAAAGACACTGATCAATGCGATGGAGAATCTGCATAAAAAGGAAAAACTTGCCTATATGAATGAGGTGCTTGCAAAGATTTCCTTGAAGGATTCCATGACCGGGATGTATAACCGTCTTGGATACCAGAAAAATGCAGAGCGCATGTTTGTGGAAGCAAAAGAGCAGAAAAAGAAACTTCTGGTCATGTATATTGATATGGATCGGCTGAAATTTGTGAATGACCATTATGGACATGAATATGGTGATTTCTCAATCGTGACGATCGCAAAGGCGATTATGAAATGCAGCCGGATGGATGCAGTTCCGGCAAGAATGGGCGGCGATGAGTTTGTGCTGCTCCAGATTGCAGAAACAGAGGCGGAAGGTGCAAAGATTGCGGAGCAGATCGAGGCGGAATTAAAGAAGGTCTCTGCGCAGATGCAGCTTCCATTTATGCTTGGGGCGAGCGTGGGAGGTATTGTCAGGACACCGGAAATGCAGGATTCATTAGAAGAACTGTTAAAGGAAGCGGAGACTCTGATGTATGAGGAGAAAATGAGAAAGAAAGTTATGCGCACGGAATAAAAATAAATTTTTTTGCCGAAAAAGTGTATTTTTTGTCAAACAGTTTTTACATTTGCCGGAAAAAGCGTTATAATACGACACGGTTAAAAGAAGATGTGAGGTGATGACCGTGTTTTTTGAAAAAGCAAAAGCGAAAAATGCAAAAATCCAGATGTCCGAGGCTTTTATCACAAGCGTGTTTTTAGCGCTTTCCGGTGGATTTCAGGATGCGTATACTTATTTTACCAGAGATGAGGTATTCTCAAATGCGCAGACCGGAAACGTGGTACTGATGAGCCAACACTTTATGTTGGGAGAATGGCAGAGAGGGCTGCATTACCTGATACCGCTGCTCGCATTTGCCGGAGGCGTTTTTTTTGCAGACTGTGTACAGGGAAAGTTTAAATATGCCAACCGCCTGCACTGGAGACAGGGCATTTTACTGTTGGAAATTCTGATTTTATTTGGTGTTGGATTTATTCCGCAGGATTATAATATGCTTGCGACAACATTAGTTTCATTTTCCTGTGCAATGCAGGTGCAGACATTCCGCAAAGTTGGTGGATATTCGTATGCGAGTACGATGTGTATCGGAAACTTAAGAAGTGGCACGGCGGCATTGTCGGCGTATATGAGGGACAGACGCCCGGAACAGGTTCGTCAGGCAATGTATTATTTTGGAATCATCCTGTTCTTCGCAGTGGGAGCAGGAATCGGTGGAAATCTGTCTATGCGGCTTGGATTTAAGGCAATCTGGATTTCAAGTGCTATTTTAGCGATCAGCTTTTTATTAATGTTTATAGAAGAAAAGGAAAATTCATTATGTTAAACCAGTTTTCAAGAACAGAGTTATTATTAGGAAAAGAGGCGATGGAGAAGCTCGAACACTCCAGAGTGGCTGTCTTTGGTGTCGGCGGCGTCGGCGGTTATGTCTGCGAGGCGCTTGTGCGAAGCGGCGTGGGAGCGTTTGATCTGATCGATGATGACAAAGTATGTCTGACAAACTTAAACCGTCAGATCATTGCAACAAGAAAGACAGTGGGAAAGTATAAGGCAGAGGTGATGCGTGACCGTATCTTGGAAATCAATCCGGAGGCGGATGTACGGATCCACAAGTGCTTTTTCCTGCCGGAAAATGCGGATGATTTTCCGTTTGACGAATATGATTACATTGTGGATGCGGTGGATACTGTGACAGCAAAAATCGAGCTTGTCATGAAGGCGAAGGAAAAGGATATCCCGATCATCAGCAGCATGGGTGCGGGAAATAAGCTTGACGGAAGCCAGTTTAAGGTGGCAGATATTTATAAGACGAAAGTATGCCCATTGGCAAAAGTAATGCGCCGCGAACTCAAAAAGCGCGGAGTGAAGAAGCTAAAGGTTGTGTATTCCGAAGAAATCCCTACCAGACCAATCGAGGATATGTCCATCAGCTGCAGGACAAACTGCATCTGCCCGCCGGGAGCGAAGCATAAGTGCACCGAGCGCCGTGACATTCCGGGAAGCGTGGCGTTTGTTCCTTCGGTGGCAGGATTGATCATTGCCGGGGAAGTGGTAAAAGATCTCGTGAAAGTGTCATAATATTCAAAAAAAGTTATGGTGTAAAACCATAGCTTTTTCTTTTGCCGGATGGTTATAAAAAATATTCCATCCAGCATAAAATATGCTATAATAACTTTATCTGAAAACAAAGGAAAAGGGAGATTCATTACATGGAAAAACAGCAGAAAAAATATCTTTATGCAGACAAGGCAGAGCAGATAAAGAGAACGAATAGATTCCTGACCATGGGAGTGATCGTATATTATT
>ERZ808240.3528-NODE-3528-length-15074-cov-12.730475_pt1 | contig 15074 bp, 11 predicted proteins | sample MGYA00521084_ERZ808240 | MGnify/ENA primary metagenome ERZ808240 (study PRJEB31516, sample SAMN03275571) | gut metagenome | biome: mammalia-associated habitat; material: feces | host: Papio cynocephalus | place: Kenya | collected 2012-08-06 ... | reverse complement strand
ACGCTGACGTCGATGGCAGACACCGTGCTGAACAACAAGGACATGACGCGTCTTGTGAAAGAAAATCCAAAAATGGCAGCAGGGGTAGCAGCCGTTGCAGCCATAAGCAGCGCTGCGATTTCTTATTTCAAGAACATGAGCGCTAACGCTGAAGCCCAAAAACAGTTGGCTGAGAGCATGAGGGACATTGTCAGCGGATTCGAGGCTGGTAAGGCTGGCATACTCAGGTCGGTGGAAATCATCGGTGCCTTAGTCAAGGCCAACCAAGGCTTCATGGCTGTCTATGAGCCTTTGCGCAAGAGGTTCTTAGACGATGGTGACTTCAATCTCACCAAAGAGGAACTCAAGCATGAACTCATGACGCTTGCCGCGGCAACAAAAAAATACACGGAAATTTCACATGCAAAGATAAAATGATTATGGAAAAAGAAGAATTAAGATCTGCTGAGGGCGAGCAGGAAGCATCTGGCAACCAACTCGTGCCATCGGAGGAAGAATACGACGACTATGAGATTGTGCCAGCCGAAGACAATGGTGGTAGGCAGGTGGCGGATTGGGCTGACAAGGGCATACAGCTCGCCCAAGAGGTTTCGGGACTTGCCGACAAATTCAACACTGGGGTTAGCCTGGCTCAAAACGTGTCGGATGTATATCGCGACTGTCTGAGCTTGCATGAGCACAGAAAGGAGCTGGAGTGCATGACCCAGGCGCAGATAGTGAAGACGGCAGCCAAGCTCAAGGCTACGGAGACGTTCATGAACAATACCTTTGCCGAGCGCAATGGTGCGTTGCAGGAACACTACAAAGTTCTTGATGATGCCCTTAAAAAGGGTGACCGTGAGCTTATCATAGCAGCGATGTCGAGCATAGGTGGCATTGTGACAAAGTCGCCCCTGGCAGACATTGAGAAGTTGTGCGAGAATTTCGATGACTCCATTGATGACCTGCTGGACCTTGACTAAACAGAACATTGTCAAACACTTACGATTACCTTATAAAAATCTCACACGATAAGTATACCCCGACCGCAAGGTCGGGATCATGCCGTCGGCATGACAATGAAACGTAATCGGCACACTGGTGAAAAGGCAACGCCTATCCACTGGTGTGCCGATAATCATGCTTTATTTTATTTCATAACGCCAGATATTTTAGTAACCTGAGTTTGGGATAAGCAAGGCTGATGAATTAGTCCTTATTTAGGCTCACCCTATTGGCATTTCGCAAATCTTCCAATGTAATATCGGCTTCTTGAATGATCCCCTTGCCCAGGAGTGCGGCCCTTTTTGTGCTGGGCAATAATGGATGTCTGGGAGTCGTTCAATGTTTGCCGTCAAATATGGCGAGGTTTTTGAATGAGGTATCCGCAAAAGTCCATGCTTGACAATGATGATTTCATCACACTCTCCTTTCTCTGCTATCAAGGCATTGAGACGGCTGCGGTCGATACTTTTGTAGTCATACGTTATAGTGTCGTCTTCGACCACTTGCACATCTTCAAGAAACTTGAAAATACCGAGATATGGGAGTTCCGCACTCTCTACAATGGTATCTGTACAGCTTCCCCCACAGGGTTTGTCGGTTGCGCCGAACTTTGTCATAATCAAATTGTTATTGTCGTGTTGCAAAGATAGTGTTTTAAAAAGGAAAAATGTGGTTATAAATCTTATATAATTGCCCCAAAAACATTAACTTTGCGTATGTTATAGAACTTGATAAAAAATCGACGATATTAAATTAATTGCCATGAAACAGTTTTTATTGACTTTGTTGATGACGTTTGCTTTTGGCATTTGTTCGGCACAGACCGAGCACATGAAGTTCATGGGAATTCCCATGGAAGGCACTTTGCAATCGTTTACAGACAAGTTAGTGGCCAAGGGCTTTACTCCTATGGGTGTTCAAGACGGTATTTCAGTATTAACAGGAGAATTTGCCGGTTACAAGGATTGCTCAATTTTGGTTGTCACTGACAAACAGAGATTGATTTGCAAAGTTTGCGTATTGTTTCCTGCGAAAGACAAATGGGGCGAGCTGGAAAGCTGTTATCTTAACTTCAAATCAATGCTAACTGAAAAATATGGAGTGCCAAATGTTTGCGAAGAGAAATTTCAAAGCAAATATGTCAATGATGACCAGAGTAAGATGCTAGAACTCATTATGGACAGATGCAAATACTATAGCGTTTTCGATGGTTTAAATGGTGACATACAATTGGAGATAAAACATAGTGACGATTGCTTTGTCATGATTAGCTACTTCGACAACGTCAATCAAGACAAGTTGAGAAAGCGAATTATGGATGACTTATAATCAATTAATCATTGGTGTTAGTCAGCTATAATCGCTTGATAAATTAACATAGCGTCTCAACGCCGAGCCGGAATTATTGTTTGATTTTTGATTCTCTATCCTTAAAGCAACATATAATGAAAAAGATTTTGTTTATCTTGTTTACGCTCTTCGCAATGAGCTCACAAGTTGACGCGCAGATTCTAAGAGCTGAAGAACTTGAGAAGTATGCCATGGAAAAGTATGGCAAGAAGTGGGTTGACGCTGCCACCAACCTTGCTTCACGGCTTACTCTCGACAAGAACAATGGTATCACCTATGTGCAGGTCATTCCAGCAGAAGGCAAAACGAAAGATCAACTTTATGTGCTGCTCAACTATTGGTTTACCGCAACATTCAATGATGCCAATTCTGTGATAAAGCTGAACGACAAGGAAATTGGCACTATCATAGCGCAAGGTTATGTTGCCAACATAGCAAAACATGAAGGAGGGTATAATATTTATACCGTAAGCATTAGACCCATTATCAAGTGTGATATAAAGGATTGCAAGGTGAGAATAACGTTAACTGTACCATGTTATGACGTGGTTTGCATGGAAGGTGCAGGTGTCTTAGGTGGTATTACCAGTGGTATGAACGGTTCTTATACTCCACCAGTTCGCTCCGACGAAAAGTGGTTAATAGATAAATGCTTTCCATTTGTTAGGAAAGATCCCCACAAGAAAACATCTTGCAAGGCACTTGTCATGGCTCATGCCTATTCTAATGTTGTCATGGACAAAATGGAAGAATGCATAAAAAACGGCTTGTCTGGGAATGAAGGTGACGATTGGTGAACTTGAAGTCCGTATTTTAAATAAATATGATGAAAAGTGTATCTCAGAATTATAGTTATGCTAATAATTCAAGTGGTGGGCTTATTAATGTATCTATTGCTCAGCATAGTGAGAGATCTTTTCAACAGTGCAGCACACGAAACGACGTAACGTAATAATAGATAGAGAATAATGGAGACAATCAAGAACGACAAGCTCACGCTTACCGTCTCGGAGCATGGGGCTGAGCTGCAAAGCATCAAGGACAATGGGGGAGAGGAGTATCTTTGGCAGGGTGACCCGGCTTATTGGGGACGGCGCTCGCCGATTCTCTTCCCGATAGTGGGTACGGTTTGGAAAAACAAGTATCGCGTCAGCGGCAGGGAGTATGAGCTCTCACGTCATGGCTTCGCCCGCGACATGGAGTTCAAGCTTCTTGCAAAGGGCGAGAGCCAGGTGGTATACGGCTTGCACGACAACGCGGAGACGATGAAGGCGTATCCTTTCCAATTCAACCTTGCCGTGAGCTATAAGTTGACAGGCAACAAGATTCGCGTGGTGTGGCACGTGGAGAACACCGACGACAAGGAAATCTATTTCCAGGTTGGTGGCCATCCCGCCTTCATGGTGCCTGGGGCAAAGGCTGGCGAGCCGATTAAGGGCGCGCTTCGTTTCGACAACCCGGAACCCATGCGCGTGTTCATCAGCAAGGAGGGCTTCCTCACTAAGGGTTATCACGAGGTGCCTACCGACAATGGGCTCTTCGCATTCACCGAGGACACGTTCAAGGACGACGCCATCGTGTTCGATCACAGTCAGCTACGCCACGTGGAGTTGCTTGACGAGGCCGGCAAGCCACACGTGACGCTCGACTTCAAGACCCCAGCCGTGGGCATCTGGACACCTTGTGGCAAGCACGCTCCGTTCATCTGCATCGAGCCGTGGTATGGCGTGGCAGATTGGGAGGGATATGATGGTGAGCTCAAGGATAAATACCTCATAAACAAGCTGTTGCCTGGCAGCAGCTTCATGAGTGAGTATGTCATCACGATAGGCTAAAAAACATCGCGATGGCTTGTCCGTGTAAAGCCATCGCGATTCAAGCGTAAAGCCATCGCGATTCAAGCGTAAGGCCGGCGCGATTCAAGCGTGGAGGCGACGCGATTCAAGCGTGAAGCCGAACGGCATCAAGACAGGCTAAATGAGGCCTGTGATGTCGCTGAACGACGTGGCGCGAAAGAGCCGGGGGAAGCAGCCGTTTTCCTCGGCTCTTTCCATTTTCCATTGCAACTCGTAGGGCACGTGGACGGCGTATCCGCCAAGGTCAAGCACTGGCAGGATGTCGCTTTTGAACGAGTTGCCGACCATGCATAGCTGGTCGATGCCGACGTTGAAAAGCTGGCAGAGGTGCTCGTATTCGCGCGCGGTCTTGTCGGCCACCACTATGCAGTCGTCGAAGTAAGGCGCGAGCCCCGACCTCTTGAACTTGTTTTCCTGGTCAAGGTTGTCGCCCTTGGTGAACACCACCATCTTGTATCTTCCATAATCGTGGAGGGCTTTCAGCGTTCGCTCAACGCCTGGCAGTGGCGTGGCGGGCATGTTGAGCAGGCTTTTGCCAAGACGTATGATTTTCGTGATGATGCCACTATCCACTTTGCCTCCCGATATTTTTATGGCGTTCTCTATGAGCGATATAGTGAATGCCTTGCTACCATAGCCGAGGAGCGGCATGTTGGCCGTTTCCGTGCTAAAGAGGCTCGTGGCTATCTCTTGCTTGGCGCCATAGGGGGAAAGCAGCTGGCAATAGCTGTTCTCCACGTCGTCGAAATGGCCTTGGCAGTCCCAAAGCGTATCGTCGGCATCGAAGGCAAGCAACCTTATGTCGCAATCGCTCAGATGTTTTATGCGAGATGTTTTCATTTCCGTGACTATAATTCTTCTTATTGTTTTTTCATCTCGAAGACCAGCGTGCCGCCCTTGGCGATGTCGGCGTGCTTGATGGCCGTGCCCTTGACGCGCCTTCCATTCAGCAATACACCATCGACGAGGTACCTGTCTTGCGAATAGTTCTCGGCCTTGATGGTGATTGTCTTCCCGTTTTCCAAGTGCAGGGTGGCGGTCTCGAAGAGAGGCGTGCCAAGCTCATACTCGCAGCTCACGGGGTTGAGAGGATAGAATCCCAAGGCGCTAAGTACATACCACGCCGACATCTGTCCGCAATCTTCGTTGCCGCACAGACCAGCGGGAGAGTCGTTGTACAGCTTGGTGAGTATCTCCCTCACGTATTTCTGCGTCTTGTGTGGCTGTCCTATCTTGTTGAAGATGTAGGCGGCGTGGTGGCTTGGCTCGTTGCCATGCGCGTATTGCCCTATCATGCCCGTGCTGAAGAGCGGCAGCTTGGCGTTGGCCTTTGGCGTGTAGGTGAAGAAGCTGTCGAGCTTCTCGGCAAAGGCCTTCTTGCCCACGAGCTTTTCCAGGCCCTTGATGTCGTGCTGCACCGACCACATGTAGTGCCATCCGTTGCTCTCGCAGATGTGCGAGGTGTAGTCGTCGGGCGAGTAGGCGGGCTGGAACGTGCCGTCGGCGCGTCGGGGCTGCATGAACGTGCTGCCCTTGCAGTAGACGTTGCGATAGTTCAGCGCGCGCTTGGCGAAAGTCTTGTAAACGTCGGTCCGTCCCATGCTTTTCGCCAATGCCGCTATGCAAGCGTCGTCGTAGGCATACTCCAACGTGCGCGAGAGCGACCAGTCGTCGCCGAGCGATGGCTCCTTGACATCGTAGGGCACGTAGCCGAGCTTCTTGTAGAGCCCTATGCCGCGATAATTGTCGAGGTTGGCTGTCTTGACGCATTGCTCGAGAGCCTCCTCCTTGTCGATGCCGGGCACACCTTTGAGCACCGCCTCCGCTACCACGGACGCGGCGTGGTAGCCAATCATCATGTCGGTCTCAGAAGACCACATGTTCCATACCGGGAGCCGTCCATTCTCCTTGCTGAAGGCCAAGAGCGAGTTTACCATGTCGCTCGCTCGCGACGGCATGAGTAGGTCGTAGAGTGGGTGAGCTGCCCGATAGGTGTCCCACAGGGAGCAGGTCTCATAGTTGTTCCAGCCAGAGGTCTTTCGCGGCTTCCTGTCGGCCCCGAGATACATGCCGTCCACGTCGCACAACAGCGTAGGGGCTATCATGGCGTGGTAGAGCGCCGTGTAGAAGACGGTTTGTTGCGCGTCGGTGCCGCCTGTTATCTCTATCCTTCCGAGCTCCTTGTCCCATTCGCTTTCGGCACGCTGGCGCATGGCGTCGAAGTCGAGGGTTGACACTTCGGCCGCAAGGTTTTTCCTCGCGCCTTCCGTGCCCGTCGGCGATATTGCGGTTGCCACGACGAGTTGGCTCGGGCCATCCGTGGCGAACCTTATGTGTGCCACCACGCCTTCGCCGTCAGCATGGCCGTCGAGCTTGGTCTTCTTTATCTCCACTGCCAGCATGGGCTGCGAGAAACGCGTACGGAACCAGACCTTTTGGTTGCGTGCCCACCCGTCGGAGAAGCGATAACCCTCGATGGTGAACGAGTCGACCACCGTAATCTTGGAATCAGTGGTGGCATCCCAGTTCATGGCCTTTGCGAGATTGAGGATGACCATGCGCTCCTTGCCGTTCTTGGGGAAGGTGTAGCGCTGCACGCCGCAACGTGGCGTGGCCGTCAGTTCCACGTTGATGTCGTAGTCGGTCAGTCGAACTTGATAATAACCTGCGTGTGCCGTCTCGTCATTGTGGCTGAAGCGCGAATAGACTCCAAGCGGGGCCTTGGCTTCGCGCATGGGCAGCGTGACCGGCATGAACGAGATGTCGTACATATCGCCCGCGCCCGTGCCAGACAGGTGGGTGTGGCTGAAACCGGCTATCGTGCTGTCGGGATAGAAGTATCCGGCTATGCGATCCCATCCTGGCAAGCCATTGTCGGGGCTGAGCTGCACCATGCCAAACGGTGCCTGCGCGCCCGGGTACGTGTTGCCGGTGTAGTCGGTCCCTATCAGCGTGTTCACTTTCTTGGCGTAGTTGCCAGCCAATGACGCCAATGGCAGCAGGAACGCGATAACCGCGGCTATGCATGATCTTGTCTTCCTCATATAATGTCTTCTTGTGATGAAATGTCGTGATGATTGTCGTGTGCGTGGGGTTGGGAAAAGAAAAGGCCGAGACTTGTTTCTCAAAGCCCGGCCTTGGCGATATAGGCATCTCAAAAAAGAGCCTGATAAAGTTCCTCTTGTATTAGTCGTTCTTGTCGTCGAGCATCTCGAACCCGCAGTAAGGCACGAGAACCTTCGGCACGCGAATGCCCTCAGGCGTCTGGTTGTTCTCGAGGATGGTGGCCACGATGCGAGGCAAGGCGAGCGCCGAGCCGTTGAGCGTGTGGCAGAGCTCAATCTTCTTGCTGTCCGCGCGGCGGAAGCGGCAGTGCAGGCGGTTTGCCTGATAGCTCTCGAAGTTGCTCGTGGAGCTCACCTCCAGCCAGCGCTTCTGCGCGGCAGACCATGTTTCGAAGTCGACACAGATGCTTGACGTGAAGCTCATGTCGCCACCGCAGAGCAGCAGGAGGTGATAAGGGAGCTCCAGCTTCTTGAGCAATCCCTCCACGTGGTCGAGCATCTCGTGCCATGACTTGTAAGAGTGCTCTGGCGTGTCGATGCGCACGATCTCCACCTTGTCGAACTGGTGCAGGCGGTTGAGGCCACGCACGTCCTTGCCATAAGAGCCGGCCTCGCGACGGAAGCATGCCGAATAAGCGCAACGCTTGATAGGCAGGTCCTTCTCGTCGAGAATCTCGTCGCGGAAGAGGTTCGTGACAGGCACCTCGGCCGTAGGGATGAGGAAGAGGTTGTCGAGGTTGGCATGATACATCTGCCCCTCCTTGTCGGGGAGCTGGCCCGTGCCGTAGCCGGAAGCCTCGTTCACGACGAAAGGAGGCTGAATCTCAACGTAGCCGGCCTTGCGGGCCTCGTCGAGGAAGAAAGCCTCGAGTGCACGTTGGAAACGAGCCATCTTGCCTATGTAGACAGGGAAACCGGCCCCCGTGATCTTCACGCCGAGGTCGAAATCCACGAGATTGAACTTCTTGAGCAAGTCCCAGTGGCAAAGCGCGCCCTCTGGCAGTTCGGGCTTCACGCCGCCTTCCTTGATGACGACATTGCTTGAGGCGTCCTTGCCTTCTGGCACCTCGTCGTTGGGGATATTTGGGATGTCGAGAAGCTCGTGGGTCATGTCGGCCTGAGCCTTGTCGTAGAGCTCTTGGAGAGCCTTGTCGTCGGCCTTGAGTTCAGCCACCTGAGCCTTGACCTGCTCGGCCTCGTCTTTCTTTCCCTCTTTCATCAGTCCGCCGATTTGCTTTGATAGCTGGTTCTGCCGCTGCTTGTTGCTGTCGAGCTTTTGTTGCGTCTCACGGCGTATCTTGTCGTATTCGAGTACTTTCTCCACTGCTTCACGCGCGTTGGGGAAATGCTTTTTCTCCAATCCTTTAACTACGCGCTCTGTCTCTTCGGTAATGAGCTTTAATGTAAGCATGACACTTTTAAGTATTTAAATAGTTTTTCTTTTGCTTGCAAAGTTACAAAGAATATGTGTCATTAATAGCTTTTTTGATGATATGTTTTATCCAAATCATTCAATTTGTTGCGTGGTGGATGAATGAAAAAAGCGGGGCAGACAGGATCTGCTCCGCTTGTATTTGAATGTAAGCGTTATTCTTACTTCACGTAAACCACGGCGAGACGGTTAGACGTAACGCCCTGTACGCCCTTACCAGAAGCGCTGTCGACGATGACGCCACGAGTCTTCAGGTAGCTTGCCACCGCGTCGGCGCGAGCCTGTGACAGGCGGTCGTTGAGCTCCTTAGAGCCCTCAGGAGAAGCTGTACCCACAATCTCCACGTGGCTGCCGCTCTTGATGTTGTTGAGGGCCTTCTTCATCTCAGGAACCAGAGCAGACTTGCCCTGCTGGAATGTGACGAAGAAGAGGTTGTCGATGCGGACGGTGTTGGTCTTCGTGGTCTCCTTTTCGACTGGAACTTCCTTGATGACTTCCTTGACAACCTCCTTAGGCTTCTGCGCGAGCTGTGCGCGGAGGTCGTTGATCTCGTCGTTCAGAGGAGTGACGTCAAGCTTCTTGAAGTTGTGAGTGCCGTTGGAAGTCTTGAACTTGTAGTTGAGGCCAACCTGGAGAGCGAGCTGTGCGCAACGCTTGTCCATCTGCACGGCGTCCTTAGGTCCGTGAGTCAAGTTCCAGTAGATGCCTGGCTCAATGTAAAGCTGCACGGGCTTGCTTGCGCCACCGATGTTCCATGCGAAAGTCATGGATGTCTTGGCCGTGAGGTCGTCGTTGTCGCCGACGTTACCGTCTTCGTTGAGGGCCTTGTCGCCAAAATACTTGTTGAAACCGATACCCAGCTCAGTGCCGAGCTCGAACACCTTGTTCTCGTTGTAGCCGAGGAAGAGGTTTGTCCAGTTGATGGTTCCGTTCAGGCCGAAGTTGAACGACTTGACCGCTGTCTTTGAGTTGAGAACGAGGTTCTCAGGAACCTGTGCCACGAAGCGGTTTTCGCCGAAGTTGGCGAGTGCCTCAAAGTTGGCGCCAAAGACAGGAGAGAAGTTCTTGCCGAGCTTCAAGCCGAAATTGGGGTTGAGTGGGAATGTGTGGTTAAACGTAAGAGGTGTTGAAGCACCAATCTTGGCTCCTAAATACCAGTTGTCGAAAAACTTTGCTTTTTGTAGTCCTTCCTGTGCGTTTGCGCTACCACAACCAAGGGCTACGATGGCTAATGCCAAAATCGCTTTCTTCATAGTGTTAGTTATTTGTGTGTTTTTGCTTAATATATGGTGCAAAGATATGCCTTTTTTCTGAATGTCATGTCACGTTTTCGGAAAAAAACGATTTGGCGTTTGTTTTTTCTTGATTTATGTTACGTTAAAGTCTGTTTTTTAAACGTAAAAATGGCAGGGCACCCACCGGTGCCCTGCCTCTGCCAAAAAAATATAAATTGATAGGTCGGTTACTTTCGCAAGTAACTATCTACTTCAGCAGCTACTTCTCTGCCACTTGCCAGTGCCCTGACCACGAGGCTGGCACCGCTTGCGGCATCTCCGGCTACGAAGACGTTGGCCGGATATTCCGGCTGTTGTGGCCTGAGGAACCCCATGGCGAGCAAGACCATGTCGGCCTTGATAACCTCTGGCTCCTTGGCCGGCTTCATCAGTGGGCGGCCACCATCTGGGTTGGGAACCCACTCTATTTCTTGCACTTTCACGCCCGTCAGCTTGCCGTTCTTGCCAAGGAACTCAAGCGAGTTGATGTTCCATCGGCGCGTGCATCCCTCCTCGTGAGCGAACGTGGTCTTGAGGGTGCGCGGCCAATTTGGCCATGGGTTTTTGGGGTCGTCGGGGCCGTCCACGGGCTTGGGCATGATCTCTATCTGGGTCACGCTCTTCGAGCCTTGCCGGTGTGCGGTGCCAATGCAGTCGGAGCCAGTGTCGCCACCGCCTATGACAAGCACGTCCTTGCCCTTGGCGTTGACGAGCTGGTCTTTGGAGAACTCCTCGCCCATGAGCACCCTGTTTTGCTGCGACAGCATCTCAAGGGCGAAATACACGCCTTTCAAGTCGCGTCCTGGAATCTTGAGGTCGCGGGCTTGCGGCGTGCCCGTGCAGACGACCACGGCGTCGAACTCCTTGGAGAGTTGCTCTATGGTGGTCTTCTTGGTGTTGTCAAGGGTGTTGTCGTTTTGTATGTTCGTCGGCTCCGTGGGGTTTACCGGCACCAGCATCACGCCGAACTCGAACTTTATGCCCTCCATCCTCAGGTATTCCATCTTCCTGTCGATGAGAGCCTTGTTGAGCTTGAAGTTTGGTATGCCGAAGCGCAACAGTCCACCCGCGTTCTCGCGAGCGTCGTAGACGGTTACCTCGTAGCCTCTTTGGTTCAGCTGTGTAGCCACGCTGAGTCCCGAGGGGCCAGCTCCGACCACGGCCACCTTCTTGCCGTTGCGCTTGGGAATGTGCGGATGCACGAAGTCCTCGTTGTAGGCGTGCTCGATGATGGCGGCCTCATTCTCGCGATTGGTCGTCGGCTCGTGCTCCATGAGGTTGAGCACGCACGCCTTCTCGCACAAGCCAGGGCAGACACGCCCAGTGAACTCGGGAAAGTCGTTTGTGGCCGTTAGCAACTCGTAGGCGAGCTTCCAGTCGCCTTTGTATAATGCGTCGTTCCATTCCGGCATCTTGTTGTGGAGGGGACAAGCCCAATGGCAGAACGGCACACCGCAATCCATGCACCGGCTTGCCTGCAACTGCCTGTCGCGCGAGTTGAGGGTTTGCTCCACCTCGCCGAAATCGTGTATTCTATCATGTATCGGACGGTAGCCGGCCTCTTTCCGCTCTACCTCCAGAAATCCTCTTGGATTACCCATGTGTCTTAATGTCTAATTTGTTGATAATTTTAACATCCGGCAATGTCAGAAGTCTCTTTGAATGTCGGAAATCTTCTGCTGGAGCTTCTTCACCTGCTCCTCTTGCAACACGCGCTTATACTCGATAGGCACCACCTGGATGAAGTCCTCTATGTAGCGGTTCCAGTCGTCGAGCATCGTCCGGGCGAGCTTTGAGCCCGTGTAGAGATAATGCTGGCGCACGAGCTCGTGTAGCTCCTTGCGGTAATTGGTTTCCTCCACAAGGTTGATTTCCACCATTCCCATGTTGCAATAGTAGTCGAAGTCGTGATCCTTGTCCCAGACATAAGCCACACCTCCCGACATGCCTGCGGCGAAGTTGCGCCCTGTCTTTCCGAGCACGACCACGCGTCCTCCGGTCATGTACTCGCAGCAGTGGTCGCCAGCTCCCTCCACGACGGCTATGGCGCCAGAGTTTCTCACGGCGAAGCGCTCGCCGACCTTGCCGTTGACATATAGCTCGCCAGTGGTGGCACCGTAAAGGCCAGTGTTGCCGGCGATGATGTTGTCCTCGGCGTTGAAGTTGGACCTGATGGGTGGCAGGATGCTGATGCGACCGCCAGAGAGACCCTTGGCGAAGTAGTCGTTGGTCTCGCCCTCAAGCTTGAAGTTGACACCGTGCACGAGGAACGCGCCAAAGCTCTGCCCCGCGGATCCCTTGAAGCGCACGTTGATGGTGTCGGCTGGCAGTCCTTCCTCGCCATATTTCTCGGCGATTATGCCAGAGAGCATTGCGCCGACGGCGCGGTTGGTGTTGCGGATAGCGAAATCGAGGTTGACCTCTTCCTTGTCTTTTATTGATTTCTGCGCGCCGGCGATGAGCTGCTGGTCGAGCAGGTTGGTGAGCTCGTGGTCTTGCGTCTTGGTGCAATAGAGGCTCACGTCGCCAGTCTCCTTCTTCTCCATGCGCGAGAAGTTGAGGCTGTCCCATTTGGCCTGTACGTTTTCCGGAGCTTTGGCCCACGTCTTGGAGGTGTCGCGCCTCTCAAGCAGCTCCGTGTGGCCAACGATGTCGTTGAGACTCGTGAATCCCATCTCTGCGAGATATTCCCTCACGTGCTGTGCGATGAACTTGAAGTAGTTTATCACGTAGTGGTAGTCGCCACGGAAGTGCTTGCGCAGTCGCTCGTCTTGCGTGGCTACGCCCATGGGACACGTGTTTGAAGAGCACTTGCGCATCATGACGCATCCAAGGGTGATGAGCGGCGCCGTGCCGAAGCCGAATTCCTCCGCCCCGAGCAGAGCCATGATGATGACATCGCGAGCCGACTTCATCTGTCCGTCCACTTGCAACCTCGCAAGTGAGCGCAGTCCGTTCTTCACGAGCGTCTGTTGTGTCTCAGCCACGCCAATCTCAGGCGATATGCCGGCGAAGCGCATCGACGAGGCTGGGCTCGCGCCAGTTCCTCCCTCGGCTCCCGACACGACCACGAGGTCTGCCTTGGCCTTGACCACGCCGGCTGCTATGGTGCCCACACCGCTCTCGGCTACGAGCTTGACGCTGATGGCAGCCTTGGGGTTGACATTCTTCAAGTCGAAGATAAGCTGCTTCAAGTCCTCGATTGAGTAGATGTCGTGATGAGGCGGAGGTGATATGAGTGATATGCCAGGTATGGAGTTGCGCGTCTTGGCGATAATTTGGTTCACCTTGAATCCTGGCAGCTGGCCGCCCTCTCCAGGCTTGGCTCCTTGCGCCACCTTGATTTGTATCTCCTCGGCGTTGACGAGATATTCAGTCGTCACGCCGAAACGGCCAGAGGCCACTTGTTTGGTCTTTGACGACAGGCTGATGCCATCGACCTCGGAGTGGTAGCGCTCGTTGTCCTCGCCACCCTCGCCGGTGTTGGACCTTGTGCCAAGGGCGTTCATGGCGAGGCAGAGAGCCTCGTGAGCCTCAGCAGAAAGGGCACCAAACGACATTGCGCCCGTGACGAAATGCTTTACGATCTTCTCGACTGGTTCCACCTTGTCGATGTCGATGGGGTTGCGCTTCCAGTCGAGGAAGTCGCGCAAGAACAAGGGTTCGGGCTTGTTGTCGACGAGGCTTTCAAACTTCTTGAATGTCTCGTAGTTGCCAGTGCGCGTGGCGAGCTGAAGCGTGGCTATGGTCTCTGGGTTCCACGCGTGCTTGATGCCGTCCTCGCGCCAGTGGAACTGTCCGAGGTTTGGCAGCGGGTGCTCAATGTCGGAGCTTGCTTCCTTGACGGCCTTGTCGTGGTAAGCCACGGCATCGCGTGCTATCGTGTCGAGGCCTATGCCGCCTACGGTGCTTGTCTCAGTGCCGAAATATGTCCGGAGCAATCCTTCCGACAAGCCGATTGACTCGAAGATTTGCGCTCCGCGATAAGAGCGGATGGTGGAGATGCCCATCTTCGCCATTATCTTCAGCAAGCCTTTCTTAACGGCGGTGATGTAGTTGGCCTCCGCGGTGGCATAGTTTTCTTGTATCTTGCCTTTCTTCACGAGGTCGTCGAGGATGGCGTAGGTCATGTATGGACACAATGCCGAAGCGCCATAGCCAAGGAGCAACGCCGCGTGCATCACCTCGCGAATCTCGCCGCTCTCGACTATCAACGCGGTCTGCACGCGCTTGCCCACATCGATGAGGTAATGGTGCACGGCACTCACGGCAAGTAGAGAAGGTATAGCTACATGCTCCTTGTCAACATCGCGGTCGGACAAGATGATGTAGTTGAACCCGTCGTCTACGCTCTTCTCCGCATCGTGGCACAGCTTTTCGAGAGCCTCTCTTAGTGCTTCGCCCGGATGCTCGGAGCCCTTGGGCGACGGCACGAAGCAGATGCTGAGCTTGCGCGTGTTGAAGCCCTTGTAGCGTATGTTTTGCAGTATGTCGAGCTGGCTGTTGGTAAGGATGGGGTGGGGTAGGCGCACCATCTTGCAGTTGGTCTCATTGGGATTGAGTATACCCGTGCCCACACGACCAATGTATTCCGTAAGACTCATCACGAGTTGCTCGCGGATGGAGTCTATGGCAGGGTTCGTGACCTGCGCGAACTGTTGGCGGAAATAGTTGAAGAAAATCTGCGGCTGGTCTGACAGCACGGCGAGCGGCGTGTCGTTGCCCATGGAGGCCGTGGGTTCCTGTCCCTTGATGGCCATTGGTATGAGCGTGTCGGCCACGTCTTCCTCGCCGAAGCCGAACTCCACCTCCTTGGCCTCAAGGTTCTCTATGGCGTTGCTGACCTTTCGGCCAGTGTGTATCTTTTCGAGCTGTATGCGGTTGGTGTTGAGCCATTGCCGGTATGGGTGCTCGTGGGCAAGGTGATCCTTGATCTCGCCGTCGTAATATATCTTGCCCTCTTGCGTGTCGATGAGCAATATCTTTCCAGGTTGCAACCTCCCCTTTTCGGCTATGACCGTCGGGTCGAAGTCCATCACGCCCACCTCCGACGCCACGACCATCGTGCCGGTCTTGGTGATGGTGTATCGGGCTGGGCGCAGACCGTTGCGGT
>ERZ808240.3526-NODE-3526-length-15077-cov-2.988550_pt1 | contig 15077 bp, 13 predicted proteins | sample MGYA00521084_ERZ808240 | MGnify/ENA primary metagenome ERZ808240 (study PRJEB31516, sample SAMN03275571) | gut metagenome | biome: mammalia-associated habitat; material: feces | host: Papio cynocephalus | place: Kenya | collected 2012-08-06 ... | reverse complement strand
GCCCTGTGTGGTGTCTATCACAGCCGTAGAGGTTATTTTAAGATGGTTACGGTGGTGGGGGGCAGCCATGGCTGAGGTTATGCCCATGGCCAGCGCCAGCATGAATAGTACTAATAATCGCTTCATATCCTATCGTTTTTTGATTTTTTCTATCCATTAGACGCATTGGGATAGCAATTAGTTGCAAAATAACGAAAAAAAGTCTATTTTTGCAAGCGTTTAGACGACTAAAGTAATGAATGTACCCGCCGATTTTGCTGATTACACGCGCCTCCTTATGGGCCAGCAGTTGTATGGCCGCCTGGAGCGTGGACTGGACAGCGAGCCGCCCGTGAGCATACGCCTCAACCCGTTTAAGGCGGGGCGCGGCACCCACCAGGCCGGCATCGCCATGAGCCATGAGCCTATAGGCTGGTGCGACGAGGGCTACTGGCTGGAGCAGAGGCCCAACTTTACCTTTGACCCGCTGCTGCACGCGGGCTACTACTATGTACAGGAGTCGGCGTCGATGTTTGTAAGCCACGTACTACGGCAAGTAGTGTCTGAGCCATGCAGGGTGCTCGACCTGTGTGCGGCCCCCGGCGGCAAGTCGACCGCTGCCCGCACGGTGCTGCCCGCCGGCAGCCTGTTAGTGTGCAATGAGCCCATGCGCCAGAGGGCCCAGGTGCTGAGCGAGAACATCCAGAAATTCGGTCACCCTGATGTCGTCGTGACCAACAACTATCCCCGCGACTTCCGCAAGGCCGGCATCAGCTTTGATGTCATCATCGCCGATGTTCCTTGCTCTGGCGAGGGTATGTTTCGCAAGGACGGCGGGGCCATCGATGAGTGGAGCCGTCAGAATGTAGACAACTGCCAGCGTCTGCAACGACAGATAATAGAGGATATATGGCCATGCCTGAAGCCGGGCGGTGTGCTGGTGTACTCGACATGCACCTTTAACGCGCTGGAAAACGAGGACAACCTGGCCTGGATAACCACGGAGATGGGGGCCGAGTACATTAATATACATACGCAGCCCGACTGGCACATCACGCCGGCTCTGACAGGTACTGCCACGGCTTACCGGTTCATACCGGGCGTGTCGCGCAGCGAGGGGCTGTGCATGGCGGTGCTCCGCAAGACGGGGGGCGACACACTGACCACCCGCAAGGCCCGCGAGGCCAAGGGGCGCGAGGCTAAGGCCACCGGCCGGCCACTGCCAAAGACCGACGTAACCGCGTGGCTGACAGACGCAGATGCCTACGCCGTCGTCTCCGAGGGCGACATGGTGAGGGCCATTCCCCGGACATGGGCTGCGGAGTACCGGGCCATAAGCCGCAATATGAAGGTGATGCACGCGGGCATAACCATGGGCACCATAAAGGGGCGCGACCTCATAGCCCACCCCTCGCTGGCCCTGTCGACAGCCCTGAGCCGCAGCACCGTACCCCAGGCCGAGGTGGGCTACGCACAGGCCATAGCCTATCTGCGCAAGGAGGCCATCAGCCTGCCCGGGGAAACTCCGCGTGGCACGGTGCTGATAACCTATCATGGCGCAGCCCTCGGATTTGTAAAGAACTTAGGCAACCGGGCCAACAACCTGTACCCCCAGGAATGGCGCATCAAGAGTACGCACATCCCTGATGACGAACCGAAAATTTTAAGTATATGAAACAATATCTCGACTTACTCAACCGCATCCTGACAGAGGGCCACCAGAAGACCGACCGTACCGGCACGGGCACCCTGAGTGTCTTCGGCCATCAGATGAGGTTCAACCTGGAGGAGGGTTTCCCTCTCCTCACCACCAAGAAGCTGCATCTCAAGTCTATCATCTACGAACTGCTGTGGTTTCTGCGCGGCGATACCAATGTGCGCTATCTGCAGGAGCACGGAGTACGCATCTGGAACGAATGGGCTGACGAGAACGGCGACCTGGGCCCCGTCTACGGACACCAGTGGCGGTCGTGGCCCGACTACAAGGGTGGAACAATAGACCAGATACAGAACGTGATAGACACCATCAAGGCTCACCCGGACTCGCGGCGTATGATGGTGACCGCCTGGAACCCTGCCGAGGTCGACGAGATGGCCCTGCCGCCCTGCCACTGCCTCTTCCAGTTCTACGTGGCCGACGGCCGCCTGAGCCTGCAGCTCTACCAGCGCTCGGCCGACACTTTCCTCGGCGTTCCCTTCAACATCGCCTCTTACGCCCTGCTCCTCCAGATGATGGCCCAGGTCACCGGGCTCCGTGCCGGCGACTTCGTACACACCACGGGCGACACCCACCTGTACCTGAACCACCTGGAGCAGGCCCGGCTGCAGCTTACGCGCACCCCGCGCCCTCTCCCCAAGATGCACCTTAACCCCGAGGTTACTAACCTGTTCGATTTCAAGTACGAAGACTTCCAGCTCACCGACTACGACCCGTGGCCACACATCGCGGCACAGGTATCGGTATAACCGCCACCATCACACCGACTATGCGTATCAACATTATAGCTGCCGTGGCACGCAACCGCGCCATAGGCATTAACAACAAGCTCATATACTGGCTCCCCAACGACCTGAAGCGCTTCAAGCAGCTCACCACGGGCCACACCATCATCATGGGGCGCCACACCTTTGAGTCATTGCCCAAGGGCGCGCTGCCCAATCGCCGTAACATCGTGCTCAGCCGTAGCCAGAGCCACTTCGAAGGCTGCGACGCCTATCGCTCGCTCGACGAGGCGCTGGCCCACTGCACCCCCGACGAGGATGTGTACATCATCGGCGGGGCCAGTGTGTACGCCCAGGCCATGGGCCGTGCTGACAGGCTGTGTCTGACTGAGGTTGACGACACGCCTGAGGCTGCCGACGCTTTCTTTCCGCCTTACGACGACTGGCATGAGGTGTGGCGCGAGGCTCACGGTACTGACGAGCGCCATGCCCACAGCTACGCCTTTGTAGACTATTGTCACCAAGAAAAAAGTAACAAGGTAAAAGGGTAAAAAGGGTAAAAAACATGGGAACGTAAGCTGCCCCTCCCTACGCCCCGACTATCTGCTAAACCATAAAGCCCAACGGTTCTCCTGCCATTGCGTGGAGAGCCGTTGGGCTTTATGGTTGCCTTGCCTGCGAGAGCGGCTTACTCTGTTGGCTCGGGTACCAACGTTTCCTCGTCGACGATATCGTCGGGTATGGGAAGCTGACGGTCTATCACCGCATTAAACGACACGATGGTCTCGCTACGAGACAGGCCCAGGGGCTGCAGCCTGTCGTGTATAATGTTAAGCAGATGATGATTGTTGCGGGCATATATCTTGATAAACATATCATAGCCACCCGTAGTATAATGACACTCGGTCACCTCGGGTATCTGCTTGAGTTTTTCGACCACTGCGTCAAACTGCTCGGGGTTCTTCAGATACAGGCCCACGTATGCGCAGGTCTCATAACCTATCCTCTCGGGGTCAATGATGAACCGCGAGCCCTTCAGCACGCCCAGCGAGGTCAACTTGGCTATGCGCTGATGGATGGCAGCCCCGCTCACATTGCAGGCTCTGGCCACCTCAAGAAAGGGAAGACGCGCATTTTCTGCCACCAGATTAAGGATTTTCTTATCCAATAAGTCCAAATTACGGTATGCCATAAATAATTATATTTTGATGGCAAAGTTACGAAAAAATAAGGACAACCGATGCGTTAGCGACGAAAAAAGTTACAATATGTCATACTTAACGTTTTTTATCAGTAGCCGTATAGCATATTTTCAGGGCCTGTGCGCGGCGCAGGGCGGTCTTTACGTCCTGCATGACACCCATCTTGGTGTGGCGGTCGGCCTTGATAGATACGGTCATCTGCTGCTGGTCGGCGGGAGCCATGCGCTGGCGCTCGGCAGCCATGTAGTCGGTAAGCTCATCGGTGGTTACCAGCTTGTCGTTAAGCTGTATGCGGGTGGGGCCGCCGGGTACCCCCGTGGGTGTACCTATATAGATGTAGGAGATGGCCGACTTCTTGACCAGACGGGTAAGCTGGGTGCCCTGGGGTACCTGGAAGCGCACCTTGACGGTGTTCTTCTGCATGTGGGTAACTATCATAAAGAAGAAGAGTACCGTAAAAATCAGGTCGGGTAACGAGGAGGTGTTCAGACCGGGCACCTCGTGCGACCGCCGCCGTAGTATGCTCATGAGTGGGGCCCTCCCTGGCCCTGGTAGCTCTCTACGATGCGCTGCGGACAGGCACTGCGCACGGCATCGCACTGGGCTGGCGTACAGGCATCGTAGCCATGGCCGTAGAGCTGACGGGCAGTACGGTCGCGCAGGTGCTGGTAGGCAGCCACCAACTGATTTTGCAACTGGAAGTAGATGTCGTAGTCGGCCGCGGGGTCTACCTGCAGCGAGATGATATGCCGCCGGCCACGGCTGGCCACAAACTGCTCTACACGGGCAGCCACCCCACTTACGGCAACCACCTGCCCATCGGCCATGAGCTGGTTATGGGCCGTAATGGTGTACGTGAGCACATCGCGGCTATCCACCTCGGTAGCCGGCTGCTCCCTGGTCTCAGCCGGAGGCAGCTGGCGCGTAAGCCCCTTGTCCTGGTCCATCGAGGTGGTAACCAGGAAGAAGATAAGCAGCACGAATGAGATGTCGGCTGTAGACGTGGTGTTGAGCCCGAAGGCTGCCCGGCGTTTGCGTGTAAACATCAGCGCTCCTTTCTGTGTACGCGGCAGTGTACACCACTATAGATAACGGCAGCCACGGCCACCACGATGAGTACGGAACCCGTGGCTATAAACATGTCGGCCACCCGCAGGGACAGGGCCGATACATAGCGGGTGCCATGGACCGCCAGCGGCTGAGACGAGCCAAGGGCCAGGGTGACGAGAGCCAGCACAGCCACGCCACTGGCCACGGCCACACTGATGCGGCGCTGGGGCACCCCGTTGACCACCCGCTCGTGGGTGCTGGCGCGGTGCTGCCTGACGGCCATCCACACCGCGGTGCCCACGGCCCCTACCCCCAACAGCTCGACAAAGGCGATGAGCAGCGGGGTGAACAGCGGGGCACTGAACGAGGGGTCGGCCTCATAGGGGGTGGCATACCCTACTAAGAAGAAGAGTACATAGACCACTGCCGACACCCCTATTAGCAGGTAGAAGCAGCAGCGCGACACCTTGGCCGCAGGCCATTGAGCTATCTTCATGCCGCGGCCCCCTTACTCTTGGCTATGGCGTCCAGCAGGCCGATGACGGCCTCTTCCATCTGAGCGGTCAGCCGGTCTATCTTGGACAGTATATAGTTGTAGAACACCTGCAGTACCAGGGCCACTATGATGCCGAAGATGGTGGTGATAAGGGCCACGCGCATACCCGAGGCCACGATGGTGGGACTGATGTCGCCGGCGGCCTGTATCTGGTCAAAGGCCATCACCATGCCTATCACGGTGCCCAAGAAGCCCAATGAGGGAGCCATGGCGATAAACAGCGATATCCACGAGCAGCCCTTCTCTAAGTTGGCGGCCTGCACGCTGCCGTAGGCCACCAGTGTACGCTCTATGTTGGCCATGTCCTCGTGGTAGCGGAGCAGTCCCTGCCGACAGACGGCGGCCACGGGGCCAGGGGTGGCCTCGCACAGCTGTCGGGCGCTGTCTATCTGGCCGGCCTCGACCTGACCGGTAAGCTGGGCCATAAACTTCCTGGTGTCGGTCTCGGACAGGGCCAGGAAGATGATACGCTCTATGCAGAAAGCCAGGCCCAGCACCAGCGCCAGGGCCACGAGCGACATAAAGCCGGCGTTGCCCTCGATAAACTTGGTCTTCAGCAGCTGGTGAAAGGAGGGTGTATCGTCGGCCGAGGCCACTTCCTGCAGGTTGTCGGCTGCCGAGGCGAGCGAACTGTCGCCTGCGGCCACTGAGCTGTCGGCCGCGGCCGGGGCGGCGCCATCGGCTGTAGCCGTCGCCACGCTGTCTGTATTCTGGGCCCATACGGGCAGCACGCCCATCCACAGCACCAGAGCCAGCGCCAAGGCCATTACGCGTTTCATATTCATCATAGACATAGTCATTATCGTTTCTGAAGATGCAAAAGTAGTGGTTTTCAATCGCTCAGCCAAGCATTTTTGTATAATGTTTGTAAATATCCGCGTTTTTGCCGTCGCGGCCATCGGGGAGACCGCCACGGCGGGGCCCGAAAGCACATCGCCCCGCCACGGAGGGGTAAGTCCGTAACGGGGCGATGCCTGTATAGCCACGGCCGCCGTGGCCACCGGTGGCTTAATCGTCTACATAGTAGTGGGCGTAGTTGTAGAAAGGCTCCGTGATGACATGGTCGCTGGTCTCGGTATAAGTATTGCCGTAGCGGTCCTTGGCCACGATGGTAACGTGTGCCTTAGGGTCGCGGGGCTGGTAGTAATACCAGTGGTTCATCTTGAGGTAACCGTTGCGCTTGCTGAAGAAGTTGTAGACATTAGACTTAACGTACTTGTGATGGTAACCCACGGCGAAGGCGTCCTGATTAGGCGTCTTCTGCAGGCGAGTCATAGGTGTCTTGACCCCATTCTCGATGGCGTAGAGGCTCCACTGCGAGTCGGCATTGAAGACATTGGCCACGAGGACACCATGGCCCTTGGGCAGGTTCCAGTCAGCGGCATAACTCTCACCGTTAAAGTCGGTATCGGCACGGAAGAGGGCCATCTGCTTGCTGCGGTCCCAGCGGGTGCCCTTGTAGTAACAGTCCTTGATGGCATTGCCCTTGACGGTGTACACGTAGTAACCGTTGGGCACGCCGTCAATGTTGATATTGGACTGCCAGATGTCGCCGCAGGCTGCTGCGTGACAGTGCTCGAGGATGTGGCGTCCGTGGAAGTCTATCTCATTGTTGACGGCGAAGTGGGTGTGACCGCAGAAGAGCTCATAGCCCTTGAACTGACCCAGGAGGTCCATCAGGCGCTCCAGTCGGTTAGAGGCGTAGTGGCCATCGCCGATGCTGTTGGGGTTAGGGCTCTTGGTGCGGTTGCCAAAGGTGAGGTGGATGTGGTAATTGAGCACCACGAGCTTGTTCTTGGGCACCAGGCTGAGGTCGCTCTCGAGCCAGGACATCTGTTCGTCGGTCAGCTCGCCTGGTTGGTAGTAGGCCCAGCCACGGTAGTAGATGACGTTGTTGAAACAGACGTAGTGGACATTGCCGCGGTCGAACGAATAGTCAGTGGGGCCCCACGCCTCTTCCCATTTCTGCTTGAAGAGGGCCTTGCCGTCCTGGTCGTGGTTGCCGATAACGGAGAAGAGACGCATGCGCGATGAGCCGAGGGCTGCGCGCATCTGGCCCTCGAGTTTCTCGTTGTAGCCGCCATAGTACTGCACATCGTCGCCCATGCTGATGCCATATACGGGGGTACCCTCGGGCAGGGCGGCTATGGTCTGCTTGATGTCGGCCATGGTCTCCTCGGTGAAGCGCTCGACATCGCTCTTGCGCACGGCGTTGTCGTTGGGGCCCTGGAAGTAAGGGCCGTAAGCGTTGGTGGCCTGGGGGTCGCCGATAATGATCAGCTTATAGTTCTTCTCCTTGCCCCCGGCCAACTTGGTGAGACTGAAGTCGTACTGGAGCTTGCCGTCGGTAACCTGCTGATAGAAGCAGGCGGTGTTGTCGGTAGCCGAGTGAACGGGCACCTCGCAGTCGGCCGGCACGGTGTAGTAGACAAACTTGGAGGCGCTGTTATACGGCAACCGGTACTGGCCGCGGGCATCGGTCTGGACGCAGGTAAAGCCGTTGCTCACCACCACGCCGGCCACGGGACGGCCCTTCTGGTCGGTAAAGGTTCCGGTAAAATGGGCGGGAGCCGCAGCGGTCTGGGCCATAGCCCCTGCTGGCAGCAAGCCGAGTAAGCATAGCAGGGCCACGACAAGCCCTGAGTGTAAGGTTTTTCTCATGTTATTATTTTTTGTTATGTTTCCACGTGTGTCCATGGCTCCGCGGCTGGTGCCCATGAGCCTAACGCCTACAAAGTTAGCATTAATTTGTGGGGTAGCCGTGGTTTGTGTCCTTTTTTTTATAAACCGACACAAAAAAACTGGCGACGACCCGCCACGCGGCCATCGCCCATAGGTGGCCGACCGTGGGAGGCGCACCCGCCACGGCCCCTGCCCTACCCTATATGAGCATAAGCGCGATACCAGTCGTAGAAACGGGCCACGCCAGCGGCTACCGACACAGAGGGATGGTAGCCCAGCGCGTGCTGGAGGCGGGTGGTGTCGGCGTAGGTACGATAGACATCGCCGGGCTGCATGTCTTCCATTATCATGGTGGCCCGGCGGCCCGACACGTGCTCTATGGTATGTATAAAGTCCATCAACGGCACGGGCGAAGAGTGCCCTATGTTGTACACAGCATGTGGCACGGGGCCCGATGGCGGCTGGGGCAACAGGCGGAGCACGCCCTCGACGATGTCGTCGATATAGGTAAAGTCGCGCTGCATGTCACCATGATTGAATACATGGATGGGGCGGCCGGTCATGATGGCCTGCATAAAGAGATAGGGGGCCATATCGGGGCGCCCCCACGGCCCATAGACGGTAAAGAAGCGCACGCCCGTGGCGGGTATGCCGTAGAGGTGACTGTAGGCATGGGCCATAAGTTCGTCGCTCTTCTTAGTGGCGGCATAGAGGCTTACGGGGGCATCGGTGGGGTCGTCCTCGGCATAGGGCACGTGGCTGCCCATGCCGTACACGCTGCTCGAGCTGGCGTAGACGAGGTGGGCCACAGGGTGGTGACGGCAGCACTCAAGCACATTGAGGAACCCCACCACATTACTCTCTACATAGGCGAACGGGTTGTCTATCGAGTAGCGCACGCCGGCCTGTCCGGCCAGGTTGACGACGGCCTCGAAGTGCTCGGCGTCAAAGAGGGCGCTCAGGCCGATACGGTCGGCCAGCTCCAGCATCATAAACCGGTAAGCCGGAAGCGTGGCGCTTACCGCCATACGCCCCTCGTGTACATCGGCCTGTACTATCCCGGCGTCGGCCAGCCGTGCATACTTGAGCCCTACATCGTAGTACGAGTTGATATTGTCTATCCCCACTACCTCGTGGCCCTGCCCGAGCAGCGCCTTCACGGTGGCGGCTCCTATGAAGCCGGCCGCCCCTGTTACAAGTATTTTCATTATATATAAATAGGTATATAGCGGCTACGGGCGCTGGGCTCGCAGCAGCATCAGATTACGTATATAGGCTACCACCCCTACCGACTGGCCCAGTATGAGCACCACATCGCGGCGTATAAAGCCGTAGCCGACGATGGAGAGGGCACCCACCAGACTGATAATCCAGAACCCGGCGGGCAGTTTAGAGGCTCCGGCCCTGCGCGAGTACAGCCACTGGTACACGAAACGCAGTGTAAAGATGAGCTGACCGGCCACCCCGAAGAACAGCAGCCACAGTGGCACACTGGGGTTATGGAGAAAACGGGCGGCGAAGTCGCCAGCCTGACCGGCCTCGAAGCCCACAGCCACCACGGGGGTAGCGATAAGCAGCCAGCGCAGCACGCGGGGCACGTGGAGCCAAACGCCCTTGGCGCGGAGGTTCCATAGATAGATGTAGTAAGACACCACCTGGCCCAGCACGATGGCCAGGTCGTGGCGCAACCAGCCATACAGGCACAGCAAGTAGGCTCCGGCTATGCTGAACACCCAGAACAGCGATGGCGAGAGCACGCGGCGGGCGCGCTCGGACATGGCCCACTGGACCAGGATGCGCGCAGAGAAGAAGCCCTGGGCCAGCAGACCGATGGCGGTAATGGGCAGACTACTCATGGGGTGTGGCTGGCGCGGCGCCGAGGTTGGTCTTGGCCACGTGGTTATGGATATAGCGGCTCTTCATCCAACGGTAGGCGAAACAGTCGACAAAGGGGGCCACCAGGCGGTTTCCGAGGTGGTACTTGGACACGCCGGCCACGCGCGGATAGTGGTGAACGGGTATCTGCATAACGCGGGCACCCTGGAGCATGAAGAGGGCGGGCAGAAAGCGGTGCATACCGGTAAAGAAGGGCACGCGGCGGGCGTAGTCGGTACGCATCACCTTGAGGGGACAGCCTGTGTCCTCGATGCCGTCGTGAGTCATCATGCGGCGGAAGCCATTGGCCATGCGCGACTGCAGTTTCTTAAAGCCCGAGTCCTTGCGGTTGGCGCGGATGCCTGTAACCATCTCATAGTAGCCGATATGCGACAGCAGCAGATCGAAGTCCTCGGGGGCAGTCTGCATGTCGGCGTCCATATAGCCTACATATACCGACTCGGTGGCTTCGATACCGGCCTTGAGGGCGGCACTGAGCCCGCCATTGGGCGACAGCGAGAGGTAGAAGAAATCGGGATGGCGGCGACAGGCGGCCTCGATAAGGGTCTGACTGCCGTCAGACGAGCCGTCGTTGACAAAGAGCACACACGCCTTGTAGCGGGCGTGGGGCAGATAAGCGGCCAGGCGCTCTTCGAGAGCAGCCATATTGTCTTCCTCATTGTACACGGGTACAATAATGGTAAACTGGTAGTTGTGGGTATTATTCATTGTCGTTATAATATGGTTCGTTCGTAAGGCGGAAGCCTACCGCCACACCACGGCGGCATACGGCCCGGCGTACTCTACCTGCCTGGCGCCCAGGCTGCGGGCCGAGGCGGTGTCCGTGATAAGCACGTAGCCCCAGCCGGCGGCTCGGGGCGGCAGCAAGCTGTCGGGCACGGTGCTGACGGGGTGCTGCAGATACACATCGATATTGTCTGCACGGCTTATACGCCATGTATAGAACCGGCTGGTGTCGTAGCGGGCCGACAGCCAGCGTGCCGAGTGGCACACGGTGCCGTAGCCTATCTGGCGGTTGAGGTGGGGAACGGCCCAGCCGGCCGAGTAGACGGCCAGCAACAGGGTGGCCACCAGGCTGCGCACGGCTCGGGGCTGCATGTCGGTGGTGGCGCGTAGGCCGAGGATAACCAGGGTGGCCACCCCACCTATGGACAGGATGGCAGCAGCCACATACACGGGGATGACATCGGCCAGGGGGGAGACACCCATGCGGACGGCCACACACACGGCGGGCAGGGCCAGCGCCAAGGCCACACAGGGCACCCCCAAGGCCACACGCTGCCAGCGGGCAGGGGCCGCGTGGCCCAGCGACAGGGCCGCGCCATAGATAAGGAATGGCAGGGCAGGCAGCAGGTATATCTGCAGTTTGCCGCTGATACAGGACAGCAGCACAAAGGTAACCACGCCTACGGTAAGGAAGAACTGCTGCAGGGGGCAGGCCGTCTTCCAGCGACGCAGGGCCATGGCCACCGTGCCCAACACCAGCAACGACCACGGGGCGATGATGTACCAGATGCTGCCCACGTAGTAGAGCGCGCCCCGGCTATGGTGAAACGAGTGTACGGCCCTGTCCACGGTCTGGTGTACCGTCAGGTTGTACAGGTAAGCCGACCCGCCCTCGGCATACACGGCTCCCAGCCACAGGGCCATGCCCGCCAAGAGTACCAGCCAGGTGCGCCAGCCCCAGAAGGCAGTCCACAGGCGCAGCCTATGGGTTACGGCCAGGTACACGGTGGTGGCGCAGAACGGAATGAGCAGCCCTAACGGGCCCTTGGTAAACACGGCTAAGAAGAGGCATACGGGGAAGCGCCAGGCGAACCGCTTAGGTGCCTCGGCGAGGGTGAGCCGCTGCCAGAAGGTGTACAGGGCCAGCACGATGAACAGGCACATGAGCATATCCATACGCAGGGCGACGGCCGCGCCCATGAAGAAAGCGCTGGTAAGAAGCATGGGGGCAGCCAAGGCTATGCTGTCGTCGCGCCCCGACTGCCAGCACCAGCGGTTCATAAGCTGGACCACGCCTAAGGCGGGCAACAGCGACACCAGCGACAGCAGCCACATACGGTGGGCACCTGTCAGCCACCGCAGCAGCATAACTATCCACAGATAGAGGGGCGGTTTGTCGGCGTAGGGCACGCCGTGGTTGGTAAAGGCGAAGTAAGCGTGCTGGCGCAGGGCCTCATCGGCTATACTCAGGTAGCGCAGCTCGTTGTCGGGAGTAAAGTCGCGCAGCACCATGACGGGCACTAAGGCCACCACTACGCCTATATATAACAGGTTTGTATCTCGGAATGTTCTCATCAAGCCTTCTGCCGGTTATTTAATGGTTCACAAAGGTACATCGCAAGTTTGTAGAAACTTTGAAGATGGCTACAAAAAGTGCGGGAGCCGCCATTAGAAACGTGAAGGTCGATTACCCGTAAAACAGATACGCCCATTGCCTTGTAGGCAACGGTCTTGGGAGTAGCCGAAAACATTGTACAAGTAGTGCGCGCCGCAGGCGCAACCAGTATAAAGCCTGGGGCAACGCCCCAGGTTGACCCTCGTATTGACAATGCGCGCTACAGGCGCAAAAACAGTGCCATCCGAGCGCCATGAGCTCGCTCGGATGGCCGAGACGAAGCCTGTTTTATGTAAAAGTAGCGAAGCGTAAAGTCACGGGAGTAACGCCTACGGCTACTTTTGCGCCTGTAGCGCGTAAATAGCTTGATGGTTACGTACCTGGGGCGTTGCCCCAGGCTTTATACTGGTTGCGCCTGCGGCGCGCATTGCTCACACAAGGCTACTAACAGGACCTATCAGAAACATGGAGCATATCCCCAATTTTGTAGAGGCCTAACTCGCCTACCCTGGGAGCCGCCATTAGCGCATTGGGAGCCATCATTAGAAACGTAAAGGTCGGTCTTTTTATTTCCCCAAATAACATTGTATCGCCCAATGACGATTACAGATAATCCTGTATGAGCAGCGCCACTCGCCGAGCACGTCACCCTCCCCTTCGGGGAAATCCTGGAGCCGCGCGATGAGCCTTGTAGGAAAATAAAAAAAACCGTGGCACTGGTGGGTGCCACGGCTATGGTGAGGGTGCTGCCCCCTCAAGGTGCAGGGGGCTGCGCCAGCCTACTTCTTGTAATAGTGAGCGTAGTTGTAGAATGGCTCGGTGATGATACCGGCTGTAGTAGCGGTAAACTTGTTGCCATAGGGGTCGGTGGCCTCAACGGTAATCAAGGCGTTGGGGTCCTTGGGCGTGTAGGCGTAGAAGTGGTTCATGCGCAGATAGCCATTCTGCTTGCTGAAGAAGCTGTACTTGTTAGACACGGCGTACTTCTTGTGATAGCCCACGGCAAAGGCATCCTGGTTGGGGGTCTGCTGCAGGCGGGTCATCTCTGTGCGCTGTCCGCCCTCTACGGCGTAGACTTTCCACTTGGAGTCGGCGTTGAACACGTCGGCCACCAGCACACCCTTGTTCTTCTCCAGGTTCCAGTCGGCGGCATAGCTCTCGCCGTTGAAGTCGGTATCGGCACGGAAGAGCGCCATCTGCTTGTCCTTGTCCCAGTTGGTACCCTTGTAGTAGCAGTCGGTGATGGCCGCACCGCCCATGGTGTACACGTAGTAGCCGTTGGGCACGCCGTCGATATTGAGGTTAGACTGCCAGATGTCGCCACAGGCTGCAGCGTGGCTGCGCTCGTAGACAGTCTTGCCGCCAAAGTTGATCTCGTTGTTCACGGCGAAGTGGGTATGACCGCAGAAGAGACGGTAGTCGGCAAACTGGGCCAGCAGGTCGAGTATCTTCTGCAGGCGGTTAGAGGCATAGTGGCCGTCGCCGATAGAGGTGGCGCCGCTGAGCGGACGGTTGCCGAAGGTAAGGGGTATGTGGTAGTTCAGGATGACCATCTTGCTCTTGTCGGCCAACTGCAGATCGCTGGCCAGCCAGTCCATCTGGGCGTCGGTAAGCTCGCCGGGCTGATAGTAAGTGGCACCGCTGTAGAACTGTACGTTGTTGAAGCACACATAGTGTACGTCGCCACGGTCGAAGGAGTAGTCGGTGGGGCCCCAGGCCTCTTCCCACTTGGCCTTGTAGATGGCGTTGCCGTCCTGGTCGTGGTTGCCTATTACCGAGAAGAGGCGCATATCGGACGAACCGAGTTTGGCGCGTATCTGGGCCTCCAGCTGGTCGTTGAAACCGCCGTAGTACTGTACATCGTCGCCCATGGTGAGTCCGTACACAGCCGTTCCGGCGGGCAGCGAGGCTATGGTCTGCTTGATGTCGGCCATGGTCTCGTCGGCAAAGCGCAGCACGTCGCTCTTGTTTATCTTGTTGTCGTCAGCGCTCTCGTAGTAGGGGTTGTAGGCGTTGGTCACCTGCGGGTCGCCGATGACTATCATCATGTACTTGTTCTCCTTGCCGTTAGGCAGACGCGTCAGCCTGAAGTTGTACTGGTACGTGCCCTCGCTCAGCTTCTGGTAGAAGTTGGCGGTGCGGTCGCTGGCAGAGTGTACGGGCACCTCGCAGTTGTCGGGCACGGTATAGTAGACAAACTTGGCAGCAGCGTTGCGGTTGAAGGCGTAGTTGCCCTTGGCGTCGGTCTTGACACAGGTGTAGCCGTCGCTCACTATAACACCGGCCACGGGGTGGCCCTGCTGGTCGATGAGCTGGCCGCTGGTGTCGTACTCCAGTTTGGCTACATCGGAGGTGCTTATCGTCTCCAGGGGGCCTGCTGTAAGAGTCTTGTCGCCCAGGCTGGCCACATAGCGGCTATCGCTAATACGCATATTGACGGCCAGCCCGGTTATCTGTCCGGGACAGAGGGCGGCATAGAATACCAGCTTGTGGTCCCTAATCCTTATCTTCTCGGTAGAGATGGTCACGGGGCCCAGCTCGCCGTCGCGCACAGAGGCATCGGTCAGGTTCAGGTTCACACTGTTGTACAGTCCGCCACCGGTAACGCTTATGGCCTGGGGTATGGTGGCCGTGATGGCGTCGGGCAGGGTTATCTCAAACTTGACGATGACCATCTTACGGGTAAAGGTAAGGTTGAGCGGCGCGGTGCTCTCGGGGTTGTACTGGCCCGTGGCAAAGAGGATGTCGTGGGCGGTGGCACTGCCCTCGCCGGTTATCTCGCCCGTCTGGTAGTGCAGGTCGTTGACGATGGCGTCGGCCTGGTTGTACACATTGGGTGCCTGGGCATAGGCGTAGACCGTAGTGGCGGCCTTTACGCTCGGATCGAAGTGGGCCCTCGAAGTTGCCCGGGTCTTGTCGGTAGCCCTGT
>ERZ808240.3525-NODE-3525-length-15079-cov-3.986688_pt1 | contig 15079 bp, 10 predicted proteins | sample MGYA00521084_ERZ808240 | MGnify/ENA primary metagenome ERZ808240 (study PRJEB31516, sample SAMN03275571) | gut metagenome | biome: mammalia-associated habitat; material: feces | host: Papio cynocephalus | place: Kenya | collected 2012-08-06 ... | reverse complement strand
ACAAAGTGCATATTTGCCGGCAAGGACTGTAACTGAAGGTTAAATCCTGCTACTGTTGCAAGCTCTGTAGGATTTGTCTTAGCAATTGTCAATGTACATGTCTGTCCTGTAAATGGAGAAGACAACCATGCTGTATTAGCGTCTGTATCATCTTCGCCTGTCCAGTTTACATCAATACCATTGTCAAATCCATTCAATTTACCTGCTGCCACATATGCAATTTTACCATATGTTGGAGTACCTTCTGCCTCAGCATAATCTGTTACTTTATTACCCTCTGCATCCTGTACTTCCCATGTTACTTTCAATGCATCATAGTCAGCCATGTCAAGGTTTTTGCTTGCAAGATATGCAGAGAAATCTACATATGCCATTGCTTTTCCAGCCATGAACTCAAGACCTGCAGCAGATTTTGTAGCAGCTACGCCAGCGCCTTCGCCAGGATTTGTTTTTGCTACGATATCAGCACTTGTCAAATCAAATTTATGAGTTTCGATTACAGTAGGCTCTTCAGATGGCTCTTTAACTGTAATATCAACAGAACCTGTTACCTTGCTTCCATCTGTAGATGTTGCAGTAATTGTTGTTGTACCTTCTGCACCCTTCTTAGCTACTACAGTACCTGCGAAGTTTACAGTTGCTACATCTTCGTTGCTGGATGTCCATTTAACGATCTGACGAGTTGCATCAGCAGGTGTAACTGTAGCTGTTACAGTTGTAGTCTTACCAGGAGCAATCTCTGTCTTAGCAGCTTTTACATCAATACCAGTAACAAGTTTGTCATATTTAACTTTTACAAAGTCAACGCTGTGAATTGTTACTTCAGCACCAGAAGACTGTGGGCAGAATGCGATAGCTGTCAAAGTCTCCGGGTTCATTCCTTTACCAATCAAAGTAGAGATTGGAATGAAGAACGTACGTGTTTTATACTGCTCTTTTACTGTGTTACCAGCAGAGAAAGTAGATTCTTCAGCCCAGATGTTTTCATCTGTGTGAATCCAGCCACCTTCGTATGTCTCAGAAGTAGAAGAACCCGGGAAACCAGCGGAACGAATCTGATCGTTTCCGTTGTAAGTACGGCAGTTCATCTCGTTCTCAGATGTTACTTTAACACGAACGTAGTCATAAGCGGACATATCTTTTGTACCGTTGTCATAACCAAAGAATCCGTCACCACGTGTATCAGAGATATCAATGATGTCATCATCTTTTGTTGCCGGGTTGATGTAGTAAGATACACCGGAGTTATAATCACCTGTAGATGTGAATGTTACAGAACCGTCTTTGTTGTACAAAGTACCGTCTTTACATGTCTCACCATCAGAACGTTTAGTGTCACAAGTAAATGTAGTCTCGTTAAGCTCTGTCAAATTGATGTGATATGTAGCAGATTCATCTACTGTGTAAGTACCAGCTTCTGTTTTGATTACACCTACAGGAGCTTCTGTAGCTTTTGGTGTAGCAGTTGCTGTGCTTCCACCATTGTTGTTATTGTTGTTGTTTGCTGGAGTTGCTGTAGCTTTTGCTGCATCTGTCTTTGCAGGTACTGGTGTTACATTTACTTTACCTGCCTTCTTAACAGTAATTTTGCAAGTCTTTTTATAGGTTTTCTTACCTACTTTGATTTTAGCAGTCAAAGTAGCTTTACCAGCTTTTTTACCTTTAACTACTACGCTTTTTGCTTTTTTCTTGCTAAGAGCAACAACTTTTTTGCCTTTCTTGTTGAGAGACCATGTTGTCTTCTTAACCTTTTTCTTAGATGTTACTTTAACTGTTTTTTTCTTACCAACAGTTACGGTTACTTTCTTCGTAAGCGATGGCTTTTTAGCTGCTGCCTCAGAAGAAGTGTTTGGTGCGATTCCTGCAAGACTGAAAGCCATAACTACTGCCAGTGATTTTGCAAGAACGGATTTGATACTTTTCTTCAAAACTGTTACCTCCTATTTTATAGTATTGTTTTGTTTTTATTTGTAAAGCGCGCTTCCCGCTTTCGCAGGAAGCAGCTTTTACAACATGATTATTTGTATTCCGGATATTTGTCCGGGTTTGCTTTAATTTCTTTATCAGTAGGATTTGTATTTTCTTTCCAATCTTTACTGAATACCAAAGACTTCAATTCATATACATGCTCCGGTTTGTTAGCATCAAACTTATTCGCTTTAAATACAACATAACGAATATTTGTAAGGTTTCCTCTTGGTGTTGTGCCCTCTACTTTAACATTCTTGGAATCAACGCCGTCAATCCAGTTGCACCACCAGTTTTCTTCTACACCAACATCACCGTAACTTGTTCCTTCATAAGAACGAATTGCATGAGAGCCTTCAAAGAATGGATAAGTAGCAAACTGAATCTGTTTGGTCCAGTATTTATCCTGCTGGAAGTCTGCTGTATCCGGATACAACTCAATTGTCATCTGCTCTGTTGCTTTACCGCTTAATGCAACACCTTTGTAGTTCGACAAATCATATGTCTTTCCAAGATCCAGTACATACATATCTTTGTTTGCCTGAGTAAACTCAAGACTTAATACTCCGCCAGCCTGTTTAGCAGCATCTACCGTTGAAAATACTTTTGTTGTCTTATCATCGTCAGCTTTCTTAGGCATAATCTTCAATGTAGAAAGATCAATTGTAAGATCGGATGCTGCGGTAGTTCCTTCAACAACTTCTACGTCAAAGGATGTCTTGACACTAGGATTCTTTGTTACAGCTGCTGTCAAAGTAACCTTACCGGCACCAACTGCCTCCAGTACAGGATCTGTTTTGGAAGAATCAACTTTCAAAACTTTTTCATCACTGGATGTCCATGTCAACTGTGTCTGAGTTGTATTATCCGGTGTGTAAGCAAAGTTATCAGCAGACAGACTCATCTTCATGCCCTTAACCATCTTAGTTGGAGCATTTTCAATCTTAACTGCTGTACAAGGTGTTTCGCCTTCCAATACAGATAAATTATCAATATAAAGTGTCAAACTTGCATTAGTGCTTGGATATCTTCCTGTATAAGTACTTCCAAGCACCAAGGAAACGTTCTTCTGGTTCAAAAGACCGGTTTCTGTGATGTTACCTTTTGTCAGGTTCATCTTATTTGGATGCCATCCTGCTTTATAAGTATCACTTTCGCTCTCTTTGAAACCAATGGTACGGTTCTCATTCTTCTTCTCTTTTGCCCAATCATCATACATCATCGGCAGAGAGTGGTTGTTGTATACCATACCCTCGAACTCATCGCCCTTATTCGGAACAGTGAAGTTCTCATCTTTACCGGAAGCATGAGAAGAATCTACGGAGAATTTAATCAATTCTTTGGAGATTCCCTTCTTCACAGCATCTGCCTCTTTAAGGGATGTTGCAAAGTAATACTCCGGTGTGATTTTACCATATTTTGCAAAGTAAGCAAAAGCAGCTTTGTACTTGCAGTCACCGGTGTTGCTTGCTACCACGCGAGACTCAAACTTGATACCGGAATACTCATCGAGTTTTTTCTGCAGTTTCAAGTTAAAGATAGGTGCGTAATCGTATGCCTGTGTATCACCGGTATACTCAATCTTCAAGCACTTATTCTTAGAATTCTCAGGGTCTGTTACGACTGTCATCTTACCAACATTGCTGTTTACATACTCTTTACCCTTTGTAGCTTTACCGGCAGTTCCCTGCTCTTCATCACTCTCCCAGTTATATCCTACCGGATAGCTCTCGAAGTCTTCTACAACGGTCTGAGTTCTTGTATCTGCCGGCTCATAGTTTGGAGTCGGAGTAGCTGTTGCAGGTTTTGCATTAATTTTAACATTAATCGTAACCTTTTTATTTGTACCATCTTTGGTGTATCCGTAAATCTTAGTAGTACCAGCTTTAACCGGAGTAACTACACCATATGGAGATACATAAACAACTTTCGAATTCTTTGCTTTCCATTTCATTCCTTTATAACCAACTTTTGTTGGGGAATATTTTACATAAAGCTGTGCTGTCTGCTGATTCGTAGTAGCAGCTGCTTTATCATCGTACTTAACTGTCATAGTAAGTACACTCTTCTTAGTAGAAACGAATTTTGTTGTTTTCTTCGTTTTCTTTGTACGCTTTGTTGCGTCAGCCTCTTTTGTGTTTGTCACACTTGTTGTAACTACAAACTTGCTAGGCTTAACGGATTTGATTGGTGTACCAATCTTAATCTTCAACGTAGCTTTCTTTTTCTTATTTGCTTTAGAAGCAATTGTAATCTTAGCAGTTTTGTTTTTCTTACCTACTGCCTTGACATAAACTTTTCCTTTAGATTTAACAATCTTAGCTACTTTTGGATTACTTGATTTGTATGTAACCTTTTTGCTAATCTTGCCAGATTTCGTAACTTTTACTTTAATCTGTTTTTTCTGGCCTTTTTTCAGAACCAGTTTACCGCCGTTTACAACGGGGCTTTTCACTTTGACAGACTTGATTTTTGCTTTTGCATCAGCTGTCGTTCCTGTGATTGACAAAGATGTCACAACCATAGCCAGGGAAAGCACGCCGGTCAATGTTTTTGTGACAATTTTGGATGTCTTGCTCATGATTATCCTCCTTTAATATATTTAGCATGTACAGACACTTGTACACATTGAATGTAGTCTCATTGTATCATCCTTTATAGGAAAATGCAACCAAAATAAATAAATTTTATCCACTTTTTTGGATAAGTTGCACATTATTTTTCCACATTTCTTGACAAGAACTAGGAAACTGTTACAATGGGGACAGATATAAGCGGTCACACGCATTTTGACCCGCACGAGAGGAGAACGAATGGAACAATCACATCATTTATTAGACCTGATACACTCGTATTTTCCATATGAGTCTGCCGATATCCGGACGATATCGCCACTGAAACTGGCTTATCTGGGAGATGCTGTCTACGAAATCATTATCCGTACATTAATTATGGAACGAACAGGCGGTCCTGTGAAAAATCTGCACAAAAGAACGAGCGAGCTTGTCAATGCCGGCTCACAGGCGAAGTTGATTTTGTGTCTGCAGGACAATTTATCCGAGGAAGAAAGCCGTATTTACCGCCATGGGCGCAATGCGAAAACGTCTTCCGTGGCAAAGCACGCAGATATTCACGATTACCGCAACGCTACCGGTTTAGAGGCTTTGTTTGGTTATCTTTATCTGAGCGACAGATTAGACCGCGCCATTGAATTATGCAAAATCGGTTTCGAGCGGCTGGATATTTTATTATAGAAAGAAGAGGATTTAATAATGAAAGAAGAATACAGAGAAGAAAATACAACGAGTTCACGAATTGAGGGACGCCACAGTGTCCTTGAGGCTTTGCGCGCAGGCAGCCTGATTGAACGTCTTTTTGTACAGAAAGGCTGTCAGGACGGTCCGGTTCTTACTATTTTAAGAGAGGCAAAGAAGGCAGATGTCATGGTGGACTTTGTTCCAAAAGAACGTTTGGATTTTATGAGCGAGACCAAAAATCACCAAGGTGTGGTAGCCGTTTTGTCCGCTTTTGCCTATTCCACGATTGATGATATGTTTGCACTCGCAGAGAAAAAAGGCGAGGCGCCGTTCTTTTTTATACTGGATGGTATCGAAGACCCGCACAATCTGGGTGCCATCATCCGTACCGCAAACCTTGCCGGTGCCCACGGCGTGATTCTTCCAAAACGGCGTGCTGCCGGATTGACTGCTACAGTAGTCAAAGCGTCTGCCGGTGCCATTCATTACACACCGGTCGCTAAAGTTACTAATATCGTGTCCACGATTGAGCAGTTAAAAGAAAAGGGAATGTGGTTTGTCTGCGCTGATATGGATGGCGAGCTGATGTACCGCCAGAATCTCACCGGGCCGATTGGCCTTGTAATCGGCAACGAAGGAAAAGGCGTCAGCCGCTTAGTAAAAGAGCACTGCGATTTCATTTCATCCATTCCGATGAAAGGCGATATTGACTCACTCAATGCATCCGTAGCTGCCGGTGTTCTTGCTTACGAAATTGTACGTCAGCGTATGAACCACTAATCGAGGAGGATTTTATGTTTGATTATCACGCAGCAAACGACGAAACAATCATCGCCCGCTCCCACGACGGCGATGATGCTGCCACGGATTTTTTACTGAAAAAGTACAAGCCCCTTGTCAAGAAGAAAGCTCGTACTCTTTTTCTGATTGGCGGCGACAATGACGACTTAATTCAGGAGGGAATGATTGCCCTCTATAAAGCTATCCGCGCTTTTAAGGCAGACCGCGAAAGTTCCTTCGTGCACTACGCCTCTCTTTGCATTGATAATCAGTTATACAACGTAATCAAAGGCGCAAACCGGCTCAAAAATTCGCCACTCAATACCTATGTTTCTCTTTACTCACCACTTAACTCCGACACGGAAAACAACTCCCGCGAGACACTTGCCGATACGCTCCAGCCTTCCGAACTTATAAATCCGGAGGACATCGTAATCGACAAGGAAAATGTAACAGACATCGAGAGCCACATCGAGAAGCACTTGAGCAAGTTTGAAAAAGAAGTGGTAACTCTCTACCTTGATGGCAACGATTACCAGCAGATTGCCGTAGTCCTTGGAAAATCTCCAAAGTCCATTGATAACGCTTTGCAAAGGATTCGAGGGAAACTGTCGAAGATTCGATAAGATTAGGAGAAGTTGGCTCGTTAGATTTCGGCAATTGTTTGTGCCGGTTGCTTGCGCCGGTTATTTTTACTGGTTGTTTGCTTCGGTTGCTTTTAGGGGCTATTTTTAGGGGTGGGGCAGCTCGCAAGCAACTCTTTTACTCATAATTTGTCAATATGGTTGCATTTTCCGGTCGATTTATCACATTCTTACGATAAAACGCAGCGAAAAGACAACTCTTTTTCTTATTTTCATGCATTTTGGTTGTTTTAATATCAAATATTTTTTTCATCATGCAACGCTTTTATGATATAAAGCCCATTTAGGTTGCTTTTGATACGCCAAAAGCTTTATGGCAAAAAAATAAGACCCACCGGTCTTACACAAAACTTTTTGAATCCTATAAAAGCTGTTAACGGGACTCGAACCCGTGACCTCCGCCTTACCAAGGCGACGCTCTACCACCTGAGCTATAACAGCACCGTGGTCATAAAAGACCTTACGAGTTGATATTCTACCAAAAGAATTGATTTGTGTCAACTATTTTTTGCTTGAACATACGTTCTTTTTATGTTATACTATTCATGTGTAATCAAAAAGAAAGTAGGATGTGACTTTCCGATTGTTTGATGCCCTCTAGTTTACAAAGGAGGGTGATGCCCTATGAACACGCTTGAAGTTTTAACTCTTGTGCTAGTAATTTTCGCGGCTCTATCATACATAGATAATCACAATAACAAAAAGAAATAGCATCCCAACCTCCTAAAGTCTGGATGCTATCCTTTTAGTTTCCACTGAGGGCAAATCGGAGTCATATCCGATTCACTTTCTAAGTAGATTATACACTAGGGTACTTGAAAAAACAAGTACCCTTTTTAATCAATTCATATTATATCTCCAAAATCATTAGAATCCAAGCAAAGAAAAAGAGTCCCCAAAGACTCTTCTCCTTTAGGTTTTCTTTCGGAACACACCTTAGCTAAGTCATGGTAAACCTAAAACCTTTGTAGGCCTCCACACAAACTGCTTCTTAGCACAGCTTACGCTTCATCAGTCAAAACGTGCTCTCTTGCACAAGAAATACCATACACCTCGACGATTCCCTTATAGTAGGAGTTCTACCGCATAGGGTATGTTAATCCTGTAACATATGCTACTGTCTTATAATATACCCTATCAAACCAAAAGTCAACCAAAAACCAACACATGTTATTTTCAACATCTTCTTTTTCCTCAAAGAACTTTACCCTAGCAATAAATAAATTATCAATTCTATATTGCTATTTCAATTCCGCCTCCTTAAATTTTTCCAATCTGTAATGATGCTCATCATCCAATTTCTTAACACCATCCTTATAATCATATCCAAATTTCCTATAAAATTCTGTTGCCGTAATGGATGCCGGTATCTCAATTCGGTTTGCTCTTACATAAAACTCATCCTGTTCCAATGTACTTATAATTTTGCTTCCAATACCTTTTCCATGAAATTCCGGAAGAACAAAAACACACAGAAGTATGCTTTCTGTTTCACTCCCCCAAAAACTTGACATAGAACCTGTTCCAACAATTTTTTCTCCAAATTCAAAAACGTACATATGCGCATAACTTGCCACATTTAAAACCTTTTCTTCATCATAAACCTTTGCAAGCGTCTCCATCGCCGATAATCCATAATCTTTACTGTTAATCTCCAAGAAATTCCTGACAATAAGATTTCTGACTTCTTTAACGTCCTCTTTTTTAAATCTTCTAGTCTTAACATAATCAACCGATGTCGAATTTTTGATTAAATCGTTCATTTTCTGCACCTCTTTCTTGTAAATATAAAAATCGCACCAACCAATACAATGTCTAGTGCGATATCACCAATCGAATAAGATGCAATATGTAAAATCTTCTCTTATATTCTGGTTTTATGCACTAGACTAAAAGACCTACACGTTATAACCTAATGCATTTACCCTGCATGTTTATAACTGTGTATGTCCGCAATACATGTACATATAACATCTTGAATATAAGTTCTGATTCATGTTGTCCTCTCCTCGTTTTTTTGTTAATATAACATCATTGATAACTCATGTCAACCAAATTCCAGCACAGATTATCCGCACACCATTTGAATTAAAATAAACCTAACAAAAAAACACTCAGGAGGATGCCACTATGAAAAAACGCTTACAGTTTTATCTGAACTACTACGAAACATTAACAACAAAAAAACCCCTGACCACCGCAGAGGCAGCCAGGGAGCAAGAGCAATTGCTCATTCAAATTCAATTTTTTCAGCACGAACGCCTGATTCACTTAATCGTGACGGCGCTTTTTGCACTGCTCACGATACTGAGTTTATTCGTCAGCCTGCTTCTTCCAAAGCAGCCGGTACTTCTAGCACTGGATGTATTATTTCTTGTGCTTTTAATTCCATACATCTTTCACTACTACTGCTTAGAAAACGGTGTACAGAAACTATACGAATACTATGACAAACTTAGTTGCCGGTGAAACCGCCGTATGCTTTTCCGTTGTGCATAACAGCACCTTTTCGCTTGGCAAGCTCAGAAACCGTCAAAATATCATAATCGTTTTCAACAAGCCACGGCAGTACCTTCTTCAGTGCCTCTACGGTAGTCGGGTGAATATCATGCATCAAAATAATGTCACCATCTTTGACATTTTTCTTCATTTCCTTCATGATGGCTTTTGTATTTTTCGATTTCCAATCCAAAGTATCGGTGTTCCACAATATCATCGGGTGTTTTAATTTTTTTCGCATTTTCGTACTGATTGCACCATATGGCGGGCGCAGCAGTGTAATGTCGTAACCAACTAATTTCTTCACCAAATCTGCCGTCTTATCGTACTGTTTATTCACTTTTTTCATACTCAGTTTTGCTAAATTGGCATGATTCCATGTATGGTTTCCAATTTCACAGCCCTGCGCCACTTCCTGTTTCAAAACTTCAGCACCTTCCTTCACACGGTTTCCTACCACGAAAAAGGTCGCATGAGCCTGATACTGTTTTAATAAAGCAAGCACTTTTGGTGTATTTACTGTGCTTGGACCATCATCAAATGATAAGGCAACTGCTTTCGAGCGAATCTTTGGTGCAGGTGTCGGAATGGTCTGCGGTGCAAGCGTCGGAACCGCTGCAATCTCTTTGGCAATTCCATCCGGCGCATAGGTTGCCTGTCCCTTTTCGGGAGCTTTTGTCTGCTGTGGCGCAGCACTTGCACTGTCCGCTGTTGCTGTCATCGATGTTGCTGTCACCGCTGCCGTTGCCTGTGCCGTCTGTGTTACCGTGACACCGCTTCCACTTGCCACGGCTTGTCCTTTTGGCTGTTCACCATCACCAATCTTTGCCTGAACCAGACAGACCGCCACTACTGCAATCACCACAATTACTGCAATAAGACAGACAATCCATCGTCCTGACACTGCCTGTCCCATACTGCTTCGATATTTACTTCTGCTTGAATATGAACTGTTTCCAATATAGTTATCAGAGTCTTTAAAAAAACGGCTGCGCGCCCTTCTTCTTCGCCTCTTGCGATTATTATAGCCTTTCATGTAATCCATCTTAGCACCTCACTTTGGGAGCAAGTCTCACCCCCACTATGTAGCATTAGTATAGCACTAATCTTCCGGCTTTTCAATGACGATTTTCCCGTCAATAAGTTCCAGTTTTACTTTATTTCCATCCATTCCCATCTGCTCTAACAGCTCACTTGGAATCTGCACACGTCCGGCACGGTCAAGAACAGCGAACTCTTCCTGCGTCTCTTCTTCCTGCCAGTCTATATCCAAATGCTCCATGCGCTCGCGGTAGTCATTTTTCATAATACGCTCACTGCTTGTTTTTCCATCTCGGATGGACACAACACGGTTTACCTTTTTGGCTAATTCTTTATCATGCGTTACAATGACAATCGTAAGTCCAAGCTGCTCATTCAATTTGCGGAACATTTCCAAAATGTCATCCGCAGTTTTTCGGTCAACGGCACCGGTCGGCTCATCCGCCAATAACAGTTTCGGATTATTGGCAAGGGCAATCGCAATCGCAACTCTTTGCTGCTCACCACCGGAGAGCTGACTTAATTTACTGTCTTTTCGATGGCCAAGCCCCACCAGCTCTAAAAGTTCCAGTGCGCGTTTCTTTTTTTCTTCCTCAGAAACCGCCTTTTCTCTGCCCTCCACAAAAAGCATCGGTGTCATTACATTTTCCCATGCTGTCAGGTAAGGAAGAAGATTTCTCGCATTGTTCTGCCAGACAAAGCCAACCGTACTTCTCTTATATTCAACCAGTTCATTTTCTGTCATTTGAAATAAATTTTTTCCATCTACATACAGTTTACCCGCTGATGGCCGGTCTAATCCACCAATCATATTCAAAAAAGTAGACTTACCACTTCCGCTGTTTCCGATGATTGCCATAAGTTCTCCTCGTTTCACCGTCAAATCCAGCCCCTGAAGTGCGAGCACTTCAATGTCCTTGGTCTTATAAATTTTAACCAGACTGTCACACTCAATCATCACATCGTCCGGCACATCCATTGTCTGTTCCGGATTTTCCATTGCAGATTCAGGATTTTTTATTTGTTTTACTTTGCTTATTTTTTCTTTTAAATTAATCTTCATCGGCAATCTCTCCATCCTCAATATGATAGATGCAATCAGCAATCTCCATTAATCCGGTATCATGCGTCGTCATTACAATGGTTACTCCCTGTTTTTCAATCAGTTCCTTAAAAATCTTCATCACCTGAAGCCCTGTGTTACTGTCAAGCTCCGCCGTTGGCTCATCAGCAAAAATAATCTTTGGTTCATGTGCAATTGCGCGCGCAATCGCAACTCGCTGCTGCTCACCGCCGGAAAGCTCCTGCGGCATATGATGCATACGGCTTCCGAGACCAACTAATTTCAGACATTCTTCCGTCCGCTTTCTCCTGTCACCTTTGTATCCGGCCAGTCTGAGAACAAACTCGACATTTTCGTAGGCGGTCATCATCGGAATCAGTGCCACCGACTGAAAAACAAATCCAATCTGCGTTTTTCGCATCTGCTCCCTGTCATGTTCCGATAAATTTTGAATTGGTTTTCCTTCAAACAAAATTTCACCGCTTTTGGGGTAATCCAGTGCGCTCAAAAGATTCATCAGCGTCGTTTTACCGGATCCGGAACGTCCTCTGAGCATCGTAAGTTTCCCAGTCGGAATCTGAATGTTAATGTTTTTCAAAACCACAAGTTCCTTGCCGCCGGCAATCGGAAAACTTTGAATCACATCTTTGGTTTCTATCATATTTTCCATTCTGACACCTCCCTAGTCTTCACCAAGCTTCAACGCCTGAGAAATATTAATCTTACTAATCAGTTTACCAAGAACTACCATGCAGATTACAATTACAATGCCAATGACACTAAAGAGACGAACCATATCAAGTGCCTTAAACACCACTTCTAACGGTACCGTCTGGTCTGTCGAGGCATAGAAAATCTGCACCAATGGTACAAACAGAACAGATGATAAAACACCAAGTCCGGCACCAATCAAAATCGATATTCCGGAACTAAAAATCTGTTCATTAATCAACATCTGAATAATCTCTTTCTTTGTCATACCCATCGCACGGAACACGCCAAAAAGCAATTCCCTCTGCCGGATTGACAAAATCCAGTAAATCAAAAATCCGGTACTGCACAAAATCAAGATGATAATAAAGCTCATCGTCAAAATACCATTGGTTCCTTGGAACAGTGCATCGTTTTTCACGTCTACCAGTTTGGATGCCACATCCTCAAACACCGTATATTCGATGCCGTTTTTCTTCGCATAATCGTAAATAAATTTCGAAGAACCGTTAGTCTGAATCCATACCTGATATGGCTTCACGCCAAGTGTCTGCTGAACCGGCGCCAGATTGGCAACAATCAGATAATGATCCGTTGTTACAAGCGTATCCTGCTGATTCAGTTCATGCGTCTGCTTCACGTAACTTGGAAAATAGTCAAAGAACCCATACACAACTCCTGTCATTTCTTTTTTATCTTTTGTCGTATAGGTCACTTTATCTCCCAGTTTGACGCCCATTTTTTTCTGAAAATTCATGCTCAGAAGAATGGCATCCGGATTATCCGCCATCGCATTCAAATAGTTGTTCAAATGTGTCGGCAAAAGCGTCGAATCAAAATCACTCACCGTCAAACCAAAATTTTTCGTGTCAATTGCCATCAATGAAGTTGCGGTTTCATTATCACTCATCTTTTTGCCAAGCGATGTAGAAATCTCATCCTCACAGTAAACTTTCGTTGCATGTTTTACACCTTTCATGCTCTCATAGGTCGAAAAATCCGGTTCCGTATAAGACACTTCCATATCCGGGTTATCTGCAAGGAACGCTTCATTGCTCTCCCACTGCTCTTTGAGAACAAGCGTCGCTCCCGTCTCATACCGGATATTACTCTCCGAGTTGGAAAGAATCGTCCGCGCAACCGTTGCATTAAAAATACCAAGTGCAACCGTCAGCATCAAAAAGACCATCATAAAACTCTGTTTTCCCTTCGTTCTCAAAATCTGTAAAAACGAAGCAAAAAATGCCGGTTTCCAGCGTTTTCTCCCAATCAGGTAAACAAGTTTAATCAAAAGCGGCTGGATGCGCAGTGCTACCAGACTGGCACTGATGATAAACAGCGAAGAACAAATAAACAAAAATGGGTCTAACGATTCTCCTTCTAACATCTGCGTCATAAGACTTTCCTTCTGCTCCGTAAAATTATACAGACCATACAGAGAAATCACGAGCAGAATCACATCCATATACACTCTCTGGAAAATGTTTTTATGCTTTTTGTTTTTATTTCTTTTTACATTAACAATCGTAACATTGGCATCGCGGAAAACCGGTAACACCATGAAAGCAATCGATATAAGCATCGCACCAAGCATATACAAAAACACCGAAGTACCAAGTGTGATATGTAATGCTTTTCTTTGAATAAATTCCAAAAATCCATTCGTTGAGCCTAGTGCTTTACATAGGAAATAGCCAAGCGGCAGTCCCACAACGGCACTCATCACTGATAAAATAACGGACTGTAAAAAATAAATCAGTATAATTTGTTTCTTACTCGAACCACGGCTTTTTAGCAAGGCAATTTCATTTTGCTCCAAGTCTAACATCTGTCTGGAAATCATAAAAATGAAAGCCAGCAAAAGTGCCAGTACCGGGAACTGCAAAATAAGAAGCGTTGTGCGCACTTTCTTTGCAGAAGTCTGATATTCACGTAGAACCGCTAAGTAAGCCGGCTCATCAATTTTACAGTTATATGCATCCGATGTCTCCTGCATCATGTCTTCCGTTTCACTTACGAATGAATCAATCTGCTCAGCAGCCAATTCTTTGTAATCGAAAACCAACGACCATGTGGTAGCCATTACAAAGGATTGCTTCTTTAAGTTTATAAAATTACTTTCAAATACTTTAGGTGAAATAAACAAATCCATATAATAATCGGATGGAGACTGTACCCAGTAGGTATCTTCTGCCTCCTTATTTGTAAATACACCAACAATTTTTACCCGGATGGCATTTCCCTTAGCATCCATAAAGCGGTTAAGTTCAATGATGTCGCCCACCATAATATCTAATTTGCTCATACATTTCTGGGAAATAATTGCCTCCAATGCACCATCTGCACCCGCTTTATCCTGATACATTTTCCCTGACAGCATCGTGCTGTGTTTCTCCAGTTCTGACAAACTGCTGATTTTAATTGTCTTTGTCATGTCATCTTTGTTGCGGGTTCCTACATAATGTCCTCTGGTTTTTGAGGACTGGTTATATGTCACAAAATGACTTTGTTCCACATCAAGGCGGTCTGCCGCACCGGCAGCCTCTTCCTTCATGCCCTGATATTCTTTTTCTTGTCCATCCTGCCCTTTCATATTGGCCTCAAAAGAAATCACACCCGGATTTTGATTTTCCTTTTGAATATACTCATCCAGTTTTGAGGACAATGTTTTCTGCAGTGCTGCTCCCTGATACATTGGATTGCTGCAAGCAATGGCAATCAATAAAATATTACCAATCAAAAGACTTACAACCATCCATTTTTTATGGAGAAGTTTCTGCTTGATAAAATGAATCATAACGAATTACCTCTCCTTTCTACTTTGATACAATCGCCAGCGTCTGGCCTTCTTCCAGACCCTGATTCACCAAATATGTTTTTTCCTGTTTATAGTTACTTACAATATAGCGTTTATGTAATTTGCCGTTTTCTACAAGATAAACAAAATTCTTAATTTCCTCATTCTCCGTTTCCTCATATACGGCATCCGCATCAACAAGTAAGGCATCCTCAATTTTCAAACTCACTCCTGTTATGTAAATATTATATTTTGAAAATTGGTAGGATTCCCTATCTTTCTTAGAAAGACGAATTAGCTGAGCACCGCTGCTTTCATT
>ERZ808240.3524-NODE-3524-length-15082-cov-5.328209_pt1 | contig 15082 bp, 11 predicted proteins | sample MGYA00521084_ERZ808240 | MGnify/ENA primary metagenome ERZ808240 (study PRJEB31516, sample SAMN03275571) | gut metagenome | biome: mammalia-associated habitat; material: feces | host: Papio cynocephalus | place: Kenya | collected 2012-08-06 ... | reverse complement strand
GCCTCACGCTCGAGCACATCGCCTCCCGCTGCAGCGCCTTCTACCTGGGCGGCACCAAGAACGGCATGCTCATGGGCGAGGCCATGGTCATCGCCGACCCCAAGCTCAAGGCCGCCTTTCCCTTCGTGCAGAAGGAGCGCGGCGGGCTTCTGGCCAAGGGACGCCTGCTCGGCGTGCAGTTCGAGGCCGCGTTCGAGCAGCCCGAGGACGGCGGCGAGGCCCTCTATTGGAGGCTAGCCCGCCAAGCGAACGACTGTGCGCTCGCACTGCGCCGCGGCATGCTCGGCCTCGGCTACGAGGCGTATCGCGAGTCGGCCTCCAACCAGCAGTTCTTCACGGTGAGCGCCGAGCAGCAGGAGGCCTTCGAGGAGGCATGCGGCTGCGAGACCTTCTTTGCCCTCCCCGACGGACGCAAGGTCATCCGCTTCGTGTGCTCGTGGGCCACGCGGGCGGAAGACGTCGACGAGCTCCTCGCCCTCGCGGCCAAGCTCGCCTAGCCGGCGCCGCTCCCGCGCGGGATGGGTCGCTAACAGCCAAGAAAACCGCGAAAGCGGGCCGTCCCTCGCAGGAGACGGCCCGCTTTCGCTTACCTCGGCGCCGATAAAAGCCTTGGCTCCTTGCCTCGGCCCGTGCCTACGCCTCGATGGCGGCCTTGAACCAGCTCGTGAGGCTCGTGGGGTGCGTGATGCCGGTGCCCACGACCACGGCCCAGGCGCCCTCGTCCATGACGAGCTTCGCGTCGGCCGGCGTGTGCACGTGGCCCTCGCAGATCACGGGGAAGCCGGGGAACTCCTGGATCGCCTGGCGAAGGATCGGGATGTCGGGGCCGTCGTTCATCGTGGTGTCGATGGCGGCCTTGTTGTGCGACAGCGTCGTGGAGACGAGGTCGCAGCCGGCGGCGACGCCGCGGCGGATGTCCTCGATGGTCATGCAGTCGGCCATGACGAGCGTATCGCACTGCTCGCGCAGCTCGCGGACGGTCTCCTCGAAGGTGCGGCCGTCGGGGCGCGGGCGGTCGGTGGCGTCGAGCGCGACGACGTCGGCGCCGGCGTTCACGCACGCGACGGCATGGCGCAGGGTCGGCGTGATGTAGACGCCCTCGTGGCCCTCTTTCCACAGGCCGATGACGGGGACCTCACAGCGGCCTTTGATGGCCGCGATGTCGGAAAGGCCCTGGCAGCGGATGGCGGCGGCGCCGCCGAGCTCGCAGGCGCGGGCCATCTGGGCCATGGTCTCCGGGTGGCGCAGCGGCTCGCCGGGATAGGCCTGGACGCTCACGATGAGCTTGCCCTTGAGAGATTGGATGAGCGGATCTACGGCCATGTCTGGCTCCTTGTCTCTTTGCACTTACTCGAACTCGGCGTAGGCGGACTTGACGATGTTCTCGGCGGCGCCGATAAGGGGCGCGTCGTCGCCCAGGTCGCCCGAGACGATCGGCGTGTGCGCGCACGGCGGCATGACGGCCTCCGCCCACCCCGCGTCCATGGCGTCGTGCCAGGCCGGGCCGCACTGGGCGACCGAGCCGGACAGGATGATGCAGGTGGGGTCGAACATGTTCACGAGGCTGCCCAGGACCTCGCCGATGGCGTGCCCGCTGCGGGCCTCGGCGGCGATGGCGGCCTCGTCTCCCGCGGCGGCGCGCTTGTCGATGACGGCGCCGTCGACGTCGTTGCCCTCGTCGTCCTTGGGGGCGCCGCCCAGCTCGAGGTATCGCTCGATGATGGCGGGCCCGCACGCGATCGTCTCCATGTGGCCGGTCGCGCCGCACTGGCAGGGAACGCCGGCGGCATCCGAGCAGCTCACGTGGCCGATGTGCCCGGCCTCGTTGTGCGCGCCCAGCATGATGTGGCCGCGCTCGACGAACGCGCCGCCGATGCCGGTGCCCACGGCGACCACGAGGCAGCTCGCGGCGTCGCGGCCGGCGCCCCAGCGGGCCTCGCCCAGGGCGTGGGCGTGGACGTCGTTCAGGACGCGGGCGGGAAGGCCGGTCGCGGCGGTGAGCTCGGCGCCCAGGTGCGTGCCGCCCCAACCGGGCATCATGTCGTTCGCGTAGGTGACGTCGCCCGTCCTGGGGTCGATGACGCCGCCGCTCGAGACGCCGATGCCGCACACGTCGCCGCCGGCGAGGTCGATCACGCGCCTTGCCTGCTTGATCGCGTTGACGAGGACCGTCCGGCCGCCCTTCTTGGCCTCGGTCGGGATCTTTGCGTAGTGCTCGACGCGGGGCTTCTCGCCCGGCGCGAGGGTCACGAGCGCGGAGGCTATCTTCGTCCCGCCGATGTCGACGGCGACGACCTTCTTGCTGTCCATATCCAATCCCTTCTGGCAAAGAGGCACATCAAAGACTCAAACGTCTAAATAAACGAATAACAGGTAGAGCGGCATTCCAGCGCGCGTATCGCCGCAAAAGCCGGGGGCCATGGACCTTAGGGCCACGACCCTCCGGCTTAAACGGCGGAAGCGCGTGCCTGGATAAGCGCTAGAGCAGGCCGTTGTCCTGGAGAACCTTGCGGATGGCCTCGACGTTCTCGCCGGTCATGGCCTTGACCGGGCGCGGCATGGTCGGGGAATCGAAGACGCCCATGAGGTTGAGGGCCGTCTTGAAGGCGCCGACGCCGCCGGCGTAGCCCTGGACGCCGGACGTGACGTCCCAGATGTGGGAGATCTCGTTCAGGCGGTCCTGCTCGGCCTTGACGGTGGCCCAGTCACCGGCCTGGGCGGCCTTCCACATGCGGACGTAGCCAGCGGGCTCGACGTTGGCGAGGCCCGGGACGGAGCCGTCGGCGCCGCCGAGGTACGCGCCGTCGACGACGACCTCGTGGCCGGTGAGCAGCGTCAGCGGGTGACCGAGCTTCTCGTTCTCCTGCACGAGGTAGCGGAAGGAGATGTCGTCGCCGGAGGAGTCCTTGACGCCGGCGAGCACGCCCTCGGCGCCGAGCTTGGCCAGGAGCTTCCAGGGGAGCTTGGTGTGGACGCACACGGGGATGTCATAGGCGAAGATAGGCAGGTCGAGCTCGTCGTGCAGGATGCGGAAGTGCTCCTCGACCTCGGTCATGCCCTGCAGGGCGTAGAACGGGCAGGTGGCAACGAGGGCGTCGGCGCCGAGCTCCTGGGCGACCTTGCCGTGCTCGATCATGCGCTCGGTCTCGGTGTCGATGATGCCGACGAGGACGGGGACGCGATGGTCGACGATGCGCACGGCCTCCTGGATGATCTGGCGGCGGCGCTCATCGGTGGAGAAGACCACCTCGCCGGAGGAGCCCAGGAAGAAGAGGCCGTCGACGCCGGCGTCGATCATGCGGTTGATGAGGCGCTCGAAAGAGGGGACGTCGAGCTCGTGGTCGGGGGTATCGGGGACGACGACGGGCGGAACGACGCCGCGGATCTGGAACTTGTCAGCCATGGTGGAAACCTTTCTTTCCTCAAGACGGGGGCCTCTCCCCCGCCCGCCCCTCTCGGGGCTCAATCGATGCTAGACCCTCATGCCGGCGTTGGGCTCAACGCTCACCGAAATGCATGAAGGAAAGGAGCCTGTTCTCGAAGTCGTTCAGGCGCTCGTGCGCGTACTTGGGGTACGTGACGAGGCGCTTGGGGCACGCCATGCGGTCGTACGCCGCTCGCTGGGTCTCGGCCGGGGCGACGTCGTCCATGAGGCAGATGCCGTCGAGGACCTCGCAGCTCTGCGGGACGAGGGCGGCAAGCTCGGCCGCGTCCACGTACGCGAGTGCCGAGAAGAACTCGTCTGCCTGCTCGGCGCACGGGTCCTCCTCCCGGAAGTGGCGATAGACGCCCTCGTAGGCGAGGCTGCTCGCGCCGCGCTCCCATGCGCCGCGGACGTCCGCGGGCATCGCGTTCACGACGGCGCAGCGGGCGACGCCGGGGACGAGGGCGGCCGCGGCCAGCGCAAAGAGCCCGCCGAACCCCTCACCGTGGGTGAAGAGCCGCTCGGGGTCGACGCCCGGGAGCGCGCGGGCCACGTGGGCGGCCACGAGCGCGTCCTCCACGAGCCGGGCGGCCTCGAGCCCCTCGGGGCCGTCTTGCCAGCCCGCCGAGAGGTCGCGCGTCCAGCGGCGGTACTCGGGGTGCACGACCGCGTAGCCGGCGGCGAGGTAGCGCGTGAGCTGGAACCAGCCGCGCGCGCCGCGGTCGAGGTCGTGCCACACGAGGATGCAGGGGTGCGGGCCCGGCGCCTTGGGCAGGATGGCGCGGGCGCGCAGCTCCGTGCCGTCGAGGCCGCGGTAAGCGATCACGCGGTAGTCGGCCACGGGCGTGGAGAGGCCCGCGTCCGCGCAGGCGACCTCTTGGGCGGCCGCGCACCTGGCGGCCTTCTCGGCTCGCCCGCGCCAGTAGGCGGCGATTTTCTGCGATGCGGCCATCAGAGGTCCACCTCCCCTTGGTAGAAGCGGATCATCTGGTCGTCGTACGCCTGGATCTCCTCGTGGCCGAAATCCGGGAAGAGGAGGTGCTTCTTTGGGCAGTTGAGCGCGTTGTACACGGCGAACTGCGTCTGAGGCGGGCACACGACGTCGGCAAGGCCCGTGCCAAAGAGGACCGGGCACTTGACCAAGTGCGCGAAGGAGAGCGAGTCGACGTAGCCCAGGGTATGGAACCACTCGTCGGCCCGGGCGCCGTCGGCGTCGAACCAGCGCGAGTAGTACCTGATGCCCTCGTAGGCGATCTGGTCGGCACCGAGCTCCCAGACGGCCTTGAAGTCCGAGAGGAACGGGTAGAGGATCGTCGCCCGGCTCACGAGGTCGGGGTTGAGCGCGCAGCAGGCGATGCCCATGCCGCCGCCCTGCGAGCTCCCGTTCACATAGACCCTCGAGAGGTCGATGCCGGGCAGCTCGCGCGCGATGCGGCACAGGATGCGCTGGTCCTGGTAGAGACGGACGTAATAGAGGTTCCGCGGCCCGCCGTCGATGCCGGCGACCAGGTGGCCCGAGACGGTCGTGCCCTTGAAGCCGCCGACGTCCTCGGAGCGACCTCCCTGCCCGGGGTTGTCCATCGAGAGGATCGCGAAGCCCATGCCCGGCCAGGAGGACTGCTCGGCCCAGGAGCGGGTGCATCCCGGGTAGCCGTGGAACTGGAGCACGAGCGGGACGGGCGCCCCGTCGGGGCTTGCCGGCACGGCGTACTTCGCGTAGATGCGCGCGCCGCCCATGCCGGTGAAGTACAGGTCGTGATACGTGCAGGTGCCGAAGTCGGGGATCTCGTCGGAAGGCAGGACCTCGTAGTCCAGGGGCACCGCGTCGGCCTCGGCCATGCGAGCGGCCCAGAACTCGTCGAAGTCGTCGGGGATGGGGTTCCTCCCCCGGCAAGCCTCGAGCTCCTCGAGCATCTCGGGCGAGAACGGCACGTCGATCACCTCTTTCGCGAATCGGTTTGCGGGTAACGAAAGCGGGCGTGCCCGACGACGCGGGCACGCCCGAGGAACGCAGATGCGGCTACTGCCCGAGGTTCGGGTGCAGAAGCGACGGGGCGGCGGCGAGGAGCGTCTTGGTATAGGCGTCCTGCGGGTTCTCGAAGACCTGCTTCGCGGGGCCCTGCTCCATGATCTGGCCGTGGTTCATGACGACGATGCGATCGGAGATGTAGCGCTCCGTCTGGATGTCGTGGCTGATGAAGACCATGGCGAGCCCGAGCTCCTTCTTGAGGTCGGTAAGAAGGTTCAGGATCTGGGCGCGGACCGAGACGTCGAGGGCCGAGGTCGGCTCGTCGGCGATGATCACGTCGGGCTGCAGCGACAGGGCGCGGGCGATGGCGACGCGCTGGCGCTGGCCGCCGGAGAGCTGCCCGGGCAGGGCGTACATGGCCGACGTCGGCAGACCCACGAGGCCGAAGAGCTCCTGGATGCGCTCCTCGCGCTGTTCCTCGGTCCCCACCTTGTGGACGATCAACGGGTCGAGCAGCTGGTCATGGACGGCCATGCGCGGGTTCAGCGCCGTCGCGGGGTTCTGGAAGACGACGGAGACGACGCGGCCGATCTTCTTGCGGAGCTCGGCGGTGCGCTTGGTGACGTCCTCGCCCTTGAAGTAGACCTTGCCCGACGTCGGCGACTGGAGGCCGCACATGACGTTTGCCGTGGTCGACTTGCCGCAGCCGGACTCGCCCACCAGGCCGATCGTCTCGCCCGGCATGAGCTTGAGCGTGAGGCCGTTCACCGCATGCACGAGGTTGGGGTGGAACACCGACCCGGTACGGGTCTTGAAGGTCACCGAGATGTCGTCCAGGAAGATGATGGGCTCCTGGGAGGCGTTCTTCTCGTCCGCCATCTACCTCACCTCCAGTCGAGAAACGAGGCCGTTCTTTGCGAGCTCCTCGTCGGGAATCTCCGCGACGAAGTGGTGGTCGACGCCCGGGACGGGCTTGAGGACCGGGTGCACGTCCAGGCCGACCGTCGGGTGGCTGGAGCGCGGCGCGAAGCGGTCGCCGCGGGGGAAGTCGGCAGGCGACGGCACGGAGCCGGGCACCTGGTGCAGGCGGCTGCCGTCGTGGGCCTCGATGGAGAGCACAGAGCCCAGCAGGCCCTGCGTGTACTCGTGGATCGGGTTCGTGAGCAGCTCCTTGGTGGGGGCGGACTCGACGACCTGGCCGGCGTACATGACGGTGATCTCGGAGGCGACCTCGGCCACGAGCGCGAGGTCGTGGGAGACGAAGATCATGGCGAAGCCGAGCTTCTTCTGCAGGTCGTTCAGGAGCTTGATAACCTGCTTCTGGACGGTCACGTCGAGGGCCGTCGTGGGCTCGTCGCAGATGACGAGCGACGGGTCGCGCGTGAGCGCCATGGCGATGATGACGCGCTGGCACTGGCCGCCGGAGAGCTCGTGCGGGTAGCTCTCGAGCGTGCGCTTGGGGTCGAGGCCGACGAGCTCGAGGAGCTCCTCGGCGCTGCGGGTGCCGCCGCGGCTCGTGAGCTGCTTCATCTGCGCGGAGATGAGCATGGAAGGGTTCAGGGCCGAGAGCGAGTCCTGGTAGACCATGGCGATCTCGGTGCCCAGGAGCTTGCGATGCTCCTCGGAGGAGAGCTTGAGGAGGTCCTGGCCCTTGTAGATGACCTCGCCCTGGATGCGGGCGGTGTCGGGCAGCAAGTTCATGATCGTCTTGGTCGTGATGGACTTGCCGCAGCCGGACTCGCCCACGAGGGCCATGCACTGGCCGGGGCGCACGTCGAAGGAGACGTTGTCGACCACGTTCACGTCGCCGTGGCGCGGGAAGCCGATGGAGAGGTTCTTGACCTGCAGCAGGGGCTCGACGGAGTAGTCGGGCACGCGGCGGTCGGTGCGGGCGAGCTCGACCTTGCGCAGCGCCGCCAGGCGGGCGGCCAGGGACTCGGCCTGCTGCTCATAGGCGCGCACCGGGTCGGCGACGAGGAGGTCGGCCTCGCGGCGGCTCTCGGCGTTCTCGGAGTCGACGGGGGCGGAGGGCGCGGCGGCCATGGCGTCGGTGATGCCCTCGGAGAGGATGTTGAGCGCGAGGCACGTCACCATGATGGCGATGCCCGGGTAGAGCGCCTGCCACCAGCGGCCGGACAGGACGCCGGCGCGGGCGTCGGCCAGGATGTTGCCCCAGGTGGGCGTGGGCTCGGAGATGCCTGCCGAGAGGAACGTCAAGGACGCCTCGAAGATGATGGCGTCGGCGACGAGCGTCACGGTGAAGACCATGATCGGGGCCGCGCAGTTGCGCAGGACGTGCTTCATGAGGATCCACGGGGCGCGGGCGCCGGAGACGATGACCGCGCGGACGTAGTCCTCGCCGTACTCGCTCACGATGTTCGCCCTCACGATGCGGGCGATCTGCGGCGTGTACATGAAGCCGATCGAGAAGATGATGGCCGGGACCGAGTTGCCCAGGATGGTCACGAGGACGGCGGCGAGGGCGATGCCGGGGACGGACATGATGATGTCGAGGATGCGCATGATGACCTCGGAGACCGCCTTGCGCGAGACGGCGGCGAGGGCGCCCACGATGGAGCCGAGCACGAGGGCGAACAGCACGGAGCCGAAGCCGATGACGAGCGAGATGCGGCCGCCGTACAGGATGCGCGACAGGATGTCGCGGCCCTTGTCGTCGGTGCCGAAGATGTGCGCGGCGTCGGGGGCTTGGCGCGCCATGCCGATGGCGAGCGGGTCGTACGGGGCGATGAGGGGCGCGAGGATGGAGACGAGCACCACGGCCACGAGGATGCCGAGCGCGATCTTTGAGCTCAGCTTCATGTTCTTGAGCCCGGAGAACTTGAGGCCTGAGCCCTTCTTGGCCATGCCCTCGAGCTTCTGGGAGTCTTCTTTGCGCTGGGTAAGCATGGCTACACGCTCCTGATCCTGGGGTTGATGAGCAGGTACAGCATGTCAACCACGATGTTGATGATGATGAAGGAGAGCGCGACGACGATGACGACGCCCATGACGAGCATCGGCTCGTTGCCGGACACGCCGTCCAGGATCGCCATGCCCATGCCGGGCAGGTTGAAGATGACCTCGATGACGACGGCGCCGCCCATGAGGTAGCCGATCTTCATGCCCAGGGTGGTGACGGGCGTGATGAGGGCGTTGCGCAGGACGTTGCGGGCGATGATGACCTTCTGCGGGAGGCCGGAGCCCTTGGCGGTCTGCACGTAGTCCTTGTCGAGCTCCTCGACCATGGCGGTGCGCACGATGCGCGTCATCTGGCCGGTCAGGGGCACGGCGAGGGCGACGGCCGGCATGATCATGCGCGCCATGTAGCCGCCGAAGTTCGTCGCCGGGTCGGGCAGCGCGCCCGAGGCGGGGAGCAGGTGCAGGTAAGAAGAGAAGACCAGGATGAGCAGGACGGCCAGCCAGAAGGACGGCGTGGCGAGGCCCGCGATGGACAGGATGCGGATCACCTGGTCGGGCCAGTGGTCCCTGTACAGGGCCGCGATGATACCGAGCAAGAACGAGACGACCGCGCCCAGGAGCAGGCCGAAGAAGGTGAGCTGCATGGTGACGGGCAGGGCGTTGGCCACGCGCTCGGCGACGGAGCTGCGGCGGGCGCTGTAGGTGCCCAGGTCGCCGTGGAGCAGGTCGCCCATGTAGCGGACGTAACGGACCGGCCAGGGGTCGTCCAGGCCGTACTCCTCGTGGTACTGCGCGATCTGCTCAGGGGTCGCGGACTCGCCGAGGGCCTTGTAGGCCGGGTCGATCGGCGAGAACGACATGAGGAAGAAGATCAGGAACGTTACGCCGAGCGCCATGATAGGCAGGGCGACGAGGCGTCGACCGACGAGTCGCAGAAGATTGTTCATGCAATCGCTCCTCTCAACGTATAGGACAGGCGAGCAAAAGCGAGGGAGCCCGAAGAACTATGTTTCTCGGGCCCCCTTGGCAGGCGCTCACATAAAGGCGGGGCCTAGGCCCCGCCTCGATTCGCGAAACTAAGCGGTGACGGTGCTGATGCCGGTGAGCTGGACGCCCGTGGTGCCGATGCCCTTGAAGTCCTTGGAGACGGACTCGCCCTTGGGGCTGGCGGTCTCGCGCCAGGAGCCGGTCGGGGTGATGACCTGCAGGACCGGGTAGAGGACGACCTGCTCGGCGAGGATGTCGAAGCACTGGTTCCAGCAGTCCTGCTGGGCGGAGCCGGAGGTGGCCAGGGCGTCGGACATGAGGCCGTTGAGCTTCTTCCACTCATCGGAGGTGTTCCAGGCGCAGCGGGTCTTCATCCACACGTTGTCGCCGAACCACCAGTTGAGCAGCAGGTCGGTGTCGCCGCCGAAGCAGGACGGGTCGCCGGGGGCGATCAGGATGTCCCAGGAGTCGTCGGCCTGGTCGATGGCGGCGTAGGTCGCCGGGGACTGGTCGGAGGTCAGCGTGACGTTGAAGCCGAGGGCCTTGAGGTCCTCCTGGGCCTGGGTGCCCATGGCGACGACCTGCGCGTTGTCGGTGGTGCGAAGGACGAGGTCGCCCGGGGTGACGCCGGCCTCGGAGAGCAGGCTCTTGGCCTTGTCGGCATCGTAGGTGTAGTTGACGGCGGCCTTGTGGTAGTTGCTGAAGGACTCGGGCAGGTAGCAGGTCGGGATGGAGGCCAGGCCGGAGAAGGCGTTGTTCACCATCTGCTCGGTGTTCAGGGAGTACATGATGGCCTGGCGGGCCTTGACGTTGTCCCAGGGGGCCTTCTTGACGTTGAACATGATGAAGCGGGTGCCGAAGCCGGCAACCTGGTCAACGGTGCAGCCGACGCCCTCGAGCTGGGAGATGGACTCGGGCGGGACGGACTCGGTCACGAGCGTCGTGCCCTCCTGCTGGGCGGTCACGCGGGCCGTGGTGTCGGTGAGGGACTCGATGCGCAGCTCCTTGTCCTTGGCCGGGAACTCGCCGTTGTAGTTCTCGTTGGGGACGAGGGTGGCGTAGGTGTCGGAGACCTCGGAGTACATCCAGGGGCCGGAGCCGACGGGCTTGGCCTTGGCGTCGTCCGCCGAGAGGGTCTTGGGCATGATCTTGATGATCGCCAGGCGCTCCTTGAGCAGCGAGAAGTTGGGGATGGTGGTCTTGACGGTGACGGTGGCGTCGTCCTTCTTCTCGATCGACTCGAACATGGTGAGGAAGGAGACGTACATGCCGCCCTCGGCGGTGGCGCGGGTGAAGGACTCGACGACGTCGTCGGCGGTCACCGCGGAGCCGTCGGAGAACTTGGCGCCGTCGCGCAGCGCGACCTCAAAGGTCGTGTCGTCGATCTGCTTGGGGTCGGAGGCGGCGAGGCCGGAGACCACGGAGTAATCGGTGAAGTCGATGTTGTACAGGCCCTCCATGACGTTGGAGTTCGCGGAGAGGCAGAACGCGGAGGAACAGTTGGCCGGGTCGTAGGACGACGGGGAGTAGGCGGAGCCCACGGTCAGGGTGCCCTCGCCCTCCTTGCCGCCGGTGGTGCCGGCGTCGGACTTGGTATCGGTGGAGCTGGAGCCGCCGCAAGCGGCGAGGCCGAGCGTGGCCGCGACGGCGGTGCCGCCCAGGAACGCGCGACGCGAGACGGCGGAGTTCACGATGTTCTTCATGAGATCCTCTTCCTCTAATAGATTTCCTCCTGCGGTCGCCCATCCGGCGGCCGTCCTTTGCTTGGCAGACTACCTGTTGAGCAACGCAAGTTACGCGTAAAACCGCCCAACGGCATGAACTGCGCCGCCTGACGGTCGATGCGCGATTGATTTTTAGGCTAATTTCAAATTGCGATGGCCTGGTTGCCCACAGATTGCCTTCTTGTTGACTTTGATTTCAGTGGTATTACGTTCTAAGTGCCATTATTCCAACTGGTATTAAATGAGTAATACGACCTATTGATTTGAGCGATTGACCAATCCGTGCGACCGTTTGCCGAATCCGCCCTTCACTTTACGGGCTCGAACGGCTACGCGCAAAAAGCGCGACAACAGTAGTTGGTTTTATTAGTTATGTAAGAAACCCGCTAGGCCACAGTCTCGTGGAGAGCTTGATGGACCGCGCGGGCCACCTCAGCGGGGATGCCGGGCACCTGAGCGATCTCCTCGGCGCTCGCCTCACGGAGCTTCTTCATGGACCCGAAGGCGCGCGTGAGGGCGCGCTTGCGCTTGGGCCCCACGCCCGGGACGTCGTCGAGCACGGAGGCCGTCATGGCCTTGTCGCGCAGCTCGCGGTGGAACGTGATGGCGAAGCGGTGGGACTCGTCGCGGACCTGCTTGATGAGGTAGAGCGAGGGCGAGCCCGAGGGCAGGACGACGGGCGTCTCGTCCCAGGGGACGAAGACCTCCTCGTCGGACTTGGCCAGGCCGCAGACCGGGATGTCGAGGCCGAGCTCGGCCAGCTGCTCCATGGCGGCCGTGAGCTGGGGCTTGCCGCCGTCGACCACGAGCAGGTCGGGACGGGAGCCAAAGCGCTCGTCCGCCATGCGGTCGGGCGCGTAGCGGCGGCCGAGAACCTCCGACATCGAGACGAAGTCGTTCGCCTCGGTGAGCGGGGTCTGGATCTTGAAGCGGCGGTACTGCGACTTGTCGGGCCGACCGTTCGTGAAGACGACCATCGAGGCCACGGTGAAGTGCCCGTGGAGCGTGGAGATGTCGAAGCACTCGATGCGCATGGGGGGCGCCTCGAGCGCCAGCGCGCTCTCGAGCTCGAGCAGGGCCTTGTTCGTGCGCTCGTCGGCGTAGCCGGTGCGGACCATGTAGCGCATGAGGGCGTGGCGCGCGTTGGCGGCCGCCATGTCGAGCAGGTGGCGCTTCTCGCCGCGCACCGGCCTGTGGAGGCGGACATTGCGGCCGCGCTTCTCGGCGAGCCAGCCGGCGACCACGTCGGCGTCGGGCAGAGCGATTGAGAGGCAGACCTCGGCGGGGACGTCGGCGGTCTCGTCGTAGTAGCGCTTGAGGAAGCCCTCCTGGAGCTCCCCCTCCCCCACGTCGGCGCCCTTGTCCAGGATGAACTCGACGGAGCGGACCGTGCGGCCCTCGCGCACGACGAAGACGCACGCGCAGCTGATGGTCTCCTCGCGGTAGAAGCCGATGAGGTCGAGGTCGACGTCGGCCGAGAACATGACCTGCTGGTGCACGTCGAGGGCGTTCAAGCCGGCGAGGCGCGCCTTCAGGCGGCCAGCGCGCTCGAAGTCGAGGTCGGCCGCCGCCTCGCGCATCTGCTCGGTGAGCTCGTTCACGATATGGCTTCTCTTGCCCTGGAGGAAGTCCTCGACCTGCCGCACGTGGCGCGCGTACTCCACGGTGTCGATGGCGCCGCAACACACGCCCGGGCCGCGGCCCACGTGGTAATCGAAGCAGGGGCGGCACTTGCCGGCGAGCACCATGTTCGCGACGGCGGCCTGGTCGGGCTCCCGCTCGAGCAGGCGGCGGGCGCGCTTCCACTCGGCGCAGTTCGCGGTGCAGATGGGCACGAACTTGCGCAGGGTGTCGATGGTCTCGCGCGCCGCCTTGGCGTCCGTGTAGGGGCCGAAGTAGCGCGTGCCCTTGCGGTGCTTCTCTCGCGTGTACTTGATGGCCGGGAAGACGTCGGACTCGGTGATCGCGATGTAGGGGTAGGACTTGTCGTCCTTGAAGTCCACGTTGAAGTAGGGGTGGTACTGGGCGATGAGGTTGCGCTCCAGGACGAGCGCCTCGTGCTCGGAGCCGACGACGACGTAGTCGAAGGACTTGACGACCTGCATCATGAGGGGGATCTTCTGCCGGTCGTCTGTAAGCGTGACGTACTGCTTGAGGCGGGCGCGGAGGTTCTTGGCCTTGCCCACGTAGACGACGGTGCCCGAGGCGTCCTTCCACAGGTAGCAGCCGGGGTCGGTGGGGACGAGCGCGACCTGCTCAACGAGCGAGGCCGCGGCGCCGTCCGCCGAGGTCACGTGCTCGCGCGCGGCTTCGCGGGAAATGGGGCCTATGTCGCGGTCCTGGGGCACGGTCCTTCTTTGCTGGTGTGGGGGCGGGTCGGGCCCGCGGTGGGCGGGCGCGATGGGGGTTTCCTAGAAAGTGTACCTGTAGGCCCGCGGCGCTAGGTGGGCCACTTAGAATTAATCTATCTGTGAGAAACGACCAGGGGAGCTTCTTTGGTTCAGGTCAATCGAATCGCCATCGACGAGCTCGAGGCGTGCGCCGCCGGGCTCGGGATCAACCTTCCTATAGAGCAGACATCCGTATGGGCCGACTACCAGGCCACGATTCCCGGCCGCGAGCCCTGGGGCGCCGTGGAGCTCACGGACGGCGAGAAGACCCTCGCGCTCGCGAGCTTCTTCGACTACGAGACGCACGGCTACCACTACCTGCGCAGCACGCACGGTCCGGTCTGGGCGAGCGCGCCCACGGCCGAGCTCGAGGCAGAGGCCGTCGAGGCGCTGCGCCGTTTCTTCCACGCCGAGGACAAGAAGGCCATCTTTGCCCGCATGGCGGTGGCGTCGCAGGACGCCGGGTGCGAGCCCGTGCTCTCCACCTGCCCGTACAACCAGACCGTGGTCATCGACGTCAGCGGCTCCGAGGACGACGTACTCGCGCGCATGAAGCCGCGCGGCCGGCGCGACGTGCGCAAGGCGCTGCGCGAGAGCCCCGCGACCTGCGCGGATGAGACCGAGCTCGCGACCAAGTCCTTCGAGGAGCACTACGACGTCATGCGCGAGACGGGCAAGCGCGACGGCTTCACGCCCGCTCCCTGCTCCGACTACGAGGACATGATCCGCATCCTGGGGCCCGAGCACTGCCGCGTGTACGCCGGGCGCATCGACGGGCGCGTCGTCACCTGGTCCATCGTCACCATCAACGGGACTCGCGCGGTGCGCTACTACGGCGCATCGCGCTCCGAGACCATGCGCCAGCACGTAACGGACAAGCTCGTCCTCTGGGAGTGCAACGACCTGCGCGAAAACAAGGGCGTGCTCGACTACGACATGATGGGCATCGGCAACGATTTCGCCCCCTCGCTCATGGGCCTGAATGAGTTCAAGACCAAGTTCGCGAAGAACGGCGTCGTCGACGTGGCGCCCGACCGCGACCTGCCGCTCAAGAGCACGTTCTATAAGGCGCTCCAGACCGTCAAGAAGCTGCGCGACCGTTAAGCGGCAATAATTGCCTGTCATAGAGCGCAAAAACCGCCTCGGGCATGGTCCCGGGGCGGTTTTTTCTGTCTTTTGGGCCGGGTGGGCCGGAACCGACCATGCCCAACCGTATGCTTCGCCGAATGCCAACTGGGCAAACACGGTTTCTGGCGACGGGTGGGCATGGTCGGTTTTTGCGGCCACCAAAATAAAGGGCTTCCGGGACCAGCCCGGAAGCCCAGATTCCTGAATCTATCCCCCCGAATGGGTTTAGCGGCGATCCGGCGCCTTGCCAAGGTAGCGCTCGTACTTCTCGTACTGGCGGGCGGCGCGAAGCCACGCCCAGAAGCGGTGCCGGAGCGTGTCGCCGGGACAGTCGAGGGGCGATGCGGCATCGCCCGACGCGAAGAGGGAGAGGCACTTCTCGCGGACCTCGGCGTTGGGCACGAAATCGCGCACGACCTTTTGCGGGACGAGGCTGTAGAGCTTGGGGTCGTATGCCTCGCGATAGCCGAGGTCGCGGCCGAGGACGTAGTCCTCCACGATGAGCTTCGCGAAGTTGACGCCGCCGAGAGCCATGTACCAG
>ERZ808240.3523-NODE-3523-length-15085-cov-5.120093_pt1 | contig 15085 bp, 14 predicted proteins | sample MGYA00521084_ERZ808240 | MGnify/ENA primary metagenome ERZ808240 (study PRJEB31516, sample SAMN03275571) | gut metagenome | biome: mammalia-associated habitat; material: feces | host: Papio cynocephalus | place: Kenya | collected 2012-08-06 ... | reverse complement strand
ACGAGGAAGCGGTCAATGAACGTGGTTGTCGTCTCCGGCTCGCGCAACGTGGCTGCGAGGACGGCGCGGTCAAGGTTGGCGGCAAGGATATGCGATTCCTTGGAAAGGTTTGAGGCACGGCGGATTATGTAGTTTCGGCGCGGCAGCACTGCGGTTATGTAGTCCGCGTCGTCGGCTGCTTTTGCCACCGTCACGCGGTCGCCGACAGCCACCGGGTTGGTGGTGCGTATGCCGCGTATGCGCAGGTTGCCCTTGACGCGGCATGCGGCGTCGCCGCCGGAATCGAGCCGCACGGTGTATGCGCTGCCGGTATTGCGCGTGACCGTCCCCTCTTGCAGCGTGGACGTGTCTATGGTGTTGCGTGTCTTTTTCTTTGCCATATATAATGTATAACGCCTCCGCCGGCGATTAATTACACGTCCCGCAATTTCTTTCTCGCTATTGCGGTTAGCGGATTATTTATTACCTTTGCGGCGACAATGCATTATTGACCGATAAAATCTTAAGGTAAAATGACTATTGAATCTATTGGAACAAATGCCGGCGCGGTGTACCAGGCTCTTGATGCCGCACCCGGCCGGACACTCGGCATGAAAGGCCTGCGCAAGGCGACCAAGCTGAAGAAGGATGAAATCCTGCCGGCACTTGGATGGCTCGGCAGAGAAGGCAAGATCTGCCTCGCCTCAGAGGGCGAAGAAATCACCGTGACACTGGCGTAAGCCTCTGCTCGCGGAGCATGAAAAAATCCCGGAAACATCGGATATGTCCGATACCCGGGATTTGCTATGCGTGTTCGTATGTATTTATTTCCGGAAGACGACGGTCTGTATGACGCGCACAGGCACTGCCTTGCCGTCGATGCGTCCCGGCGACCAGTGCGGCATGTCGGAGATGATGCGGGCCGCCTCCGTGTTGAGCGATTTCTCAACGCCTCGCAGTACCGCCACGTCGGAAACCGAGCCGTCGGCATTGACCACAAACGACAGCGTCACGCGCCCCTGTATGCCCTTGCGGTATGCCCGCTTGGGGTACTGCCTTGTCCGGTTGATGTAGCGCAGCAGCATTGTGTCGCCCCCCGGGAATGTGGGCTTTTCGTCCACGAAGTCATATTCGTACACTTCGCGGTATGTGCTGTGAACGCACGCATCGCTGCAACGCACATAGACTGTCTGCGACGCGGCCGTCAGGGGTGCTGACAGCGACAGCCCCACAAGCATGGGGAGGAATGTCTTCTTGAACTTGGACATGTTCGTATCTATTCAGTTTCCAGATGCAAATATAGCGAGCCGCCCCATACGCGCCAAGCGGTTTTAATTGCTTTATGCGTAGGCTCTTCACATTTAACCTTTTTTGCCCGCGTCACGGCTTGTTGCCGCTGCTCTGCCGTCGCTGCGCCTCAATTTTTCATGAGCGTATATAATAGCGGTGGGGGAGTGCCGTTATTATGAAAGGAAGATTATGAAATCACGCATTTCCACATATATTGCGGCGTTGGCGCTGTGTGCGCCGGCGGCATGGGGGCAGACTGGCTCGGCTGGCTACAGCTTCCTCGAGCTGCCGTCGTCGGCACAGGCTTTCGGCCTGGGCGGCGCTGCACCTGCGGTCATCAACGATGACGTGAACCTCGCCGACCAGAATCCCGCGCTGATAGGCCCGGAACTCGACAAGCAGGTGGCGTTGTCCTATATGCGGTGGTTCGGCTCGTCCAACGTGGCTTCTGCGCGTTATGGCATGGCTGCCGGCGAGCGCGGCGCGTGGATGGCTGGCATACGCTATATTGGCTACGGCACAATGACTGCCACTGACCCTGACGGCACGGAGACCGGCACGTTCTCGCCGCAGGACATCGTGTTTGAGGGCGCATATTCCCACGATTTCACCGACAGGCTGCGCGGCGGCATCATGTTGAAGATGGTGTACAGCAACTATGAGCAGTATTCCGCATTTGCCATAGCCACTGACCTCGGCATAAACTACTACAACGAGGAGCATGACCTGTCGCTGTCGGCAGTGGTCAAGAACCTGGGTGGCCAGGTCAAGCGTTTCGACCAGGCATACGACCGTCTGCCGGTGGACGTTCAGCTCGGCTATATGCAAGGGCTTGGCTCGTCGCCGTTCTCGCTGAGCATTACCGCTTGGCATCTCACCAAATGGGATTTGCCATATTACAGCCATGACAAGAACGACCCTGAAAAACAGCAGACAAAGAAGTCGTCGTTCGGCTCAAACCTCTTCCGCCACCTCATCTTCGGGCTTCAGTACCAGCCTTCGGAAACGTTTTACTTGGACTTGGCGTACAACTATAAGCAGCGCACCGACATGTCGGGCTACAGTCGCAATTTCCTGTCGGGCTTCTCGGCCGGCTTGGGGCTGAACGTCAAGTCGTTCCGCTTTGCAGTGGGCTATGCATTGCCCCACAAGGGCGGCTCGTCGCTGATGCTGAACGTATCGACCAACCTCGGGGAGCTGCTGCACTGACCCCGAAGGCTTAGAACAACAAACATGGAAAATCAACCCAAAATCATCATTGCTATCGACGGCTATTCCTCGTCGGGCAAAAGCACGATGGCCAAGGACTTGGCTCGTCGCCTCGGGTATGTCTACATAGATTCGGGGGCGATGTACCGCGCTGTGACGCTCTACGCCCTCGACCACGGCATGGTCTCGGCTGACGGCTCGATAGATGTCACCGCCCTCGAGGCCGCACTGCCCGGCATAGACGTTTCATTTGCCGTCAATCCGCAGACCGGAGTGTCGGAAACGATGCTCAACGGCGTTAACGTGGAGCGCGAGATACGCACGCTGCGAGTCTCAGATGCTGTAAGCCCAGTATCGGCCATTCCCGCCGTGCGCCAGTGCCTTACGCGCCAGCAACAGGCTATGGGCAGCCGCAAGGGTATAGTCATGGACGGTCGCGACATCGGCACGACTGTGTTTCCTGATGCTGAGATGAAAGTGTTTGTCGAGGCTTCGCCGCAGGTGCGTGCCATGCGCCGGTACAAGGAGCTGATTGACAAGGGTATGCCGGCTGACTATGACGAGGTGCTGCACAATGTGACGGAGCGTGACCGCATAGACCGCACCCGTGCAGTGTCGCCGCTGCGGCGTGCCGACGACGCCCACCTGCTCGCCAACGACAACATCACTCGAGAGCAGCAGATGGAAATTCTAATGGAAATATACCGCAAGACTGTTGGACAAAAGGCGTGACCCATGGCTGACACCGGCGTTACCATAGAGATTGACGAGCAGTCGGGCTTCTGCTTCGGTGTCGTGACGGCGATCGAGAAGGCCGAGGATGTGCTGCGCGAGGAGTCGTCACTCTACTGCCTGGGCGACATCGTCCACAATTCCAGCGAGATGGAACGTCTCCACGCCAAGGGACTGCGTACTGTTACCCACGACACGTTTGCCAGCCTCCACGACACTCGCGTCTTGCTGCGTGCGCATGGCGAGCCACCCTCGACCTACGATACGGCACGCCGCAACAATATCCAGATCATCGATGCCACCTGCCCGGTGGTGCTTCAGCTGCAACGCCGCATCAAACAGGCGTATGACGCTGCCTCGGGGCTTGCCGACAAGCCGTTGATTCTCATATACGGCAAACTTGGCCATGCCGAGGTAAATGGCCTGGTAGGGCAGACCGACGGCACTGCCGTGGTGATACAGGAAGAAGCAGATTTGGAGCGAGTGGACCTGGACCGAGACGTGCTGCTGTATTCGCAGACCACCAAGTCGCTTGAGGGTTTCCGCAACATAGTCGATGCCATAAAGCGACGCAAGCGCAGCGGCAAGTTCGAGTATTACGACACAATATGCCGGCAGGTGGCTCGCCGCATGGAGCATCTGCGCAGTTTTGCAGCTGCCCATGAGGTGATCATATTCGTGAGCGGGCGCAAGAGCAGCAACGGCAAGGTGCTGTTTGCGGAGTGCCGCAATGTGACGCCACATTCATACCTCGTCTCATCGGAGGACGAGATAGACCCCGCGTGGATAAATGGCGCGAAGCGGATAGGCATCTGCGGCGCGACATCCACTCCGCGCTGGCTGATGAACCGTGTGAGGGAACACCTTATGTCAATGCTCTCATGAACAGGAACTTGCACAGCGACGCGGCTGCAGATGAACTGTTCATGCTGTTGGCATTGGAGGAGGCTCGTGAAGCGTACCGCGAAGGGGAGATCCCTATCGGCGCGGTGGTGACGGCCGGGGGCAGGGTAGTGGCACGCGCCCACAACCAGACGGAACGTTTTGTTGACGTAACTGCCCATGCGGAAATCATGGCCGTGACTGCCGCCGCAAGCCTTTTCGGCGGCAAGTACCTGCCCGACTGTACATTGTATGTCACTGTAGAGCCATGCCTGATGTGTGCCGGGGCGTTGGCGTGGGCGCAGATTGGGCGTGTGGTCTACGGCGCTCCCGACGACAAGCGCGGCACGCATACATATTTCGGCACAGACATATTGAGCAGTCCCCCGATGCACCGGCGCACACAGATTACCGCTGGCGTGCTTGCCGACGAGTGCCGCCAGCTGATGCAGGACTTTTTTCGCGAGAGGCGGTGAAAAGGGCTTGCCTGGTGTGTAATCTCCGCTTGCCGAGAGGCTGTTATACCCGGCTGATGCGATTTTTATGAATGTTTTTCGCGATAATACGATTATATTTCCTAATTTTGTCGCTGAATGACTTTGCTTTTCATTACTGCCGCATCAGATGCATAGGATTATGGGTATGAGGTGCGGTCTGATACCGAAAGAAATTACATTAACAAACCGATTTATGAAACGAATTTATTATGGCTTTATCTGTTCGGCATTGATGCTGACCGCCGCCTCCTGCAACGACGACAACCCGTGGCAGTACAGTGAGGGGGAAGGCGGCATCGCTCCGCAGGTAAGCACCGACAGCCATGTGCGGGACGCGATACCCACGCGAGTACAGGCAATGGCTCCAGACGCGAGCCAGTTCGGTCTGAAACTGTCTAAGACAGACGGTACAAGCAGCTACCAGTGGAATACGGTAGCAGAGTTTCCGGAAGACAAGGGTTTTCCGGCCGGGGAATACACTCTTGAGGCATATTACGGCAATGCTGACGACGAAGGGTACAACAAGCCGTACTACCGTGGCGTGACATCGCTCACTGTCAAGCCCGGCGAAACAACCGAGGCTTCGGTGACTGCCACTCTCGCCAACACAATGGTTGACGTGAAGTACACCGAGGCTTTCCGCAACTATTTCTCGCAGTACACCACTACGCTCCACTCCGAAGGATACGGCTACCATGAGCTGTCAAGTACAGTGGACGAGCCTATCTACCTTGTCCCGGGCACTGTCAAGGTGACTGTCGCTTTCACCAAACAGAACGGAACATCGGCGACCATACAGCCCGCGGAGTTTGTGGCTGAGGCTCGCCACTACTATCACATAACACTCGACGTCAACAACGGCGAGGTAGGCGATGCACAGCTGGTAGTGAAGTTTGACGACACGGTGCAGACAGAGGATGTCGAAATCGACCTGAGCGACGAGCTTCTCAACCTTGCCGCTCCTGAAGTGACTGCCAAGGGCTTTACTCCCGGCACAGCCGTCCCGATACTAGAAAGCGCGAAATACCAGGGCGAAGCCAAGTTTGCAGCATACGCAGCCGGCACTATCACCTCCGCTGTGCTGACCATAGAGTCGGACAACTACACTGCCCCCTTCGGCCGTGAGGTGGAACTCGCCAACGCATCAGAAGCCCTTCAGCAGCAGCTTGCCGCCGAGGGGATACGCTGCATCGGCTTGTTCAAGAACCCTGCCGAACTGGCTTCTGTTGACATCGCAGGCCTACTGTCGCGTCTCCCGCAGGGCGAGCACCGCATTACCCTCGTGGTCAAGGATAAGCTCACTCGCGTCAATGACCCCGTGACATTCGTGGCGCAATGTACTCCTCTTGTTGTCAACCTCGTAAGCACGGAGATTTCACCTGTCGGCTCAACAGTAGGCAACATCGTAGTGGCTTACAACGGCTCTGACCTTGCCAACGATATCACTGTCAAGGGTCTGGACGACAGCGGCGTATGGGTTGACTGCCCGATAACCAGCGCCACTGTGGCCACCGGCAAACGCGCTGCCACTCGCTCCGACGCTTTCCCGACACGCAACTACAACGTGAAGCTCTCCGTGCCCAACACGACACGCGACCTGAGCATCAAGCTGTATTACCACGGCAAGGAGATGGCTTCCGGCACTATCGCCAAGGCTGCTCCCAACTATACCTTGACTGCCAACACTTTCGCGCGTCGCACGATTATCAAGGTGAGCGGCACTGACAGCAAGGCTCTGAACGAGTTCATCACCGAGAATGTGCGCCTGTTTGCCGGCGGCTCTGAAATACCAGCCTCCAACATCACGCGCAATGCCTCGACAGGCGAAATCACAATACGTGGTCTCGAACCCTCGACCACATACCACATCACTTCAACGGCCATGAAGGGCAGCAACCCGACAATGGGAGCTGAACTGCGCATCACTACAGAGGCTGCCGCACAGCCCCTCAACGCAGGCATGGAAGAGTGGTACTCCTCAAAGGTGTACAGCGGAGGCGGTCTTTACAGTATGGATATTTACCGATGGTTCCCCATGGCATCATCGTCCGCCACTCCCTACTGGACTACGCGCAATGCTACAACCACCTCACAGACTTCAGGCTTTACGCCTTACTACACCTCGTACAGCGGTACATATCCCGTTGACGGCACTTCCGGCAAGGCTGCCGAGATTTGCACCGAGGGCTGGGGCTACGGCGTGACATATTCCGACGTGACCGACCCGAGCGTGGCTATCGCTACCCCCGGCATGCTCTTCATTGGCGAGCACTCATACTCCGGCCCTGGTGACAAGAAGGAATTCCAGGCTGACAAGGAGGTGTTCAACTACGGCCGTGCCTTCACTTCTCGTCCCACATCGCTTTCTTTTGACTATATGTTCGCTCCGGTCAACAACGAGAGCTTCAAGGCGTATGTGGTCATTGAGAACCGCGACGGCGGCAAGACCACCGAGCTGGCTCGCGCCGAACTCGTTTCCGGCACTGCCAAGTCCGCGTTTACCAACACTACGCTCAACCTGAAATACACCAACCTGACGCTCAAGGCCACACACGCATACATCGTGTTCATATCCTCGACTGCCGACAGCCCCAAGCTGACCAAACATGGTGGCTCGAAAGGCGCGCTCTTAGGTTATAGAGACTCCCGCTATGTGGGCAGCGTCCTGACGGTTGACAACATCCAGTTTAACTATTAATGAACCGGCAAACAATGAAGAAATATCTCAATATAGCATTAGTTGCCCTGATGGCAATCATCGTGGCAGCGTGCGGCAAGGAAGATCCGTTCCCTCCTGTTGATGGCAGCGAGGTCGGCACTCTCAATGTCAAGAAAATGGTCCTCAAAATCGAAAATGAGGAAAACATAGTCCGCTCCTCTGTCAATGTCGGCTCGTTTCTGGTCGATATTTGCAAGGGTGACGAGGTGGTAGACTCATACGTCTACTCCGAGATGCCCGAGGTGATTACCCTACCCGTCGGCCAGTACACCGTCAAGGTGCGCTCCGGCGAACTGCAGCCCGTGGCCTGGGAAGCTCCCTATTTCGAGGGCTCGCAGGACTTCGAGGTCAAGAAAAAGGAAATTACAGAGGTCTCGACTGTGGTCTGCAAGCTCGCCAATGTGCGCGTGTCGATCATCTTTGACGACTCTATCAAGAACCTGATGTCTGACGACTCCAAGGTGAATGTAGTGATGGGCGACGGCGCATCTATCGACTTCGCCAAAAACGAGACTCGTTCCGCATACTTCGCATACGTAGAGGGCAGCAACACTCTCGTTGCCACGTTCTCCGGCACTATTCAGGGCGGCCAGTACGAGGAGTTCAAGGCTTACACCGATGTCAAGCCGGGCAACCACTACAAGATTACTTACAGCCTCCACAACGGCGAGCTGCCTGACACGTCCGGCAACATCGTGTTCTCCGGAGTGAACGTTGACGCATCCGTCACGGAGACTGACCTGACCATCAATGTCAACCCCGACGACGAGATACTCGATGACGACGAGCGTCCGGACGAGGATGGCGGAGACAACCCCCCGACACCGCCGACTCCCGGCAGCGGCCCGAGCATCGTGGTGCCCGACGACAGCGACATAGTGCTTGACTCTGTCATGGACATTGTCAACGGCGCTACATACAAGCTTGTCATAACTTCCGAGACTGGATTTACCGTCTTCAAGGTTGACATCATTTCCCCATACCTGACCGAGGACTTCCTCGCTCCGCTGTCGATGTCAACGCACCTTGACCTGGTCAATCCGGGACAGTACGGCGAAGCTCTCTCCGGTCTTGGATTGCCTATCAACGTTGGCGGCAAGACTTCCGAGACATTCGACATCTCGTCGCTCGTCCCGCTGCTCGACGCTGACCCCGATTCTGACGTGCATGAGTTTGTCCTCACCGTAGGCGATGCTTCCGGCACAGTTACAAAGTCTCTTAAATTCAGGAACCTCAAATAATCCCGATTATGAAAATGTTGAAATCATTTCCGGTCATAGCCCTTGCGGCTGCCTTCTTCGGGATGACTGCTCAGTCCTGCTCTGACGACATAGCACCTGACCAGGGCGAGGGTCTCCTCAAAATGAAGATGATAGTCAACAGCGAGGTCACTCGCGCTGATGTTGACGAAACATATCTCGCAGACAACTGCGTAATATACATTTCCAGCACAAAAGGCCTCATCCACAAGTTCAAGGGACTCGACAACGTCCCCTCTGACCTGTGGCTCAAGTCTGGCAGCTATGTCGCCGAGGCTTGGACAGGCGACTCCGTGTCGGCCTCTTTCGACAAGAAGTTCTACCGCGCCTACGAGCCGTTCACAATCCATCAGGGTGTCAACAATGTTGTCATCAACTGCAAGATCGCAAACGTAGTGGCTTCGGTCAACCGTGACCGCGTGTCGTCGGAACTGTTGCCTGAATTCAAGGTGACTGTGGCCAACACCAAGGGTGAACTGGTCTTTAATGCCGACAACATCAACGATGCCCACGGATACTTCATGATGCCCAATGGCGACACCAAGCTCACATACACTATCGAGGGCGTCAACATGGTCGGCACAAAGTTCACCAAGTCGGGCGAGATACCCGATGTGCAGCGTGCGCACGAGTATGTCCTCAACCTGAACTACAACGAAAACGAGAACCAGAATGATGTTGGCGGCGCTTTCATCACCATAAGCGTGGACGATACAGAGCTTCTCATAGAGGACAATATCATCATCCATTCCGCCCCTAAGGTGACTGCCTACGGCATTGACATCTCAGCCCCGATTTCTGGCGCGCAGAACTCATTCGACGACATCCTGCTCGGGGGCGTGTGCTACGGCAACCTAAAGAGCATGCGACTGGCGTTCTCTGACAAAGCTGCCTTTGGAACGCAGTATGACGCTTATGAGCTGATGAACCTCGCCGAGAGCGCGGAGACTGAACTTCGCGGCCACGGCGTGACCTGGTCAACGTCGGCTTCGACCACCGATGCCGGCTACACGCAGATGCGCATGAAGATACCCGCTGCGATGCTCAACGGCCTCGCCAACGGCTCGTATTGGATTGACCTCACCCTCACCGATGCCAACGACCGCACCACGGTGACGCGCATTGCCATCGAGGTGAGCGATGCCTCTGTCATTCCGCAGGATGTGGCTAAGGCTGACATACGCACCTATTCGGCTCTCGTCAAGGCGAGCATCGTCGATGCGACGGTTGCCAACCCTGGCATACGTTTCCGCGCAAAGGGTTCTTCCGACTGGATCGAATCGCGCAGCGCAGATCCCTCGTCAACCGAGATTGCCTTCCGCTTGACCAACCTGCAGCCCGCTACCACATACGAGGTGCAGGCCATTGCCGACGGATATGTCAACAACAAGACTGTCGAGTTCACTACAGAGGCTGCGTATGCTATCCCCAACGCCTCGTTTGAGGATTGGAGCACTTACAGCTTCGGCGGCAAGAGTGTGCCGTTCCCCGGCACTGGCAGCGCAACCACGTTCTGGAGTTCAGGCAACGCCGGCTCTATGACCATGAACAAGGCTGTCACTACACAGTCTAACACATTCGTTCATTCCGGCTCATCGTCTGTCAAGCTCGAGTCGCAGTTTGTAGGTGTAGGCTTGATCGGCAAGTTCGCTGCCGGCAACCTGTTCGCCGGCGAGTATGTCAAGACTGACGGCACTGACGGCGTGCTGCTTTGGGGACGCGAGATGCCGAGATGTCACCCTGTCAAGCTGATAGGCTATGCCAACTACCGTCCGGCATCTGTACAGTGGGCGCAGAGCGAGGCCGCTCTCTCCAAGGGCGACATGGACAAGGGTACGGTTTATGTAGCTGTGACAACCAAGAAGGTTGACATCCGCACCAAATCCTCCGACCGTGCATTGTTTGACAAGAACGCCGACTATGTGCTTGCCTACGGCCAGGTAATCTGGGACGGCAACTTCGGCGCGGACAATGCTGTCGGCGAGTTTGAAATCCCCCTCGAGTGGAAAAATGCCAACTATGACGGCCAGATGTACATCATTATCGTCGCTTCCGCGTCGCTTTACGGCGACTACTTCACCGGCGGCAACTCCGTGATGTACCTCGACGACCTCTCATTCACGTATGAATAAGATCTATAGATTTTTATCCCTTTTGCTGTTCCTCACTCTCGGGTCTTCCATGGCCCGGGGTGGGGAACTGCCCGATTCTCTCGAGAACTTCGAGCGCGACATCGAGTCAGTAGTCTTTGTGCCGAAAGGCCAGTGGGTAACGGGCGTTTCTGTCAATTATTCGCAGTCTAACCAGAACAAGTACCAGTTTCTGATATTTGAGAACATTTCCGGCGATACATATTCGTTTAATGTCAGCCCCATGGTGTGCTACATCTTCCGCAATGACATGGGCGCCGGCGGCAAGTTCGGATATTCCCGCTCCCTTACAAAGCTTGAGAGTGCCGATGTGGTGCTTGACTCCGAGACGGAATATTCCGCAGACCACCTCTATTCGCTCAACCACAGCTACTGGGGCATGGCAATACTGCGCAACTATTTCTCGCTAGGCAGCAGCAAACGATTCGGCTTCTTCTCCGAACTCCAGTTCAAGCTCGGCGGCGGCCAGTCCAAGATTACCAAGGGCAGCGGCTCGGATTTCTCCGGTACATATATGCGCAACTTCAACCTCAACGTAGGGCTTGCCCCCGGCATGGTGGTGTTCCTCAACAACTATTCTGCTCTCGAGGTGAATGTTGGCGTGCTCGGCTTCACATACAACCATAACCGGCAGACCAGCGACCGCATCTATGTCTCCAATGTCAAGACCAAGTTTGCTAACTTCAAAATAAACCTGTTTTCAATCACCTTCGGGTGTGCCTTTTACCTGTGATGCCCATGTTTAGAATTGCAGTTTTTTTGATTGCCGTCCTCGGCGTTTTGCCGGTATGGGCAGACAGCGTTCTCTTGCCCGAAGCAGAGCGTGATGCCGTGGCAGACACGGCCAGTGCCCCTGCCAGCGTCATGAGGATGATTTGGGTGCCTGACACCCTCGTTGACCGCGTCCAGGGCGCGATTGACGGCCGCTATGACATCGTGCGCCGCCGTCCGGCTCTCGATGGCAGCGAGAAGGTGCTGCTCAAGGGCGACACCGTCAATATGGTCATCCGCGAGAAGAACATTGGCCGATTCTCCCGTGGCCTCTTCAATTACCTTTTCATACCGAAAAACACATGGCAGTTCGGCATAACCGCCTCTTACGGCGAATTTTCGTCTACCGACCTGCAGCTGTTCGACATCCTGACGGATTTCGACTTCACCGGGCACACGTTCTCTGTGCGCCCCTACATCTCGTACTTCATCAAGAACAACATTTCCGTGGGTATGCGCCTCGGCTACAACTCGTCAAAGGCTACGCTCGGAAAGTTGGCTATGGAGTTTGACGATGACATAAACCTCGACATTTCCGACGTGATGTACCGCAACGAGGCTCTCACTGCCGCGATATTCGCACGTCAATACATAGGCCTGGCTCGCAAGGGACGCTTCGGCGTGTTCAACGAGCTGGAACTCGCTTTCTCCTCCGGCAACTCCGATTTCCGTCGCAATTATGACGGCAAGCCAAAGCTGACGAATACCACGTACACGGACTTCAACATCAATTTCTCCCCGGGTCTGTGTGTGTTCATCAACCCTTACGTCTCCTTCAACGTCGCTTTCGCTGTCGTCGGTTTCTACCTGCGCAACGAGAAGCAGTCTGTTGACGGCGAGTATTCAGGCAACCGGTTCACCTCGGGCGCAAATTTCCGATTCAACCTATTCAACATCAACTTTGGCCTGGGCATACACTTATGATTTCTGACATGACAAGACATAGCCTTTGGGCAGTGCTCTGCTCCATATCTCTCCTACTGACAGGGTGTATCAACAATGACATACCCTATCCGCGCATCCCGCAGAACATACTCTCCATCGCCGCCGACGGAGAGGAGGCTGCCGCTTCAATCGACGAGGATAATTGCCAGGTGGCGCTGACACTCGCCGAGACAACTGACCCGGCACACGTCCGGTTTACAAAATTCTCATATACCGAGGGCGCAGAGTGTTCCGTGAACCTGCTGGAGGGCGAATACGACCTTACCAAGCCGCTGAGGGTGACGCTGTCGAAATATCAAGACTACGAGTGGGTCATCACGGCGCGGCAGACCATTGCCCGCTCTATCGCCATTGAGGGGCAGATTGGCTCTTCCGTAATTGACGAGGTCGGGCGGCGCATCATCATCCGAGTTCCCGACTCCTACAACCTTGCGCGGCTGAACCTGACGGACATAAAGCTCGGCCCGGAAGGAATGACTACACTTGTGCCGGATATCTCTCCTGGTGAAATAGACTTCTCTCACCCCGTCAAGGTTGATGTTTCGTATTTTGGCAAGACGGAGCAGTGGACCATCTATGTCGAGCGGTCGCATCTGCTTGTCAATACGACGGCCGTAGATGCCTGGTCGCAGGTGATTTGGGCTTACGGCACTGCCCCGGAAAATTCTGTCAACGGCTTCCAGTACCGTCAGGCAGACTCTTCCGAATGGATTGACGTGCCTAAGGAGTGGATTACATACAGCGGCGGCTCTTTCGTCGCCCGCATCATTCATCTCACACCCGAGACGTCGTACGTTGTCCGTGCCGTTTCCGACGAGAACATAGGCAATGAGGTGACTGTCACCACAGAGCCGACGGCTGTACTCCCCGGCGCGTCGTTTGACGACTGGTGGCAGGACGGCAAGATATGGTGTCCGTGGGCAAACGGCGGCGTGCAGTATTGGGACACCGGCAACACTGGTGCTACTACACTCGGAGATTCAAATGTCAGTCCCTCTGACTATACGCCAGCGGGGACGGGCAAGTCGGCGAAACTCGAGACCAAGTTCGTCGGTGTCGGTGTGGTCGGCAAACTCGCTACCGGCTCTATTTACACTGGCAAGTTCGTCAAGGTGGACGGTACTAACGGCATCCTCGATTTCGGGCGTGAGTGGACTGCTCGTCCCACACGTTTCAAAGGGTACTACCAATACCACTCGGCTCCGATCGACTATGCCTCCGAGAAATACCAGTATCTGAAAAACCGGCCAGATTCATGCCATATATATGTGATATTGACCGACTGGGTGCGCCCCTTTGAGATACGCACGAACCCCAAGAACCAGCATTTGCTTGACTTCTCTTCGTCTGACATAATTGCATACGGAGGCATTACTACTGCCGAGTCGTCTGATTCGTACATCGCTTTCGACATCCCGTTGCAGTACCGCTCTACATCGCGCAAGCCTCGGTATATTGTTGTGTGTGCGTCGGCTTCGAAGTACGGCGACTATTTCACCGGAGGCGCAGGGTCTGTGCTTTATGTGGACCAGTTCTCCTTTGAATACGACTACTGACGGCGATGAAGGGACAGAAGCGGTTTTCATGGCGTGCTCGCGGACGCTCGTTTGTGTTCGCGTTCCACGGCATCAGGCAGTTGCTCCGCTGCGAGCATAATGCATGGATACATTCCGTCTGCGCAGTGCTTGCCGTTGCCCTCGGCCTGTGGCTCGACATTTCCGCCATGGAGTGGGTCGCCGTAGTCGTGCTGATAGGGCTTGTGCTGGCCATGGAGGCTGTCAATTCCGCTGTAGAGGCATTGTGCGACAAGGTTTCTCCACAGCGCGACCCGTTGATAGAGAAGTCAAAGGACCTGGCTGCCGCTGCCGTGTTGCTGGTTGCTATTGCCGCATTCATCTGCGGACTGATTATTTTCCTCCCCAAAATTTTGATTAGGCTATGAAAAGACTGTTGTCTGTGTTGCTGTCGTTGCTGACAGTCGTTGCAGTTTATCCGCAGGCTGAAGGCGGCGATGTGCCGGCTGTCGAGCCAGCTCCTTTTGAACGGTCGTCGTCGCAGCAGGCCGTGAAAGTGACATCCGATGTCGGAGCTGTGGTTTTGCCCCTGACGGCATTGTCCGCTTCCCTGATTTCACGCGACTGGCAGGGCGCAAAGCAGTTCGCCCTATCCGCAGCGACCGCTGCCGGCGTAACGCTGATATTGAAATACTCGATACACAAACGCCGCCCTGACGGCTCTGACTTTCATTCTATGAATTCCGCCCACTCGGCAGCGTCATTCGTTTCTGCAGCATATATACAACGCCGGTACGGCTGGAAGTTCGGTATTCCGGCTTACGCACTTGCCGCATACGTGGGGTGGGCGCGTATTTACTCCAAGAAACATGACTTTTGGGATGTGCTTGCCGGTGCAGCAATTGGTGTCGGCTCGGCATACATTTATACACGCCCATTTGCCCAAAAGCACAACCTCTCGATTGCCCCGGTGACTGACGGCCGCAATTTTGGGTTCTCTGCCGCTTTCACATTCTGATTTCCCTTACACATAGTTGGGCATATACACCCCAAATATTATCCAAGAAAAGCCGGCCACGAGGTCGGTTTTTCTTGCGTTCCGGCTGGCGGGAAGATTTGCATTGATATTTCCACAAAC
>ERZ808240.3522-NODE-3522-length-15086-cov-10.357195_pt1 | contig 15086 bp, 12 predicted proteins | sample MGYA00521084_ERZ808240 | MGnify/ENA primary metagenome ERZ808240 (study PRJEB31516, sample SAMN03275571) | gut metagenome | biome: mammalia-associated habitat; material: feces | host: Papio cynocephalus | place: Kenya | collected 2012-08-06 ... | reverse complement strand
AAGTTCATCGGTCTGATCGCTGCTCCGGAAGGCATCGAGGCCCTGCACAAGGCTCATCCCGACGTCGATATCTACCTCGGCGCAAAGGATGATCACCTGAACGAGAACGGCTACATCGTTCCCGGCCTGGGCGATGCCGGCGACCGTATCTACGGTACCAAATAAGTTTCCCCACAACATTTTCGAGCTGCCGCATCTGCGGCGGCTCTTTTTGTTTGCAAAGTTCCACCATTTTGTTATACTGGAAAAAAGCCCGAAAAGGAGAAGATTCATGGCTTACACGAAACAACAGCTGAAAAACCACCTTGCGGCAATGGGTCTGACCGGAACCGAGACCATCCTCATCCACTCTTCCATGAAAGCCATCGGCGAGGTCGAGGGCGGTGCGGACACCGTTCTGGACGCTCTGATGGAATATTTTGCGGATGGACTACTCCTGCTTCCCACCCACACATGGAAGACCGTCAACACCGGCTCCCCTGTTTTCGATGTTCGCACCAGCCCCTGCTGTGTCGGTATTCTGCCCGAGTTATTCCGTCAGCGTCCGGGTGTCCTCCGCTCCCTTCACCCGACCCACAGCATCGCCGCCTATGGCCGGAATGCCGAGGCCTATCTTGCCGGTGAGCTGAACAACAACACGCCCTGCACTCCCGGCGGCGTCTATGATCGGCTCCGCTCCGTCAACGGCAAAATCCTGCTTCTCGGCGTCACCCATGCACGGAATACCTTCATCCACAGCGTCGAGGAAGTCCTGAATGTTCCCCACCGCCTGAGCGACAAACCGGCCCGGCTGACCGTCCTCGACTACAACGGCAACGCTCACACCGTTTATATGCGCAACCACTACAACCCTGACCAGCCCCACATCTCCGAGGATTTTGTCAAGCTCACGCAAGCTTATCTCGACTGCGGTGCCACCAAAAATACCACCTTCGGCGACGCAAAGTGCATCCTCTGCGACGCCAACGGAATTTTCAATGTGACTCGCCGCATCCTCGCCCCCAACCCCGAGGCGTTTGTGACGGAAAGGGAAATTCCCGAGGAGAGGTGGAGAGGGTTTTGTGTTGAATAAAATGCTCTGCCCCGTCTGCGGCAAATCTTATCTTGAAGAATATGATATATGCGGCATCTGCAATTGGGAAAATGACCCGGTTCAGGGTATCCAGTATTAGGGGTACATATCAGTTTTGCATCGTCCACGGGAGCCTTCGTTGTTGTACCCGAAGAAAACGAAAAATCCGAACCCTTCTCCAATCGGAAATAGGTTCGGATTTTTCTTGTTTGGTGGGCGCGGGTGGATTCGAACCACCGAAGCTGAAAAGCAGCAGATTTACAGTCTGTCCCCATTGGCCACTCGGGAACACGCCCATATTCATTTCATGTCATCCGCCGGACGACTTGTTTATTTTAGCATGGAGTCTCGATTTTGTCAACCATTTTTTCATCTTTCGTGTTTTCTTTTTTCAGTTTTTTCCAAATTCAACGTATTATCACTTCATTTAAAACCCACTCAAACCCACAAAACCGCCCGGCGGTCTGCCGGACGGTCGATTGGGATAGATTCAGCTGTTCATCTGTTTCAGAATTGCGGTGATCTGCGCATTGGTATAGCCGTTTTTGAGCAGTTCAGTGCGGATGGCACTGTCGCTGCGGCCCATGCTCCGCATTCTTGCCGCCTCAAACGGAACGACGGTGCCGTTCATGTTACTGCTCTTACCGACGTTCAGGTTTCCGCCGCTCAGGGTACTTCCCGAAGCTGCGCCGCCTGCCGCCTTTGTTGCCGTCTTTGAGGATGCTTTCGGAGATGCTGCGGAACTGCCCTTCGACGCGCTCTGTGCCGCTTTTGCCTGTTTCAAAGCCCACTCGCCTTTCGCAATGTTCAGCTTCTCGGTCGTCACGTTGTTGTCGAACTGCTGCTGTTTCAAGCTGTCCTGATACTGGCGTTCTGCCTGCTCATTCTTGTACTGCTGCTGGGTCAGATTATCCTGACGCTGCATCTCCTGCATCTGCTGGTTCCACGCCGTATCCGCACGGTCTGCTTCGTAGGCACGGTCGCCCGAGTAGATGTTGTAGCCGGTGTTCATCAGGCCGCTGAGCATTGAGCCAAGGCCTGCGGTACCGGTGAAATAGAGCTGCACCGCATCACCCAACATTCCCAGAACGCTCATCACGTTGTTGAAGGTCTGCTGTTTCTTGGCGGCGGCAGTCTGCTCCTGTGCCGAGTAATACCCGTGCAGGCTGTCCAGCTGACTCAGATAATCCTGATACCGGCCGTAATCCTGCGCATAGGCGGTGTTGTAGTCACTGCCCTTCTGTTCCAACTGAGTATAATAATCTGAAAGCTTATCATTGTAGAGCTTCTGAGCGTTTTCTTCCTGAGAATTCAGCAGGTCGATGCGATTTACCAGCTCGTCGCCGCCGCTGTTATAAGTATCCAATGCCAGCTGATACAGGGTCGGGAGGGCGGTATTCAGGCCGTTCATCTGCTGCTGATAGGCCTGCTGTGCCGCACTGACCGCATAACTCGAACCATATCCGCCAGTCAGAGCCGCCGCCTGCGCTGCGGCATCCGCGCTGGCGTTGGCTGCGTTCTGAGTATACATCTGGGCGTACTGCTGATACAGTGGGTCAAGTGCGTAATTGTACTGGAAATTCTCCCGGCCATTCAGCTGGTCAAGCAGGCTGTCGATTCGGTTCTGATACCGGCTCTCGTAGTCCGCCGGGCGGTTTGCCTGCCACTGTTTGAGGGCGTCTTCCGCCTCCTGCACCTTCTGTGAGGGCTGATACTGCGCACCGGCCAGTGCGTTTTCGACATCCTGACGGCTGTTCAGACCGCTTGTCGAATAGCCATCCGTATTCGGAACCTTCTGTTCCACATCTTCTTTCTTTTTGGTCGCCATCGTTTCACCGTTCCTTTCTTACTGATTCCGGAGCTGGCTCTGCAAGCTCTCTGACAGATTTTCAACGTCCAGATTGGACAGGATGTACTGCAGCTGCTCCTGCATCTGGTATAGATAATTCCGCAATGCCCGGGCATCCTCCGGGTTCATCTCCTCACTGAGTTTCGGCAGTCCGAGCTTTCCCAGTCCGCTGATGCTTGCCATCTTGTCTCCTTTCTCATCCGATGATATTTCCTTTTGCGTTTGCCAGCGTCTTTGCGATGCTGCGTAGGGTAATTTGTCCGTTGCCGCTCAGCCGGAGCCGCAGGGTTCCACATCGTCTTGGCACAAAGGGAATATCAAAGCACTGCCGTTTCCGGTCTGCGGCCAGCGTCGCAATTTTCTCCCAGCTGCCGCCGTCGTAGCTCACCGAGACTTCGATCTTGCTCTGTGCCTCGGCGTCCAGCCGGAGAGTCAGACGGGAGAGGTATTGTTCCTCTGTCTTGTCCTGCCCGATCTCACCCGTTACCAGCTCGAACGGAATCGACGTTTCGGTGCCGTCGGTATTTTCCCAGTCCGGCTCCCGGCTCGGGTCAGCCGCCCAGAGGGAATTTCCATCCCAGAGATAAAGCTGACCGCCTGTGCTTGCCATCTCTTCCGAACAGACATCTTCCTCCTGCCAGAGTCCGCGCTCGGTGTCGTAGACCAACATCCGGGCATCCTCGCCGCGCGTCAGGTACAGATAATACCGGCCATCCAGCGCACCTCCTGCGACGCTCTGGGCATTTGCCAGCCTGCTGGAATCCAGCGCGCTGGAAACTTTGGTCGGCAGACTGCCATCCCACGCCATGACGCCGTCCGGCGAGAGATAATAGAGCGTCTCGTTCAGCACGCAGAGACTCTCTGCGGCATTCTTTGCCACGCCCCGGCAATGCAGGGAACTGAGCTGGAAATCTGAAGGTCTTGAGCCGTACAGCTTGTGAAGGCTATTCTCCTTGAAGAACAACGCCGAACCCATACAGGTCGCCGCACCGGTAAACACGCCGTCGCTGCCGACGGTCACAGCATAACTGTCCGCTGCAATGCCACGATAGGAGAACCAGTTGGTCGGGTCGCCCAGCTTGGAACCGTAAATGATGTTCTCTTTGCTGGAACAGCCCCAGACCCGGTTTTCGCATTCGGTCAGATAGTCAAGATCGGGGATACGGCGTTCCAGCCGGACATTTTCCTCCGCCTTGTAGACCTTGGTGTTGTTTCCGGTCAGGCTGACCCAACTCGCCTGCGTTCCTGTCTGGATGAGCTTTCCGTAAAACCGTGAGCCGCCGGGCGTCGCCTTGACCCGAATCCAGTCGTCCTCAACCTCGTAAACAATGCGTTCACCGTCCAACTCTTCCCACTGGTCAGCCTGCTTTGCTACCGTTCCGCTCAGAGTAATGGTATCCCATGTCCGGAAGTCTTTTCCGATGCCTGCTGCCGAGATCTTACAGTAGTCCAGCGTCACCGCCGACCAGTTGCCTGAAACGGCACTGTACACTTCCAGCACGCTGTCACTCCGCCACGGGTCGTTCATGTCGGCGACTTTCAAAAACGCCTGTCCGTCGGTCGGTTCCGCCGGTTCGGTCTTTCCGAAACGACTCACCTGATAGGTCTTTCCTGCTGCATCGCAGGGCGAAAGCTCTACGGTTCCATTCCCGTTCTCCCAGACCGCACCCAGCGTAGTCAGTTCATGTTCCGCCGTGTCGTAAGCCAGCTTATCCGGAAAAATCAAGATCTTCGTTCCAATACCGACCAGCATCTTCTTACTGTCTGTCACAGCGTCGGCCAGCACCTTTGTTTTTTCTCCTGCACCGTCCGGTGTGTAGCGCAGATTTTTGCCGCTGACGATAAGCAGGCCATTCAGGTGGTATATTCCGTTTACCTTTTCCATCTCGCCCACCTTCCGGCGTGGGAGCCGGGTACTCAGAGCCGGGAAATTCCGGGAAGAAAAATTGATGCCCTTGCTGTACTCCGCCTCGGTGCAGCCGTATGTCTCGTTCAGTCCGCCGAATGCCCGAATCAGACTCCAGCTGTTCTGCAAAGGACTGCGGTTTGCCAGTACCATCTTTCTCCCTCCTTACCACTTCCACCGGGCATACGAGCACGGCGGATAGGTCTGCCGCAACCAGACAGCCAGTTCTGCCAGAATGCTGTTGTACTGCGCCTGTTCACCGGCATAGCGGTCTGTCTCGCCCAAAGCGGCATCATTCCTCGCACAGAGGTAGTGCGGATACAGGGCATCGAAGGGTTCCGGTGCCAGAAGCACCGTTTCATCCCTCAGCCCGTTTTCCCAGTTCCGGTCTGCACCAACTGTTTCATATGCGTCGGCCTGACTCTTCGCAAAATACCGGTTCCGGAGCATCCCGTCCGCTTCCCGGAGCCACTGCTGCCGTATCTCCCGGGGGATGCGGCTTCCCGGACGCAGACTTTCCGCCCGTTCCAACGCTTCTCCTGCTGTCATGCAATTCTCCTTTCGTTTTCAAAAATACCCGGCCGGGCAGTTCCCAGCCGGGCAGGCATCTCACTTCCGGTTACAGCACGGCGTTTTCTGCTTCTGCAATGCGTGCGGCAGTATGCTCGTCCTGCTGCTGGCTGTGTTCGAGGACTTCCGCCACCTCAGGCGGAACCTCCACCTCCACGCCCCGGCGGATCTTGTAATTCACGCCGTTGACGCTGACGAACAGATCACCCTGATAGCGGCTGTTGTCCTTGAACAGCCGGATGCGTACCGTTTTCTTTTTCTCGTTCATGATTTTCTCCTTTCTGATCAGTTCGCTGCCGCAGTCTCGGAATAGCTGGATACGCTCTCGATGCGCACCATGTACTGTTCTACCAGACGCTCGGCGGCGCGCATCCCCTTCCAGCCCACGGACGCACGCTGGTTCAGAGGGTCATCACCGTAACCCAGCTGCTTGACGATATGCTCCAGACCGCCGCCTTCCAGTTCCGTCACAGCGTAAGCGTGCGCACCCAGCACCAGAGTGCCGAAGACGGCCAGATTGCCGCCGCTGCTGTTGCTCGGACAGCCGCTGTCCTTCCAGATCTTTGCCTCGCTGGTCTCGATAAAACGGATGTTGCCCAGCTTGCCGATCTCACCGCGGAACATGGTCTCCGGTGCGGCGTACTTATGGACCTCGATCCATTCCTTGCTGGTCTTGAGGTCGTAAGCGGCATACGGGTGGATAATGGCGATGTAGCTGTCGCCGATGGGGTCGGCGTTCATTGCACCCAGCTGCGCCGCCGCCTGGAAGAACAGCTTCGGAGTCAGAGTACAGGTCTTGTCGAGGGTGCGGCGGCTGGTAACAGCGGTCTCGGTGCCGTCCTCTGCCACCTTGGGCGCGTAGATGACGTTGGTGCCGCCGGCCAGCACATCACGGGTGATGGTGTCCAGCGTGCGGCCTGCCTGACTTGCCAGTATACGAGTCGCCTGCACCACATTGTTGTCAATGGCGGTCATCTGAAGCACATCGGTCAGCGGAGTCCAGCCGCCGTACTGATGCAGGTCACTGGTGATGCTGCTGACCAGCAGAGCCTGACCGTTCGGGGTCACGCCCTCGCTCAGGGGAGTCTTGGCCTTGGGCAGGCTGTCGTACTTGCGGAACTCGATGGTCTTGCCGCCGTTCTGGGGGATGGGGTAGTAGTCGGCAAACTGGTCATGGACCAGACGCGGCTCGGCCTGATCGATAAGACGCTTCTCATAGAAGGTCTTCATCTCCTTGGTCATGGTGCCGGAGGTGTTCTGCAGCTGGGCGGCTGCATCGGCGAACAGCTGGAGGTTCAGGGTCATTTCAGTCTTTTTCATGTTTTTTGTCCTTTCTGTTGTTGTGTTTATCTTCCGGTCTCCGGAGTGGAGACCTTAAAACTGGATGGTCTTTCCGTGCAGAGCCTGCCGCTCCAACGCTTCACGCTGGGCGCGTGTCATGTGTTCGACATCAGCACGGGTCACGGCGGCACCGCCCGGACGAGTGCCGTTTTCTGCCGGGCGCATTGCCCTCTGCTGGATGCGCTCCACGACGCCCTGTTCCACAGTCTGCGCCGTTTTGCGCAGAGTATCGTCATAATGCGCCAGCCGGTAGGCGTCCTGCATCCGCATTCCGGGCATCTGCATCAGCCGCCGCATTTCCGGGTTGCGCAGTTCCTGCCGGAGCGAAAATTCCGGGTGTTTCTGCCGCAGGGCGGTCTCTTCCGCCGCCCACTGACGATGCAGGTTTTCCACCACATTCCGGCTCACCGGGGGAATTCTCGGCGGTGTCGGTCTGGGCTGCTGTTCCTGTTTAGGCGGTTCGGGTGTTTCCTCGGCCTTTTCGGGTTCCTGCGGCTTCTGCACCGGCAGTTCCTCGGCGGCTCTGCCCGATTTCAGGGTTCCGGAAGCGATTGCCTGCCGTTCCTGTGCCGGGCTGAGGGCAGGCAGTGCGCTTTCCGCACCATTGCCGCCGTCGCCTTCTGCAAACAACTGTAAATTCATCATCTGGCTTTCTCCCCGGTGGCTGATATCCGCAAACCGCAGATTCTCCGGGTAGCGTTCCGCCAGCAGGGTAAAACCGGCCTTTGCGCATTCCAACGCGCCCTCAACCAGTTTGCTTACCGGCGGCAGAACAGTCACGGCCAGTCTCGGGCCGTCCGGTTCATCCCATGCGTCACTCTCAACGCCCTCTTCCCCGGCCAGCAGATAAACCAGCGACTGCATCAGGGTGCTTGCGCCTGCACAGACGATGTCCTGCCCGGCAGGCGCGTAGCCTGCATGACCGGCCGCTTCCAGCCGACAGGTCAGCCCATCCGGACCGTCCATCTCGGCGTATGTCACTTTGATCATTCTCAAACTCCTTTCTCAACCTCTCAGTCTCACTTCGTTCGACAGCTCCCCTATCGAGGGGAGCCTTTGGCAAAGAGATTAAACTTCAATCGACTGCCAAGGCCTCTCCTATCAGGAGAGGTGGCAATGCGAAGCATTGACGGAGAGGTTTATTTCATTCCCATCGCCGCAGCTCTGGTCGGCAGGGATTCCGCTGCGCCGCTGATGGGCACTTTTTGTTTCTGCATCTGCTGGGTCAACTGCGTCACCTGCGCCTGCATCTGTGCCAGCTGCTGAGCAAGCGTTCCGTTCTGCCGGACTCTCTGACGCACCTTCTCGATGCCCTCAAAGTCCATCATTTCCAACGCAGCCAGAGCTGCGTCCGCGTTGGCCGGTGCGAAAAATCCCAGCTGGTAGCATTCCTTTGCTGTCTCGTTCTGCGACAGGCGGCTGAAGGTCGATTTCTTTTCCGCACTCACCACGATGTCGAAAATCGGCTCCCGGCTTCCCAGTTCCACGCCGCCGACGCTTGCCACTGGCTGCGGACGCAACGCTGCACCCGAGAAGGGCAGAAATTCGCTCTCGCCGGTCTTGCCGACGATGCGGAACACCCGTTCTTCGTCGTAGAACTGCCGCATCAGGTCGATGATAAGGTAGCACTCCTTTGCAAATGCCCGGTACGCACTCTTGAGCATATCCCGGCTCAGTTTGGAGCCTGCCTCCTGCAAAGCGGCGATGGCCGAAGCCGCTGTTACGCCGCCTGCAGTGCCTCCCTGTGTCATGTCGCGGTTGCCGCTGATCTCCTTCAGCTCCTCGATTCGGCTGTTGCGGTAGCTCAGGCTGTTGCCCTGCAGCCCGGCGGTCTGCATCGGGCGGAAGCTGTCATCGTTGAGCCGTCCGGCCACATGGACGATATCCCGTGAAAAGTCCGCCAGTTCCTCTTCGTTGACGCCAGCCGTATCGCTCAGGACGTACCGCTGTTTTGCCGACAGCAGAACATTCTCGTCCATTGCGTGGTTCATCTTGTCGATGGCAGTCTGGCACTCCTTCATCACGTCGATATACCCGAACCCTGCTGGGCTGTCCTCCTCCACAAAGAGAGGGTCGAACACAAAGGGGTACTTGCCGTGGTCGTAGAAGCCCCGTTCTGCCAGCATCGGGTCATTTTCGCTGGCATAGAGGACAACGCCGTTGCAGAACTTGCAGTAATGCAGGACGTTCCGGCCATTCGGTGAACGCTTTTTGTAATACCAGTCCACCACAACACTTTTCGTGCTGGTGTCCAGTCCGCCGTCGTGGATATACCGCGGCACATCCAGCACGCTGGTGCTGTGGCCTTCCAGCTGAGGCCAGTGCGCTTCCAGCTGCTTGGTGTCCTCAAGGCTCAGGGAGAAGAAGTTGGGCGAGGACTGGATATCCTCCACACCCGGCTCCCAGTAGAGCATCAACAGGTTCATCGGGCGGATGGAAATTTCGCCCACGCCGCCACGCTGTTCCGGATCCCAGAAAACACCCTTGACACCGGTGCCCTGCTTGAGCTTCCTCCACCAGGTGTCGCTGTACACCTGCTCATAGTCGGCCTGTTCCAGCACCACCGGCAGGACGCTCGACAATGCTCGCGCCGTCTCCTCATCGTCTGCCGAACGGGGCAGAACGTTTGGAGCCGGGTAGTTGTCCATCGCGTCGGCGTGCTTGTTTGCAATGGAGTTGAAGAGCCATCCGCTCGACGGCTGAGGTTTGTCGGTCATCATGGGATTTTTGTAATTCTTCCAGTGTCCCATCCGGAACCACAGTTCGTTGTCCACCAGCCGCTCATCTAATGCGGCTTTGCCAGCCTTGTACCGCTGTAAAATCTGCGCCGCTGCCGCCACCTCTTCCGGCCCGATGGGTAATTTTTCGTCTTCCATAATCGCTCCTTTCAAATCCGATAAAATTTCGCCTTATGCCGCAGTTCCAGTGGGTCATCCTCCATCGGAGCCGCTTCCGGGCGTGCCGGCGGCGAGAGCGGATGCTCCATCAGAACATACCGGCACTCGTCGTAGATGTGGTCTTCCTGCCGGGTGTCGATATCCTCCACGTTGCTCTCGTCGTAAACTAAGTTGGGTATCGTCCGGATGAAGTGCTTGCAGGTATCAAAGACCTGAAACATCGGCCTGCCCTCGGCATCGAATGCCAGCCGGTAGTGGAACTGCATCTTTCCAGCCAGTCGGGTATGGTCGCCGGGCGACCAGTGCAGGAAGTTCGGCGCACGCTCCATCATGGCGGCGATACTCTCGCCCCGGCTCTCGTCGAAGATGGCCGGGTCGGCGATGCCCTGAATGACTCGGCCTTTCAGCATCGGGTCATTCTGTTCGGCTTCCCGTATCCGCCGTGCCTGTTCCACCGGGTCGATCTTCAATCCCTCGTTAGGGCGTCCGGTGCAGCCGTACAACTCCTTGATGCGGTAAAGCCTTCCTTCTTCGTCCGCTGCATACCATCCCACCGAAAACGGCTTCGAGAATCCGAAATCGAATCCCCGATAGATTTTCCAGTGTTTCGGGATGGTAAACGGCGCGATGACATGGGTCCATCGCTGATCCTGATAGTGGTTCGGGTCGTTCCGCCACTCAGTAAAGACCTGTCCCGAAAAGCTATCCCAGCTGCCATAGAGCAACGCCTGCTTTTCGGCTTCCGGCATGGCTGCCAGACTCGCCAGATATCCCGGGTCGTTTTCCAGCAGTGCCGCATTGTCGAACACGGTCGATGGAATAAACACCCTCGCTTTCTGGAACATCTTGGTCGAGCCATCCGGCATCCGCACCGGATATTCCTCGACGATGGGCGTTCCCGGCGGTGCCGGTGTGATGAACCTCGCCTTGACCCAGCCGTGGCCGACGCCTCCGGGATTGGTGGTCGCTCTCAGGTATACCCTCGTACCCGGCCCGGTCGGGCGGTTCCGGCTCATCATGTAACTGTACTCCTCCCACTCGAAGTGGGTCAGCTCATCGAACCCGATAAAATCAAAGGCTTTGCCCTGATAGTTCGTCCGGTCCTGCACATGCTGCATTGAGCCGAAATAGATTTTCGCTCCGCTCGGAAAGATCCAGACATGGCTGCTGGCGTTGTACTGCGCTTCCGGGAACGCCCGGCGGTAGTACCGCTGACTCTTGTCCACAAGGTCGCTCAGCTGTGGGAAGGTCTTGCGAAGGATCAACGCCCGGTAATGTGGGATATGTACCTGCCGCAACGCCTCGATGACCAACGCATCGCTTTTGCCGCCGCCTGCCGCACCACCGTACAAAGCTTCCGGCTCTGGCTGACGCATGAATTCCATCTGTCTGGGCTGCGGTCTCCAGACCACAGGTACCCGGTTCTCCATCTCCTCGCTCATCCTTCCTCCACTGACGGCAGCAGCACCACACCGCTGGCATTCTCTTCAAATTCGGCTCCCTGCTCGTTCAGAGCTTTCGTCACCGACGCCAGATCTTTGAGTACCGCTGTCGCTTCCTTGAGTCCCTTCATGGTTCCGGCATCGGTGTTTTCTTTTCGGGCAGCTTTCTGCCGGACGTTCAGTTCCTTGACTTCCTGTGCCAGCATCGTACTCAGCGTGTCCGTCGCTCGGCGCAAGCTTTCCAGACTTTTGGACGGTTCTGATTTTTTCTGCCCCATCCGTGTTCTCACATCCTTTCGTTTTGGGCTTGGCAAAAGGATACCACGTTTTCTCGCCGTTCAACAGTGCGTACTTTTTCAGGGCCGTATTGTACTTTTTGTTCTAGTTTATCCCATTTGTAATATCCCGAACAAATAAAAATCCCCCGTCTGCGTTTGATTTTCACAGACAGAGGATTTTTCGCTTATTTTTTGTGGGTGAGCATAAACCGGGAACTTCTCTCTTTTTTACAGCGTTTCCACCCGGTCGAACCGTTCCTTCGCCGCTTCAATGGCTTCCTTATTGCCAAAGACGACCCGGACGCCCTGTTCCATCCTGCCGGACAGGTCAGCGGCCTGTGCCTTGAGGGTCTCTGCCGTCACAGCACAGAGAGCTTTCCGGTCAGCAGCCAGCATCTCATCGGTGATGCCGCAGAAATACATCCGGTCAAGGTCTTTCGCCTCAGCGCAGGGTTTCTGGGGCGTATCCATCTCAGAGACCGTACCCACAATGAACTCGTTCAGGTCGTTCTCGGTGTAGTCACGCTCCGCCAGTTCTGCCGGACCTTTTTCAAAGGTATCGTAGCTTTCAGCCAGATGGGGATCACGGTAGGTATACAGGTACTCGACCTCATTCCGGGTCACCATTCCAGTACCATATGCACCGCCGACTTCCCGGATGTTGTGCCACAGATATTCGTAGCTCATCACACGGGCAAGAACCTTCCGGTCCGCCTGACGCTGCATCGGCCAGACCAGAATATCATAGTTTACGCCGCCGTCAATGACGAACGCCTCATTCACCGGTGCCGTCAGTTCCTCGGTATAGGGCTTTGCTTCGCTGCGGCTTTCTGCCGCAAAGACGCTGCCGGGCAGCAGCTCTTTCAGCTTTGCCTCAGCTTCTTTGCTTCCGTGGAGACTGATGGTGAGCTGTGCATGATTCAAAATCTTTGCACGCAGGGCTTCCAGCTTTTCGCCCATCGCCTTCCAGTCGGCCTTTTTCAGCAAATCACAGAGGAAGTGATATCCCGTCACACCGCTGACGCGCTCACTCAGTGCATACTCCACCGAGTAGTGCGCACTGGCACGGACAGCCGCATAGAGGTTTCCCTGCTGGATGAAACGCTGTTCCATGTTCAGCTTCTGCTGGCTCAGCACCCGGACAAAAGCCGCTTCCGCTTTTTCGCCGGTCAGCTGAGTCTCATACAGCAGTTCGCCGCCCAGCTCGACGGCCTTTTCGAGGTTCCGTTCCAGCAGGCTCAGGCTCAGCATCAGCTTTGCATGGCAGGGATCACCCTCCTGACGGCCGGTCCAGAAGCTCAGTGCCGTGTGGCTGTCACCCAGCCATGTGCTGCGCAGGGTGTTCAGCTCCCGTGCAGTGTGCTTCGGGGTATCCAGCTCGTCCAGCACATCGGTCAGCAGGTCGAGATACTGCATCTCTTCCGGCGTCAGATCACCGATATCATAATAGAAGTTCAGGTACAGGCTGCCCTTGGAAGGATGCCGCAGCAGGGTCGCACCGGCAGTGGTCTCTTCGGTACCCTCCGGGTTCTTTTCGCCCTCACCGAGGTCGGCAACCGTCAGCGGATGGTCGAGGACAAGCTTTCCGTCAGTACGGGCAGACTTCGTCTCTTCTTCCTTCTTCGGCAGGGTCGGCACCTGAATGACTTGCACCGGCTCGGCGCAGAACAGGTCTTTGAACAGCTCATTGAACCAGCCCGTCGCCAGCTTTTCACGCAGAGAAGCGAACAGGACATTGGTGTGAAGGAGCAGAGCCGGGTCGCCGGTGTGCAGCCAGCCGGTCGAAGCGTTGATGGCATCCAGCACGCCGTCCGGCAGACTGCCCGGACGTTCCAGAGATGCAAACTCAGCTGCATTCAGCGAAGCCAGCAGAAGTTCTTCCGGAATACCCTCGGTCAGAATGTCCTCTGCCGCTTTCCGGACACCGTCGGCAAATTTTGCGGCAGATTCTTCCGTTGCTCCGCGCAGGACAAGCTCCAACGTCGGCTGCAAAGTGCTGTCATCGAAGCCGATGTCGATATCTGCGCCCAGCTTCTGTTCCAACAGAGCCGCTTTCAGGGGAGACTGGTTGTTGCCCAGCAGAGCGTCCAGCAAGATCTCCACACCCAGCTGACGTTCCCGGTCAGCGAATGCCCCGGTATACCATGCCAGCGCGCACTGCACCTCGTCCGGCTCCGGCTTTTCAGTATAGTACGGAATCTTTACCGAAACGCCCTTCTGCTCGTCCTGCTGGGTCAGGTGCGGACGGCTGGTGCCCTTGGGCATCTTGCTCAGGTAGTTCTCATCGAGGAAAGCCAGTTTTTCCGCCATATCCATCTTGCCGTACAGGGTGATGCAGCAGTTGTCCGCGCTGTAATGACGGCGGTACATCCGGACGTATTTTTCATAAGTCAGAGCCGGGATGGATGCCGGGTCGCCGCCTGAAACGAAGCCATAGGCCGTATCCGGGAACATTGCCCGTTCCAGAGCATCCTGTAACTGTGCATCCGGCGAAGCCAGCGCACCCTGCATCTCATTGTAAACGACGCCGCTCACGGTGCCGTCGGCATCACGATGCCAGCCCTCCTGCTCGAACACACTCTTATCCACCATTGCCAGCGGACGAAAGACCGCATTCAGATAGACATCCAGCAGGTTCATGAAATCCGTCTCATTCGGGCTTGCGAAGGGATAGACCGTCTTATCCGGGAAGGTCATTGCATTCAGGAAAGAGGCCATGCTGCTTTTCAGCACCTGCAGAAACGGCGACTTGACCGGGTACTTTTCCGAACCGGCCAGCACCGAGTGTTCCAGAATGTGAAATACGCCGGTGTCGTCGGTCGGGAAGGTGCCGAAGCCGATGCCGAACGCCTTGTTCACATCCTCGTTTTCCACCAGCAGAATGGTCGCGCCGCTGACATCATGGGTCAGCACCGACAGTATGCCGTGCTGCTCCGGGCAGTCCTCACGGCGCACAAGGGTATAACCGGGATAGTTCATCGCTTTTTTCTCCTTTGTTTTTATTTTTTGTCTGGCTCTATTGTATCATCCCGGTGGGTAAAAGACAATCGGCGGTTTGTCAAAACCGACAAACCGCCAACTGAACCTCTCCGTCAATGCTTCGCATTGCCACCTCTCCTCGTAGGAGAGGCTTTTTCGCTCTGTCAAAGGCTCCCCTATCAGGGGAGCTGTCGAGCGGATGCGAGACTGAGAGGTTTACTCTTTGATAAATTCTTTCTTACAGGACACCCGGAACAGGATGAATCCGAGGATGAACAGCACGATGAGAGAACCGACGCCGACATTGGCATTGCCGGTCAGCTGACTGCCAACACTGACGATCATGGTGCCAAGGAAGGATGCACCCTTGCCGCAGATATCGAACAGGCCGAAGTATTCGCCCGACTTTTCCGGCGGCGTGATCTTTGCGAAGTGGGAGCGGCTCAGAGCCTGCACGCCGCCCTGGAACATGCCGACGACCACTGCCAGCACCCAGAACTGCCACTGCTGAGTCAGGAAAAATGCAAAAATCGCAATGCCTGCGTAAGCTGCGATACAGACCGGGATGAGGGTCGTGGAGGGATATTTCGAGGACAGCCGTCCGAAGATCAATGCCGATGGGAACGCAACAATTTGCGTCAGGAGCAGAGCCAGCAGCAGTCCGGTCGTATCCAGCCCCAGAGCCGTACCGTAGGCCGTTGCCATGTCGATGATGGTATACACGCCGTCGATGTAGCAGAAGAATGCCAGCA
>ERZ808240.3521-NODE-3521-length-15087-cov-10.923164_pt1 | contig 15087 bp, 12 predicted proteins | sample MGYA00521084_ERZ808240 | MGnify/ENA primary metagenome ERZ808240 (study PRJEB31516, sample SAMN03275571) | gut metagenome | biome: mammalia-associated habitat; material: feces | host: Papio cynocephalus | place: Kenya | collected 2012-08-06 ... | reverse complement strand
AGTCGCGGATCTGCATACCGTCACCGTAGACGGGCAGCTGCTTGTGGTGCTTGACGTTGTTGATCATCAGGGGGATCAGCTTCTCCGGGAACTGGTAGGGACCGTAGTTGTTGGAGCAGCGGGTGATGTTGATAGGCATGCCGTAGGTATCGTGGAATGCCATGACGAACATATCAGCGCTGGCCTTGGAGGAAGAATAGGGGCTGTGGGGGCAGAGCGGGGTGGTCTCCGTGAAGTAGCCCTCAGCGCCCAGAGCGCCGTATACCTCATCGGTGGACACCTGCAGATACTTCTTGCCCTCTTTCCAGGTCTTGGCGTCGGCATCGTACCAGGCTTCCTTGGCGCGCTGCAGCAGGTTGACCGTGCCCATCACGTTGCTCTGAACGAAGATCTCCGGGTTCTTGATGGAGCGGTCCACATGGCTCTCAGCCGCAAAGTTGATGACATAGTCAAAATCGTACTTCTGGAACAGGCCCTCGACCAGTTCCTTATCGCAGATATCGCCCTGCACGAACACATGGCGGGGGTCACCCTCCACATCCTTCAGGTTTTCCAGGTTGCCGGCGTAGGTCAGCTTATCCAGGTTGACCAGCAGGATCTCCGGATACTTCTTGAGCATATAATGCACAAAGTTCGAACCAATAAAACCGGCGCAGCCGGTGATCAGATAGGTTTTCATAAATAAAATCCTCTATATTGTTCTGTATAAAACCCTCTCAGGCGCTGCGCGCCAGCTCCCCCAAAGGGGGGAGCTTTTCAGGCAGTCTTTCGCGTTTTTCAAAACCTCCCCCCTTCGGGGGAGGTGGACACGAGCATCGCGAGTGGACGGAGAGGGTTTATTTTTTCAATCTTTCATTCCGTTGTCGCCGTCCCAGTGGGCAAAGAAGCATGCCAGCGCATCCTTCCAGTCACGGACGTCGTTGCCAACGGTGCAGCGCAGCATGCGGTTGTCCAGGGCGCTCCACTTCGGGCGGTCTGCACTGTCCGGATGCTTGGCCTTGTACTCCTCGCTGGTGCAGGGTGCCACCGTGGCATCCACACCGGACAGGCGGATGATCTCGGAGGCGAAATCATACCAGGAGCACACACCCTCGCCGGTGCAGTGGTACAGGCCGTATTCGTGGGTCACGCACAGCTGCAGGATCTCGTGGGCCAGGTCCACCGCATTGGTCGGGTTGCCGCACTGGTCGTTGACCACTTCCAGCTTGCCGAACTTTTTTCCTGCGTTGACGATGGTCTTGACAAAGTTCTTGCCGTAGTAGCTGTACAGCCATGCCGTGCGCACGATGAAGTGGCGGTGGCAGAACTGCTCCACATACTTCTCGCCCATGAGCTTGGTGGAGCCGTAGGCGCTGATGGGACCGGGCTGGGTGGCTTCATCCTGCGGGATGCCGCCGTTCTCGCGGCCGGAGAAGACATAATCGGTGGAGACATGCACCAGCCGGGCGCCGATCTTCTCGGCAGCCTGGGCCAGATTGCGCGGGCCCAGGGCATTTGCCTTGAAGGCTGCGTCATGGTTCACCTCGCAGCCGTCCACATTGGTGAACGCTGCGCAGTTGATGATGACATCCGGGCGGTTGCGGCGGACGAATTCATCCACCATCTTGTAGTTGGAGATATCCAACTCCGGCAGATCCACCGGCAGAACCGTGGCGTTGAGCAGTTTTTCCGGAATGGGGCCGATCTCGCTGCGGCCCTCCCGCAGCTGCTTGAGGATCTCGGTGCCCAGCTGGCCCTTGCAGCCAGTAACAATGATTTTCATGCTGTGCCTCACTTTTTGCTTAGTATCTCAGCTTGCCGTCGGCCACATTCTTCAGGTGCTGGCCATAGGGGCTCTTGCCGTAGCGCGCAGCGCTTTCCAGCAGGGTCTCGCGGTCGATCCAGCCATACTTGAACGCGATCTCTTCCGGGGCGCTGATCTTGATGCCCTGGCGCTTTTCGATCATGCGCACAAAGTCCGCTGCTTCCACCAGGCTGTCCATCGTACCGGTATCCAGCCAGGCAAAGCCGCGGCCCAGCAGCTGAACATCCAGCTCACCCTTCTGCAGATACATATCGTTCAGGGTGGTGATCTCCAGCTCGCCGCGTGCGGAAGGTTTGACCTGCTTTGCCATCTGCACGACTTCCTTATTGTAGAAGTACAGGCCGGTGATGGCGTAGTTGCTCTTGGGGTGTTCGGGCTTTTCTTCCACGCTCAGCACCTTGCCGTCCTTGTCGAACTCCACAATGCCAAAGCGCTCGGGGTCCTGCACATAGTAGCCGAACACCGTGCAGCGGCCCTTGTTCTCTGCATTGGCAGCGGCGTTCTTGAGGATCTTGGAGAAGCCGTTTCCGTAGAAAATGTTATCGCCGAGGATCATTGCGCAGCAATCGTCCCCGATGAACTCCTCACCCAGGATAAAGGCCTGTGCTAGGCCGTCCGGGGACGGCTGAACCTTGTACTGCAGATGGATGCCGTACTGGCTGCCATCCCCCAGCAGCGCCTCAAAGCGGGGCGTATCGGTGGGAGTAGAGATGATCAGAATGTCCTGAATGCCTGCCAGCATAAGCGTGGACAGGGGGTAGTAGATCATCGGCTTGTCGTAGACCGGCAGCAGCTGTTTGCTGGTGACCATGGTCAACGGGTAAAGCCGGGTGCCGGCGCCGCCGGCGAGAATGATGCCTTTCATATTTGTGCACTCCTTCTTTAATAAAAATAGAAAAGTTGTGCAGCTGTACGAAACCCAAAGGCTGCCGCCGCCCGAAATGGTGCCGCTGTTTTGCTGCCTGGCGATGCCGCCGACTGCCGCACTCCTTGGTGGAATGCAAAGGAGGCGAAAAAAGCCAGACGGCAAAAGAGCCGTGCCAGACGGGTGGAGCAGCCTTCGGGGTTCGTATGGATTCAAAGCGGAGCTGCGTCCGCTGTCAACAAAATCATGGTCTGCCGTCCTTTTCCGGGCCTTTACCACCCAGAGTCGATAGCAGTACACTTTATTTTACTATCAAATTGCCAAAAAAGCAAGAAAGAACGGCTCTTCCAGTAAAATTTTCTGGAAAAGCCGTTCCATATGCATTCTTTTACCACGCAAAGCCCCACTTGGCAAAGTAGCGCAGCAGGCTGCCCAGCTGCCACAGAAAGGGCTTGAGGCTGCGGTGCGCCGCACGGTGCCAGGCGTGAATGGCCGTGTACTGCGGCACCAGATAGGCCTTGCCCTGTGTGCGCATCTTCTGAGTGAGGTCGGCGTCCTCCACGTACATGAAGTATGCTTCATCAAAGCCGCCCACAGCCCGGAAGGCCGCCGTATCCACCGCTGAGAAGCTGCCGGTGCAGAACTCGATCTCAATGGGTTTTGTCAGGTCTTCATCCGCCATCAGGTAGTGCTCGTTGCACTTTGCCCAGAATTTCAGGCAGGGCAGTTGGCGGTAGACCATGGCCCGCACGTTGCAGCGGCGCAGCGGCAGACGCTGTTCCCGTCCGTCCGGGAACACCAGCGACGGCCGCGCCATCACCACACCCGGGTGCTGCACCATCCAGTCCGCCAGGTCGCTCAGCGTATCCGCTGTGAGCTGGATGTCCGGATTCAGGATAAAGTGCACCCGGCTGTGCAGCAGAGACAGCACCGTATTGTGCCCGGTGCCAAAGCCGCCATTCTCGGTGCGGCACAGCACTTCGACGGTCTGGCCCGGGTGCAGCTGCAGGGTGCCATCCTTCTTTGCAGCCGTCAGGCGTGCACCGCTGCCGTCCGGGCTGGCGTTGTCCACCAGATACAGGGTCAGCGGGTAGCGGCGGGTATGATCCAGCACGGTCTGCGCCGCTTTCAGCGCTTCCTCCGCACCGTTATAGACTACGATACAAGCAGAAAGTTCCATCTTTGCTTACTCCAGCGGCTTGATGTCGAAGGTAAAGTCCTCCTTCATCAGGTCGAAGTTCGGGTTCATGCAGGGATCGCCTGCAGCCAGCTGTTTGGCCCACCGCTTCTGGAAACGCTCCACCTCAGAGACAAAGCGCTTGCGCTTGGCCGGGCTCTCGTCCAGGCCGCGGCTCTTGCTCTCATAGTGATACAGCTGGGCAAACGGGGTGAACACATTGGTGTATCCTGCCTCACGCACCCGCACGCAGAAATCCACATCGTTGAAGGCCACAGCGAAGCTCTCGTCCAGGCCGTTGACCTGGTCGTAGACCTCTTTGCGCACCATCAGGCAGGCGGCCGTCACGGCGTATACGTCCTGTGCATAGACCAGACGGCCCATGTAGCCGGGGTGCCCCACCGGGAAGTTCTTGTGCATGTGCGCGGCCAGCGTCAGGAAGCCGAAGCCGATGCCGGCATGCTGGATGGTGTTATCCGGATACAGCAATTTGGCACCCACACAGCCCACGCGGTCCTGCTGGGCATACATGACCATCTCCTCCAGCCAGCGCGGAGAGATGACTTCGGTATCGTTGTTGAGCAGCAGCAGATACTCGCCGGTGGCTTCCTTTGCGCCAAAGTTGTTCAGGGCGCTGTAGTTGAAGCCGGTGCCTTTCCAGTACAGCACTTTGAGGCTGTCCGGGTGCTCCTTCTGCAGCTGTTCATAACAGTGGAAGGTGGCCTGCTCCTTGCTGTTGTTCTCAATGATGATGACTTCAAAATCCGGGTAGGTGCTCTTGTTGTAGATGGAGTCCACACACAGGCGCAGGTCTGCCGAATGGTCGCAGCTCGGGATCAGGATGCTGACCTTGCCGGGCTTTGTAATGGTATAGTCCGTCTTATAGAAGCCCGGGGTGTTGGGGATCATGGAAACATCATCCACTGCCACGCCGACCCGCTGATAATGGGCGCGCAGAGCCTTCATAGCCGCTTCCAGACAGTACATTTTTGCAGAAATATTACTTGCCACGCTGGCCGGGCTGGAACGCCAGTAATACAGCAGGTGCGGGATGTGCACGATTTTCTTTGCCTGCTCGGTAAGGCGCAGGTAGAGGTCATAATCCTGACTGCCGTTGAATTCGTCGCGCTCATCGCCGCCCACCTTGGCCAGCAGCTTGGCGCTGAACACACTCAGGTGGCAGATATAGTTGTTGGAGCGCAGATTGTCCAGCATATAATCCGGCTTGAAGTGGTAGACCGTCAGGTGGTCGATGTCGCCCTCAAATGTCACCTCGTCGGTGTAGACGAAATCTGCCCCCTGCTCGGCAATGGCCTGTGCCACATACCACAGAGCACAGGGGTGCAGGATGTCATCGTGGTCCAGCAGGGCAATGTATTCGCCCTTTGCGATGGCAAAGCCCTGGTTGGTATTACCGGCAATGCCCTCGTTCTTCTCCAGCTTCTGGTAGCGGATGCGGGCATCCGTCCGGGCGCGGGTCTTGACGATGCGGCCCACCTCTTCATCCTGCCCGGCATCCACCATGCACAGCTCCCAGTTGCGGTAAGTCTGGTTGACTACCGAGTCCAGCAGCTCTTCCAGAAAGTTGTGGGGCGTGTTGTACAGCGGCACAACAATGCTGATGAGCGGAGCATTCGGCTGGTTGGCCGCCTGTTTGACCAGCAGCTCTGCCGAGGCAAAGCGGTCGGCCCGCATGGTCTTGCCCGGGAAGAGCTTCGCATACTGCCGACGTGCCCGGGCCTGGGCCACCATGCCGGAAATGCCCACCCGCCGCAGGGTGGCCAGAAAAACAAACAGCGGGAAGGTGCGCCAGAGCTGGCGGCACTTGCTCACCAGATAGCGCAGCGGCCAGGTGGCTTTCCAGAAGGTGGAGTTGACCACATTGTTCAGGGTCGTTTCCAGATTCTGCTCATGGCTGCGGCTCAGCGAAAGATCACTGCGCAGGCGGGCCAGCTGCTCGTTCTGCGCTTCCTCTGCTGCCTCGGCGTGCTGCATCCGCTCGCGCAGCTCATCCAGTTCCCGCTCATAGCCCTCGGTCATCTCCTGCAGGCTCTGCGGCACTGCACTGCGGGCAAACAGGGCCGTCTGTGCCGTATGGCCCAGGTTCTTCCAGCTGAAATCACGGGCATAGCCCTGCTTTGCCAGCTGCGCCGCACCATCTGCCAGCATCGTTTCCTCCCGGCACACCAGCAGCACCTTGCCGCTCAGCACTTCCGGCAGCTCCACGCAGGCCGGGTCTTCTACCACCAGCAGCTCTGCGCGGCCTTCTGTCATCAGGTTGATTCCGCTCTTGCGCAGGGTCTGCTCCAATGCGCCGCTGCTGCCCAGCACCTGTACACTGGCCGGTTCCAGTTCGCGCACGATGCGCTGCGCCAGCGCACAGCAGCGCTCGGCCTCCTGTCGTTTTTCCTTCTCCAACTCCATTTCTGATTCTCCACTCCTAAAGGATGCTTCCAGTTCCTTCTCTTTTTTCACAAGCAGTGTATAGTATACCAAATCCCACTGCATTTGAGAAGTTTTTTCCACAAATCTTTTGTCTTCTTATCCAAACAGGCTCCGCAGCCAGCCGAACAGACCGCTGCCGCCGCCCTGGCTCTGGATGGATGCACCTTTATAATAGTGCTTCAGGATCTGCTTGTAGTTCATGCCGCGCTCTGCCGCATAGCCCACGGCTCCGCACTGGCTCATGCCCACGCCGTGGCCGTAGCCGTAGTAGGTCATGCAGGGGGTGCCGTTTGCATCCAGCCCAAAATCAAAGCAGTACCGCGAGGAAACGAACTGGTTGATGTACCGGTAGCTGCGCCCGTTGGAAACCAGCGTGTTGTACTGCACATAACCGCCCAGATCCTTGTGGCTGGTGTCCGCGCTGACGTAGGGCTCGCCGGTGCGGCTGTCATTGTATTCCACATAGGTATAGTCCCGGCCGATGCTGCGGCGCAGGATGTTATGGTATTGTTCTTCGTAAGGGCTTTCCACGCTCTGCAGGTAGGGCACATCCGTCCCCCAGGCATCCAGCGCGGCACAGGTGCCGTACTGGCCGGTCTGCGTGTTGTAGCCCGCACTGGCTGACCAGACTGCATCACACACACTGCCGTTGTAGACCAGGATCTCATTCTTGACCGACTCCACGGCCTTGCGGATGGCCTCCCGTGTGGAAGCCGGGATCTGATCCACCGGGGTGTACACCAGTGCGTTGGCTTCCGAGCCGTATTGCTTGAGATATTCCAGGTAGGAATGCGCTGCCACAGCCTGGGCTTTCCAGGCCTGCTGGGCCGCCGAAGCGCTGACATAGCTGCCGATGGACCCCAGCTCCGTGTAGGTGATGCCCACCAGGCAGTCGGTCAGGTCCAGCGTCACATTGCGCTTCAGGCCCTGGCCTTTCACGTTCAGATACGGCACCGTGATCCGGTCGCTGGAGCCGAACAGCCAGCTGAGGCAGTTTTCCTCTTCTGCCGGGATCAGGGCCGTATTGGCCCCGCCGATGGTGACAGCTGCGCCGGACGGCGCTTCTTCCGCGGCAGCGGATACTGCCGGGGCTGTGCAGAGCACCAGCGCCAGCACCAGTGCCGCCGCGCGGCGCACAAACTGTTTCAGATGTTTCATCGCAGGTTCCTCCTGTCTGCTGTACCGCAAGTTCCGGTTGTCTTTTAGTGTAACACACCTGACGGCTGCGGGCAAGGACTGCAGTTGGGTTTGCTGCAAAAAAGGCGGAGCCGCACCGTACCGGAGCGCTCCGCCTTGGAAGTTCTGTGTTATCGTGCTGCCCCGTCCCGCATGACGGCGCTCAGCTCCTGCCCGGCCTCCTGCAGGCATTCCAGCAGCTGCGGGCCAAAGCCGCCGCATTCGCCGCTGCAGAGCATCCGGACAGCTTCCTCGTGGGTACAGGCCTTGCCGTCCATGGGGCTGCCGGTCAGGCGCTCGTAGACATCTGCCAGACCCACTACCTGGGCTGCAATGGGGATATCCTCCCCTTTCAGGCCGTCCGGGTAGCCGCTGCCATCGTAGCGTTCATGGTGCCACCGGCAGATCTGGTATGCAAACCGCACGAAGGGCTCGTTGGAGCAGCCTTCCAGCTCCTCCATCATCTGGGCCCCCAGCAGAGTGTGGCTGCGCAGCGTCTGCAGCTCCGCCCGGGTAAGCGGGCCCTTTTTGCGCAGGATGCCGTCTTCGATTTCCATCTTGCCGATGTCGTGCAGCTCCGCCGCCGCGCTGATGGCCCGCCGGGTCTCCTGCGGGAGCGGGTAGCGATCCGTCTTCTGGGACAGATGTGTCAGCAGGATCTCGGTCAGCTGGCTGACCCGCTGGGTATGGTTCCTGCTTTCGCCGTTGCGCTTTTCCATCACCCGGCTCAGAATACCCAGCAGGATGCGGCTGTTCTTCTCCTTGGCATAGAGCTGGTCAGCCGCCAGTTCCCGCAGGCGGCGCTGGCGGGTGTACAGGCGGATGGTATTGGTCACCCGCTGGTACACCACTTTGGCATCAAAGGGGCGGCTGATGTAATCCGATGCGCCCAGGTCGAATGCACGGCGTACCGCATCCACGGTATCTTCACTGGAGATCATGATGACCGGGATGCTTTCCAGCATCTGGCGGCGGTTCATCTCTTCCAGCACCGCAAAGCCGTCAATGCCTTCCATGTGGATGTCCAGCAGCACGATGGAGATACCGGTGGGGTTCTGTTCCAGCAGGCGCAGGCACTCCTCGCCGCTGGCCGCCTCTGCCGTGTCGAACTGCGGCCCCAGCATCTCGCTCAGCAGGCGGCGGTTCATCTCGGAGTCATCCACGATCAGCACGCTCTGCCGCCGGGCGTTTTCGCTCAGGTAGTCCGGAAGAGAGCGCTGCTCCACAATGACCGTGTTTTTCTGGGCACGGGCATCGTTCATCAGGTGGATGGCCCGCTTGACCGCATGATCTGCCGGAACGTTGCGTACCCATACGCCGCCAAAGCTGGCCGACAGCTGGATGCGGGAGTAGCCCGGCACACCAGCGGCATAGAACTGCAGGCGCAGCTGTTCCAGGCGGCGGTCCAGCTCTTCCTTGCCAGCCCCGGGCAGCAGCAGCAGCAGCAGCTCGTCGCCGCCGTACCGTACAATGCGGTCCTCCGGCGAGAGGTTGCGACGCAGCACATTCACTGCAGTTTCCAGCATCACATCGCCTGCGTAGTGGCCGTAAACATCGTTGCTCAGGCGGAAGTTGTCCAGGTCCAGCATCGCCACGCCGCCGCTCAGGTTCTGGCTGCGGAGGATCTCATCGTAATAACGGCGGTTGTACGCACCCGTCAGCGGGTCACGGTACTGCGCCTCCTGCCCGTCGGACAGCAACCCGCCGTCTTCCGCTTCCAGCAGTGCGCTGCGGTCCATTTTTCGCGCCAGCTCCAGCAGCACCTCCGCGCCGTCCACCTGCAGCCAGCGCGCCGATACCTCATACAGGTCCTGCCCGACCCTCTCCAGTTTGGTTCTTGGCGCATGGGTGGCCAGCGCCTGCCGGGCAATGCACACCTCACACAGTTCTTTGCGTCCCCATTGCGTAAAGCATGCGCAGCGCCCTTCCAGCGCGCCCGTGCGGACAGCCTCCGTATCCAGCAGTTCTACGGAATCAAATACCTTCCGCAGGCCCTGCAGTTCCGGTTCCATCTGCTGCAGCGGCATCAGTTTCTTTTTCTTGCGGTCCGTGTTCTGCATCTGCCTGACCATGCTCCTTTCCCTCGTTCCGGCCGGGCAGTGCCGGAACACTTCTTCCGCCAGTTTTTTCCAGTTTCGTTTTTTATTATACTATTCCCGTGTTTTTTTCGTCAATATTTCGCGGCAAAAACGTCGTTTTTCGCTTTATTCCGACACATTCTGCCATCTGTAGCTCCTGCTGACAGGAAATTTGATTTTGTTCTTGATTTTGCCCCCGAAATCCGGTATAATAATTGTTGTTCTTTTGTAAAAACAGAATATGCCGATGTGTCGGAATGGCAGACGATGTGGACTCAAAATCCATTGGTAGTGATACCGTGTGGGTTCGACCCCCACCATCGGCACTGAAAAACAGCTCCAAGCGCAGGCTTGGAGCTGTTTTTGGTTTTGCTGTAATGCGCGGCCTTTTCGCCCGGGGTTCCTGTTCTTTCCTCTTTTTACAGCGCATCCTTCATGCGCTTGACATAAGCCCCGATGTGAGCCGGAGCATCTTTGCCATACTGTTCCAGCAGCTTGATGATGGCCGAGCCGACAATGGCACCATCCGAGATGCCGGCCATTTTTGCAGCCTGCTCCGGCGTGGAAATGCCAAAACCGATGGCGCAGGGCGTTTTGGTGTTCTCCCGCACCACCTTGACGATGGAGGCCAGGTCTGTTTTGATCTCGCTGCGGGTGCCGGTGACACCCAGACTGGATACAATGTACAAAAAGCCTTCGGCTTCTTTGGCGATCATGGCAATGCGGTTCTCCGAGGTGGGGGCGATCATGGAGATAAGATCCACGCTGTACCGGCGGCAGATGGGCAGAAATTCGTCTTTTTCTTCATAGGGCAGATCCGGCAGAATCAGACCGTCAATGCCGATTTGGGCACAGGTGGAAATAAACCGTTCTGCGCCGTAGGAAAATACCACGTTGGCATAGGTCATGAACACCATCGGAATGCTTACATCCTGCCGCAGGGTGCGGACGAATTCAAACACCTTATCGGTGGTCACGCCGCCTTTCAGGGCCCGGATGTTGGCCCCCTGAATGACAGGGCCCTCCGCGGTGGGATCCGAGAACGGGATGCCCAGTTCAATGAGGTCAGCGCCATTGGCTGCCATGGCCCGAACAGCGGCGGCGGTGGTTTCCAGGTCCGGGTCACCGCAGGTGATGAACGGAATAAACGCCTTTCCGTTGGCAAAGGCCTTTGCAATATTACTCATGGAGATCCTCCCCTCTGTAGCGGGCAATGGCGGCGCAGTCCTTATCGCCGCGGCCGGAAATGGTGATGACGATAATCTGGTCCTTCTCCATCGTCGGGGCCAGCTTGATAGCGTGGGCCACTGCATGGGCCGACTCGATGGCCGGGATGATGCCCTCAGTGCGGGCCAGATACTCAAAAGCGTTCACCGCCTCGTCGTCGGTCACGGGCACATACTCTGCGCGGCCGATGTCGTGGAGCCATGCGTGCTCCGGGCCGACGCCGGGGTAATCCAGGCCCGCCGAGATGGAGTAGACCGGAGCGATCTGGCCGTATTCATCCTGGCAGAAATAGGACTTCATGCCATGGAAGATGCCCAGACGGCCCGTGTTGATGGTGGCTGCCGTCTCAAAGGTATCAATGCCGCGGCCGGCTGCTTCACAGCCAATGAGCCGCACGCCTTTATCCTCAATGAAGTTGTAAAAGCTGCCGATGGCGTTGGAGCCGCCGCCCACGCAGGCAATAACAGCATCCGGCAGACGGCCTTCCTTCTGCAGGATCTGCTCCTTGATCTCCTTGGAGATGACCGCCTGGAAGTCCCGGACGATGGTTGGGAAGGGGTGCGGGCCCATCACAGAGCCCAGGCAGTAATGGGTATCGCTGATGCGGCTGGTCCACTCGCGCATCGCCTCGGAGACAGCATCCTTCAGGGTGCCGGTGCCGCTCTTCACCGGGATGACCTCGGCCCCCAGCAGGCGCATCCGGTAAACGTTCAATGCCTGCCGGATGGTATCTTCCTCGCCCATAAACACCACGCACTCCATGCCCATAAGGGCGGCAGCGGTGGCCGTGGCCACGCCGTGCTGGCCGGCACCGGTCTCTGCAATGAGGCGGGTCTTGCCCATGCGCTTGGCCAGCAGCGCCTGGCCCAGCACATTGTTGATCTTGTGCGCACCGGTGTGGTTCAGGTCCTCACGTTTGAGGTAAATCTTTGCGCCGCCCAGATCCTCCGTCATCTTTTTGGCGTAGTACAGGCGGGAGGGACGGCCTGCATACTCATTGAGCAGCTCGGTCAGCTCCCGGTTGAAGTCCGGATCATTTTTATAGTGGTTGTAGGCTTCTTCCAGTTCGATGACGGCGTTCATCAGCGTTTCCGGAATGTACTGTCCGCCGTGAATGCCGAAGCGTCCGTTGGGGTTGGTCATAGCGTCTCGTTCCTTTCCTGTTCTCACACAGCGGCTGCAAAAGCCGCCATTTTGGTTTTGTCTTTTCGTCCCTCTGTCTCAATGCCGGAGCTCACATCCACCGCATAGGGGGCAAAGGTTTCCACCGCACAGCCCACCGTAGTCGGATCCAGCCCGCCGGCCAGAAAATACAGCCGTGGAAAATTTTGCAGCAGGGTCCAGTCAAAGGCTGTTCCGGTGCCGCCCGCGCCGGAATCCAGCAGCACCCAGTCCGCCGGGCTTTGTGCAGCAGCGGCCAGACTGGCCGCTCCGTCCACCCGGAAGGCCTGGATCAGCGGCTTCTCTGTCAGGGTGCGCAGGCGGGCAATGTATGCGGCGTCCTCCTGCCCGTGGAGCTGGGCAATGTCGATGACACCAGTATTCAGCAGATGTGCCACCTGTTCCGGCGTTTCGTTAACGAACACTCCCACTGCCTGAATGTCCGGTGCAAGCTGCGCTTTCAGCGCTGCCGCCTGCGCCGGGGGTACATACCGTTTGCTTTTCGGGGCAAACACAAAGCCGATGTACTCCGGCCGGAGCGCGTTCGCCGCAGCAATGTCCTCCTGGCGGGTCAGGCCGCAGAATTTAATGCGTGTCATAGCAGTCCTTTCAGCTCCCGGAGCTTTGCGGTCTTGTCCGGTGCACGCATAAGCGTTTCCCCAATGAGCACGGCGTCTGCCCCGATGTCCCGCAGGGCGGCAACATCTTCCGGGGTCTTCACGCCGCTCTCTGAAACGAACAGGACCTCCGCCGGAATGCGTGCCCGCAGGCGGCGGCTGTTCTCCGCATCTACGGTAAAATCTTTCAGGTTGCGGTTGTTCACGCCCAGGATGCGTGCCCCGGCGGAAAGCGCCCGGTCTACTTCCTGCGCATCGTGGGCCTCCACCAGTGCGGAAAGGCCCAGCGTATCGCACAGGGCAATGTACTCTTTCAGCTGTGCATCGGTGAGGATGGAGCAGATGAGCAGCACTGCCGCGGCCCCCAGCAGCTTCGCTTCATAGATCATGTAGGCGTCCACCGTAAAGTCCTTGCGCAGGCAGGGCGTGCGGACGGCAGACGCGATCTCTTTTAAATAAGTATCGCTGCCCAGGAACCACTTCGGTTCGGTCAGAACGGAGATGGCATCCGCCCCGGCGGCCTCGTAATCCTTCGCGATCTGCAGATACGGGAATTCCGGTGCAATGAGCCCCTTGGATGGGGACGCCTTTTTGCACTCGCAGATGAAGGACAGCCCCGGCCGGTTCAGTGCCTGCTCGAACCGGAAGTCTCCTTTCGGCAGGGCCAGTGCCTGCTGCCGGACTTCGTCCAGCGGGCGGAGCTGCCGGGCTGTTTCCACCCGTTCGCGGGCGTGGTCAGCCAGCTGATCCAGGATGTTCATGCAGTTTCCTCCGGGCGGTTGCTCACCGCAATGAATTTGTCCAGCACGGTCCGTGCCTTGCCGCTGTCAATGAGCTGGGCAGCCAGCGCAATGCCCTCTGCAAAGGTCTCCGCCCTGCCGCCGATGTAGAGGGCTGCACCCGCATTGAGCAGAACAGCGTCCCGCTTGGGGCCCTTTTCGCCGCCCAGGATGGCCCGTGTGATGGCAGCGTTCTCTGCCGGGGCACCGCCCACCAGGTCTGCCTTTTCACAGCGGGTCAGGCCGAACTGTTCCGGCGTGATGGTGTAGCTCTTGAACCAGCCATCCTTGATCTCACAGATCTTGGTCGGTGCGCTGAGCGAGATCTCGTCCAGCTTATCCAGCCCGTAAACCACCATGCCGCGCTTGACGCCCAGGCTGATGAGCACCTGTGCCAGCGGCTCCACAAGATATTCATCGTAAACACCCAGCAGCTGCATGGTGGGCGAGCCGGGGTTGGTCAGAGGTCCCAGAATGTTGAACACCGTGCGGAAGCCCAGCTCCTTGCGGATGGGGCCGACGTACTTCATGGAGGTGTGGTACTTCTGCGCAAAGAAGAAGCAGATGCCCACTTCGTTCAGCAGCTCTATGCAGCGGGCAGGGCTTTGCTGAATGTTGACGCCCAGCGCTTCCAGGCAGTCCGCTGTGCCGCACTGGGAAGAAGCTGCGCGGTTGCCATGCTTGGCCACCTTCATGCCGCCGGCGGCTGCCACCAGCGCCGAGGTGGTGGAAATGTTGAAGCTGTGGGCATTGTCGCCGCCGGTGCCCACGATCTCAAAAATATCCATGCCGGTATCCACCCTGGTGGCGTGGTCCCGCATGGCGGCGGCGCAGCCTGCGATCTCATCGGTGGTCTCCGCCTTGGCACTCTTGGTGGAAAGCGCCGCCAGGAAGGCCGCATTCTGGGTGGGGCTGGTCTCGCCGCTCATGATCTCATTCATCACGGCATAGGCTTCGTCGTAGGTCAGGTCCTGCTTGTTGACGATTTTTACAATGGCTTCCTTGATCATAATCGCTCACTCCTCAATAAAATTCTTTAACATGGTGCGGCCCTGCGGCGTCAGGATGGACTCCGGGTGGAACTGCACACCATAGATGGGATACGTCTTGTGCTGCACCGCCATCACCTCGCCGTCCGCCGTACGGGCAACTACCCGGAGTTCCGGCGGCATCGTGGCGGGGTCTGCGGCCAGCGAGTGGTACCGCGCCACCAGTAGCGGAGCCTCACAGCCTTTGAACAGCGGGCACTGCGGGTCAAACTGTACTTCGGACTGCTTGCCGTGCATGAGTTGCTTTGCATAGGTAATGGTGGCCCCGAAGGCTGCACAGATGGCCTGATGCCCCAGACAGACGCCCAGCGTCGGGATGGTCTTGCCCAGTGTACGGGCCGCTTCCAGCGTGATGCCGGCATCCTCCGGGCGTCCCGGCCCCGGCGACAGGATGATGCGCTGCGGATGCAGGGCTTCGATCTCCTCTACCGTCAGTTCATCGTTGCGGATGACCCGGATGTCCGGAGCCAGCTCGCCCACCAGCTGGTAGAGGTTGTAGGAAAAGCTGTCGTAGTTATCAATGAGCAGTGTCATATGCCTTCCTCCTGTGCCTGCCGGAGTGCGCTGACCACGGCCTGTGCTTTATTGATGCACTCCTGATATTCCTTTTCCGGCACCGAATCGGCCACGATGCCTGCGCCGCTGCGGACAAAGACCTGCCCGTTTTTCTTGTAGGCGATGCGGATGGCAATGCAGGTATCCATGTTGC
>ERZ808240.3520-NODE-3520-length-15091-cov-6.621109_pt1 | contig 15091 bp, 12 predicted proteins | sample MGYA00521084_ERZ808240 | MGnify/ENA primary metagenome ERZ808240 (study PRJEB31516, sample SAMN03275571) | gut metagenome | biome: mammalia-associated habitat; material: feces | host: Papio cynocephalus | place: Kenya | collected 2012-08-06 ... | reverse complement strand
AACATCGTGTTCAAACATTGCTGTTTATTTACAGAACATCAAGAACTTCTAAATTCCAAACATATTTATATTGTCAGACAACGATGCAGACACATAAAAGCAAATCATAGTCCGTTTCATAAGCCACTTTCTAAAATTGCAATCACATAATATCAAAAATGCATGTCAATGTAAATGAGCATATAGATTCACGAAGTAATATGATATATTACGAATGAATCTACTATGCATATTTACATCTGACATGCATTTTGACCACCTTATGTGATTATGATTAGATCAACAATCCAAGCAGATCATTGCTTCGTTTTACAAATGCTGTCATCTTCTCGGCTGAGAGTGGCTTGTTGGCAAGGACAGCCAGATCATAAAGCTGATTGCAGATCATATCCTTGTACTCACCCTCCGGATTGTCTAAGATGTATTTTACAAGCTTGTTGTTTGCATTCAAGACAAGTGTTTCTGCCTCACCGGCACCAAACATAGCAGGATCCATGCCGCCCATGTTGTAGACACGCATCATGTCCATCATACGACGGGAATCCTCGGATACCGTCAAGACTGAAGATACATTCTCATTTTTCATGTTCTCAACCTTGACTACAAGCTTGTCATTTCCGGTTGCTTTCCTGAATGCCTCAGAAAGCTTATCCGTGTATTCCTTCGTCTGCTCCTCGGTCAGCTTCTCACCGACAAAGTTATCAGCGAGATCTGCATCAATACGAAGGAACTTCACATTTTCGTTCTTAGCCTCAAGGTGTGTAATGTATGGGGTATCAATGTTGTGTGTCAGATAAACCGCATTCATACCCTCTTCCTTGAACATGTTGATATACTGCGACTGTGCCACTTCATCGGAGATATAGAATACCTTATTCTCGTATTTCTCCTTGCCCTCTTCGAGATACTCCGGAAGTGTGATGTACTTGCCATTGATGTCCTTAAAGAGCATGTAGTCTGTCATCTTGTCACAGAACTTCTCATCCTTCAGGCATCCAAACTTGATGAATGGGCTTAAGTCATCCCAATACTTCTCGTAATCTTCTCTATCATTCTTATACATGCCAATCAGCTTATCAGCGACCTTCTTCGTGATGTAATCCGAAATCTTCTTGACAAATCCATCATTCTGCAATGCAGAACGGGATACATTCAGCGGCAGATCCGGACAATCAATCACGCCTTTCAACAGAAGCAGGAACTCCGGAATAACTTCCTTGATGTTATCTGCTATAAATACCTGATTATTATATAACTTAATTGTTCCCTCTAACTGGTCATACTGTGTATTGATCTTCGGGAAGTACAAAATACCCTTTAAGTTAAATGGATAATCCATATTCAAGTGAATCCAGAAGAGCGGCTTCTTGAAGTCTAAGAACACATGCTGATAGAAATCAATATACTGCTCATCGGTACAATCCTTTGGATTGCGCATCCAGAGTGGATTTGTATCATTTAAAGGCTTTCTCTCTTCCTTCTTTTCCTCTGGAGCATCCTCTTTCTTCTCTTCTGCCTCATCCTTCTTCGGTGCATCGCCGACAAGCTCATCCTCCTGTGTTGTGTCGACCTCGATCACCTTGTCCTGTTCTTTCTTATCAGCTTCCTTCTTGGCTGCCTCTTCCTCTTCCTTATCCTCATTGATAAAGTAGATATTGTATGGCATAAATGCACAGTACTTCTGGATGACTTCCTTTACACGATATTCATTTGCATACTCTAAGCAATCCTCATTCAGATACAATGTGATGGCTGTACCACGAATATCGTCGTTGCTCTCGCTCATCGTGTAATTCGTTCCGCCATCGCACTCCCAATATACCGGCTTTGCGCCTTTCTTGTAGGAGCATGTCTCGATCGTTACCTTATCGGCAACCATAAATGCGGAATAAAAACCAAGACCGAAATGACCGATGATCTGCTCATCACCAGACTTATCTTTGTATTTATTTATGAAGTCCGTTGCACCGGAAAATGCAATCTGGTTGATATATTTGTCAACCTCTTCTTCAGTCATACCTAGACCATTATCCACGAATGTCAAAGTCTTATCCTTGGCAGACGCATACACCTCAATCTTGTACTCCTCACCTTCGACTTCCTCATATTCTCCCATCACGGCAAGCTTCTTTAATTTTGTAATTGCATCACAGCCGTTGGAAATCAGCTCTCGAATAAAGATATCCTGATCGGAATAAAGCCATTTCTTAATAATCGGAAAAATGTTGTCACTGTTAATTGATAAATTACCCTGTCGTTCCATGTCTTATTACCTCCTAATAACAAACACAAGTCTGCTGTCCTTTCCTGCAGACTTCATTTTGCGAATGTATATTTCATTAATAAGATAATAATACCTGGAAATATGAATGTCAAGAAAAAATTAGCACTCATTTTTATTGAGTGCTAATAATTCTACTTTAAATATAATATTTCTTGATCGTATCGTCCCAGATATGCTCCAATGTCTTATCCATCGTAAATATCTTCAGAGATGTTCCGGTTGTCACAGACAGCGTTTCATGCTCATAGACAACGTTCATAAACAAGGCACTCACGTCCTCCTCTTTGACCGGCAGATTGTTCATTTCAAGCAAACGGCTGATATTCTCGCGATTAAACATCAGAATAATCTTAAAGCCAATCGGCAGCCGTCCCCCTTTGAGATACGCATACATGGTCGCCTTAATATCCTTCCACTCGATATATTCCGGCAGCTCCGCCTGCGCCTCCGTATCAAAATACTCGCGGTTCAGCCTGCCATTTACATAATAGTCAAGCTTCGTTTTCACCCGTGCTTCATACAGATAAAAACTGTCATATTTCTCCTTTTCAAACAGTTCTTTTATATATTCAGCTTTTTCTTCAATCTCAACGATTTCCATCTTTTACCTCTGATTTAAATATACCGTTACCAGTTCATACGCGCCGTAAGGCTCTTCCGTGTACTGAAAATACTGCACCGCACTCACATCCTGCATAAAAGAATAATCAAAATCGGTCGTATAATCAGTCACAACAACCTCAATCGTCCCCGTGCTGTTGCGCAATGCCTGATCCCTGAGCAGTGCTCGAAATGCATCGCTGTCGCAGATCAGATCATTCTGTTCGTAATAATTATAATCGGTGCTGTCACATGCCGGAAATGCATCCTGCTTCCAGTCATGGCGTTCGTCCATGATTTCATCCGTCACATTGAAATACTCGTGTCCGGCATATACACCACGGTCTGGAAGCGGATCGTCCCATGTAGCATCTACCTGATACCAGTTTCCATCCAGGCGCACCTGATTCCATGCATGCAGCTCATTATCCGCCGTTCCAGTCACGATCTGGTTCTCGATTCCGACGCAAGTCATAAGCAGTGCCATCGCCTCCGCATATCCATTGCACACAGCTTTGTTCTGCACGAGAGCGCCGTATGCCCGATACGCATAATCCTTGGAAGATTCCACATACCCATACTGGCAATGCACCACAATGTAATCATGGATGGCAAGCTCTTTTTCATAGTCTGTCATATCCGGTTTGATGATCTGCTTCAACACCTCTTCCACCTTATCATACAGCTTATAGGCAAGTGCATGATCGGATGGAATTGCAGCACCATTTACATATTTCTGCCATACATAATAATTGTCCGAGATCTCATATAGAAACTGTATCTGCATGCCGTCATGGCTCTTCTCTGTCACCATATACCGGTCGACCATACCGTTCATACTGCACAGATTCTCGTTGATATTGGAAATGTCACTCTCCGAAATCCCAGATATATAGAAATTGCCGGTTGTTTTTCCATCGTTGATCTGTTCGGTCACCAGTTGTGTCAGTTCTTCCATGCTGTATGCGGTCTCATCTGGATGCAGATAGGAACCGATACGGAAATTGAAAAAATAAAACACGAGGATCACGGCAACTACAAGTATGGGAATGATGATATGCAGCTTTCCTTTTTTCTGCCTCATTTAATGTTTACTCCTGTCTTTTTCTTCCTCGTCCGGCTCATCGTCTCCTCCATTTCCACCTTTTCCTACCATGATCAAAACGACCATCAATACGATGGAGACGATCAGGCAGATGGCTACCAAGAGTGGTTTGCTACTGTCGCCGGTTGCGATTATATTTGCAAGAATTGCGTTCATGTTTATCTCCTTATCCCGACAACTGCGAAACAGATATACTATGAACATATATGATACACTTTATTCTCTCTGTTTCGCACTTGTCTCATATATGTCTATAATTATGTAAATCATTCTAATGTATATAATGATAAATCGCAACCTTTTTTCTCGTTTGTCTTGTCGGTTCTTAGGAATTGTTGTATAGTATTTGAGGAATAAAATAGATAAAGTGAGGTAAATTATGGCACAGTTATGGGGCGGTCGTTTCACAAAGGAGACGGACCAGTTAGTATATAATTTTAATGCATCGATCAGCTTCGATCAGAAGTTCTACAAGCAGGACATCCGCGGCAGCATCGCGCATGTAACAATGCTTGCAGCAAGTGGTATCCTGACAGATGCAGAACGCGACCAGATCATTGATGGTTTAAACGGCATCCTTGCCGATGTAGAAAATGGAACTTTGGAGATCTCTTCCAAGTATGAGGATATTCACAGCTTTGTGGAAGCAAATCTGATTGACCGGATTGGTGATGTCGGCAAGAAGCTGCACACCGGTCGTTCAAGAAACGATCAGGTAGCACTCGATATGCGTCTGTATGTGCGCGATGAGATTCTCGAAGTTAAGAAGCTTCTTGTATCCCTGATGAAAGAGCTGCATACCCTGATGAAGGAAAATGTAGCTACTTATATGCCAGGCTTTACGCATTTACAGAAAGCTCAGCCTGTTACATTTGCTCATCATGTTGGTGCGTATATGGAGATGTTCAAGCGTGATTACAGCCGATTGACTGATATCTATGCACGTATGAATTATTGTCCGCTTGGTGCAGGTGCTCTGGCTGGAACAACTTATCCTCTGGATCGTGACCTGACTGCCAGCCTTCTGGATTTTGCAGGTCCAACTTTAAACAGTATGGATTCGGTATCTGACCGTGACTACGTGATCGAGATGCTTTCCGCATTCTCCACAATCATGATGCATCTGTCCCGTTTCTCTGAGGAGATCATTATCTGGAACTCCAACGAGTACCAGTTCGTAGAGTTAGACGATGCATACAGCACCGGAAGTTCCATCATGCCACAAAAGAAGAACCCGGATATCGCCGAACTTGTCCGTGGAAAAACCGGACGCGTGTATGGCGCACTGATTTCCATTCTCACAACCATGAAGGGAATTCCTCTTGCATATAACAAGGATATGCAGGAGGACAAAGAACTTACCTTTGATGCAATCGATACCGTCAAGGGATGTATTGCTTTGTTCACAGGTATGATCTCTACAATGAAGCTCAACAAGCCTGTCATGGAGAAAAGTGCCATGAACGGATTTACAAATGCTACCGATGCGGCTGATTATCTGGTTAATCATGGTGTTCCATTCCGTGATGCACATGGTATCGTTGGTCAGCTTGTACTCTATTGCATCGTGCATGACAAATCCCTGCTTGATATGTCGATTGACGAGTATAAAGCAATCAGCCCGGTATTCGAGGATGATATCTACGATGCGATCAGCTTGAAGACCTGTGTCAGCAAACGAAATACGATTGGTGCACCGGGGGAGGAAGCGATGAAGCAGGTGCTCGCCATCAATGAGGAATATCTGAGAAATTTATAATGAATACGTAAATGCGAAAATTTACATATATATGAGTTGTACATAATTACATAATTCTACGCAGACGCGCTCTCGCTCACTTCCACACGCAGCGGTACTAAACTCACTGCTATGCAGTTCGTTAAGTGCCGGCGTGTTCCAATGGTCTGCTTAAGAATTAGTAATTATGTACAACTCAATACACTGTATAGTTTTCTTTCGCATTTACTTACATGATGGAGTTCTTACAATTATATTTTGGAAAGGAGTTTACCTTTATGAATAAGACGACAAAGGCGAAGTATGATCTTGCGACGCGTATGTTGAAAGTGGATATTTCGGTAGATGAAGTGGCTCTGATGTCCGGGCTTACGGTAGAAGAAATCGAGAAATTAAAGGCTGGGATTGAGCCGGAAGAAATTATTGACGAGGCAGCGTTCGCAGAGAAAGCGCTGAAGAGCAAAGACAAGCAATAATTATAACAAAAAGAAAGCGATTCGATAAAAATCAAATCGCTTTCTTTTTTGTTATTCTAATTTCTATTGTCACATCGAATCAACACATCACATGTAACCATTCTTGTAACAAACTTGTTATACCTGCTCATACAGTCTCTGATAGATCTCTGCGGAATTGGACCAGCTGTAGTTCTGCTGCATTGCGCATTCCTGCATACTCTGCCATGCATCCTTCCTGTCGAAGAATACCTGCTTTGAGTAATTAATCGTATTCAACAGTTCATGTGCATTATAGTTTGCAAATGAGAATCCGGTTCCGCTGCCATCAAACTCATTGTAAGGGATAACCGTATCCTTCAATCCACCTGTCTCTCTTACGATAGGCAGTGTACCATAACGGAGTGCCATAAGCTGTGTCAGTCCACATGGCTCGAAGCGGGATGGAACTAACATTGCATCGCACGCTGCGTACATCTTGTGTGACAGCTCATCTGAATAATAAATATTTGCAGATACCTTCGCCGGATGGATGCCCTGATAATACCGGAACATATCTTCGTAACGGCGCTCACCGGTACCAAGTACGACAAACTGTGTACCATCGGTACAGATCTCGTTCATGACACGATCAACCAGATCCAAACCCTTCTGGTCGGTCAGTCTGGAAATAATACCGATCATGTAAGCGTTCTTGTCTTCCGGAAGTCCCAGCTCCTTCTGCAAAGCAAGCTTGTTTGCCACCTTGTTCTTGCGGAAGTTCTTCAATGTGTAGTTCTTGTAGATTTTCTTATCTGCAGCCGGATCGTAATCCTTGTAATCAATACCATTTACAATGCCCCATAAGCTCTGGTTTCTCGCACGAAGCAGACCATCTAAGCCCTCGCCATAATAAGGTGTCTGAATCTCCTGTGCATAAGTATTCGATACGGTTGTGATCTTATCTGCATAAACAAGACCACCCTTGAGCATACTTGCGTCCTTGTCGATTTCCAGCTTGTCCGGTGTAAACAGATAATCCGGGAGTCCGGAATATTCCTGTACGGTCTTGATATCCCATCTTCCCTGAAACTGTAAATTATGGATCGTCATGATTGACTTCATTCCACTATAGAATGGATTGTCCGCAAATAATGTCTTCAGATATACCGGAACCAGTCCTGCCTGCCAGTCATGGCAATGTACGATATCCGGCCGGAATCCGATACTTGGCAGAATCGAAAGTGCCGCCTTGCTGAAATAGCAGAACTTCTCAATATCCCATTTCATATCATCACTGTAGATATTAAACCCATTGAAATAATACTCATTGTCAATAAAATATACCGGAACCCCTTCATATTCCAGATACATAACCCCGACATACTGCTGTTTCCATCCAATATCCATATGAAAATGCGTCAGATAACGCATCTTTTCCTTAAATTTTGCCGGCAGACACATATAATTCGGAATGATGACACGCACGTCATACTCCTTTTTATCAAAAATTCTCGGCAGTGTACCAACAACATCCGCAAGTCCGCCAGTCTTGATAAATGGTACACATTCCGATGCAATATAAGCCACTTTCTTCATGTTTTTTGTCCTCCCATATCCGACTCTGAAAGTCTCGTAACAAAGTTATCTCAATTTTAGCATAAGCACTCCGATTATTCAATCCATTTTATGGCACATTCTGTCAAAACTCGTCCGGTTCTACCGGCTGGATAACCGGCGCATCTTCTGCAGCATCGCCCGGTCTACCTCCGCCTCTCCGTAACGGATATCCTCATAGCAGCGCGTCAGTTCCGTCACATCTGCCAGCGACTGCTCGCTTAGCTCCACCTCGATCTCCCGTCCTGTTTTCGACTGTTCGAGTGCAATATCATAGCGGTAGCGTTCAATGCAGTCCTTGTAATATCGTCTTGCACGCTGTCTACGCGACAGAAACCACCGCTGTTCCTCTGTACGCGTCCGCTGTTCTTCTTTTTTCTTTTTCACTACAACCAGTTCCACCTGGTCGGTCGAAATATTGCGTCCCGACATCAGGAACCGGACGAATCGCGCCAATACTTTATACGCAATAAACAATCCCAGACAGATCAGTCCGACATAAAGTACCGGTTCCAGTGTCTGTCCGACGGAACGAAGGCCCACCGGCACATTGCCATCATCAAACTGCTGATGCTCACTTGTCTCCGCCTCTCCGCCCCGGAACCAGAAACTGATATAATGATAGAAAAGTCCGATTGCCATCGCGATCACACGAACTACCGCCAGCATCGCCTGTCCGATCAATGCAATCACTCTGCGGAAATCAAACACTTCACCAAGCACCAGTCCAAGCGTCAGACAGAGGATAATCGCACCAACCATGATTGTATTTACAGACAGTATCTGCCGAATCGGAATTCCCGATACATGACTGGTTGCGTCCAGATAATTTTCTATGCCATCGGTATACACCAGTGCAAGATACAGAAAAAGCAGAATCAGCGCCGTCACATAAGCATAGATCTGCAGTCCCTGTACACCGAGATGTCCGCTCACAAGATACACAATCAGACACAGTAGAAAAGACGGCCACGGAAGCTCATCCATCTGCTTCCTTTTATTTTTCCATGTGCTTTTTACAGATGCCATCAAAAGATAACACGGAATCAGAAAATAAAACCATTGAGTCTCCGTCGATACCGGCAATAAAAACATTGGCAGCCGTAGCACCGCATGTCCGACAAACAGCCACACATAATGCCCCGCCTTCTCCCGCAAAATATACGAATATACAAACATCGCACCCGTGATCGGAAGCAGAAAGTAATGTACATCCTGTTTTAACAGTACAACTTCAAAAAAAGCAAAGCACAGACTGCAGCAAAGCCATTCATATAACAGCTGCAGAAGCTTCGTGACCTGTAACAGTTTAGATTTCATTCCACTTCACCTCCACGCCCTGCATATAACTACGCCATCCAGTCTTGTCCTGAATGTCATAATACGGAACTACCATGTGCAGCTCCGGATGATTTCTATGCATATAATCAAGCTTGATAAGCAGATCCTCCTTGTAATAAGGAGAAATAATCACATACGTCACCTGCTCTTTCATGTGCTGTATCTCATTATCTACCAACTGCAGGAACGAATCAATTCCCGCATTTTCCCTGATACGTGCCAGATATTTGTCGATCGTTTCACCGTGTTCTATCGACATGCCCGCTTCCACACGCTCACAGGCTCCGGTCATGCAGTCAATCCCGTTCGATACAAGCTCCACCGACACTTTATGCCGCAGAAAATAATCGGCAATCGTCCCTGCCATCCGGATACTCATTTCCTGCAGATATTCCGTCTTTACCATGATGTTAGTCTCCAGATTGAGCAGAATCCGCACACGCTGTTCCGATGTATAGCCATACATATTTACCATGAGCCTTGATGCCTTTGCGGTCGCTTTCCAGTTGATCTTCCCATAAGTATCGCCATAGGTGTATTCCCGGATTCCACGAAATGTGTATGGGTCTTCCATCTGGTTTCGTCTCGTTTCCAGCTCGCCGAGCAAATGAGAACAAAACATCGAAAGCTCCGGAGATGCAACACGCTTCGGCAGCACATACAGCCACGCATCAGATTTGCAGCTATACGCGAAATTCGTTGTCATGAAGAAATCCCGCGCCGTCATATTCAGACTCGGTATACCATACAGTCCCCGTTTTCCGGTCTGAAATGGCAGCCGCCGCGTGATCTTCCGGCAGCCAAGCACAGAGAACACATCGTTTCGATAATAGCTGTCGGTCACGACCGTATTTTCTGTATCTGAAAACCGAAAGGAACGGTCGGTCGAAAATTTGACGTGAAAGACCGGCAAAGGCAGAAACTTCCCATTGTAGATAACTTCTGTCAGGGCGCTCGCATCCCCTTCTCTGACGCACGCATCCTCAAATGAAATTGTCACATCGAGATTCCGGTTCCACCATTTCGCGTACAGACGTTTCTGCACAATATAAACCAGACTCGCAATCACAAGTGCAACAATCAGATTCACTGTTTCCAATCCTCCACCGGTACTTCGACCGCTGCTACAATCTCCTGCATCCGTTCGTTGTTATCCTTTGTACTTCCATAGGTCAGCAGACGATGTGCCAGCACACATGGAGCAAGCAGCTTCACATCATCCGGTATCACATACGTTCTTCCCTGCATTGCCGCATAACACCGCGATGCACGGACAAGTGCCAGCATCGCGCGCGTGCTGACCTCTGTCATGACGCCATGGTTCTTTCCGGTCTCCTCCACGATCCGGACAATGTATTCCCGGATACATGGATGTACAGTTACCTTTCTTGCTGCTTCACGCATCTGTGCAATCTGCTCCGCCGTGCAGACCGGTTTCAGAGAAAGAAGCGGATGTTCTCCCATGAAAGTCTCCATCACGTGCAGTTTCGCCTGCGTATCCAGCTGTCCCATCGAAAGTTTCATCATGAAACGGTCGATCTGTGCTTCCGGGAGCGGATAAGTTCCGGTTGTCTCGATCGGATTCTCCGTCGCAATTACCAAAAAAGGCTCCGCCAGAGGTAATGTCTCCCCATCGATCGTCACCTGTTTTTCCTCCATCGCCTCTAACAGACTCGCCTGTGTCCGCGGCGTCGCACGGTTGATCTCATCAGCAAGCAGAACATTTGTAAATACCGGTCCCTTCACCAGATGAAACTCGCCATCCTTCTGACTGTACACATTCAATCCCGTGATGTCACTCGGCATCAGATCCGGCGTAAACTGCACTCGTTTCTGCTCAACATCCAGCAGACGTGCAAATGTCTTGGCAAGTGTCGTCTTTCCACTTCCCGGACGATCCTCTAACAGCACATGTCCACCAGCGAGCAGAGCGACTAGCAGCTTCTCAACAACCTCCTCTCCGGCAATCACAACCTTCGATGCTTCCGCGATCACATTCTGTGTTATTTTCTGCACCTCTGTAACTTCCATAATTCCTCCTGTTTTCTATCTTATTTCTTCGTATATTCCATATATAAATTTATTCTAGCATAATCTTGCAAAAATGGAAAATTTTTTACACGTTTTCACCAATCTATGATATAGTTGATTTATCATATTTCGGGAGGTTTCCTATGAATTGTAAAGCATGCGGACATGCATTGAACCAATATGGCATCTGTCCGGTCTGCGGGTGGCAGGATCCATCGTACGGACAGCAATCGTCCTACAATGGGCAGCAGATCCCATACCAGCAGCCATACAACGGACAACATATGTACAACCAGCAACAACCTTATAACGGGCAGCAGATATACAATCAGCAACAACCATACAATGGACAGCAGATGTACAATCAGCAATCGTCCTACAACGGGCAGCAGATGTACAACCAGCAATCGTCCTACAACGGGCAGCAGATGTACAATCAGCAACAACCGTATAATGGGCAGCCGATGTACAACCAGCAACAGCCTTATAACGGGCAGCGGATACAATACCAGCAACCACAAGGTTCCGTTCCACCAGCGCCTAAGAAAAAGAAGAAATGGCCGCTCTTTGCCGGCATCGGCGGATGTGTTGTTGTTCTGGCAATCGGAATTGCACTGATCGTAACCAAACGACCAATCAAGGATCTGACAAACGACGATACCCATACAACAACCGAACAGTCGACCATGCCTTCTACAACAGAAGCATCTGTGACAGAGCATCCACAACAGGTGGAAGCCGACACGAAAACCGTTATGATCTACATGGTCGGTTCCGATCTGGAAAGCCAGTATCAGGCAGCTTCCACCGATATCGAAGAAATGCTTGATTCCGGCTATGATGAATCAAATATGAATGTCCTGATCTATACCGGTGGCTGTACAAACTGGCATAACCGTGACATCCCGGAGGATGCCAACTCGATTTTAAAGATTGAGAATGGAGCGTTGACGGAGCTTACCTCCAAGGATGCTTCCAACATGGGGGATCCATCAAATCTGACAGAATTTTTAAATTACGGTTACACGAACTATCCGGCAGAGCAATATGACTTGATCTTATGGAACCACGGTGGCGGTGCGTTCTTCGGATATGGCTATGACGAGACAACCAATGACAGTCTGACCTTAGACGAACTTGATCAGGCATTTGCAGACTCGCCATTCCATAACGGAAACAAGCTGGAGTTTATCGGATTTGACGCCTGTCTGATGGCAAACATCGAGACCGCACACACATTAAGTCCTTACGCCAATTACATGGTTGCCTCACAGGAATCGGAACCTGGCAGTGGATGGTCCTACTCTTTCCTTGCCGATATCGGAACGCTTCAAAGCGGCAAAGACATCGGGCAGAAAATCGTGGACAGCTACATGCAGGGCACTACAGATTATATGAACAGCATGCCATTTTCCTATGCAACGATCTGCTTATCCGTATTGGATCTGAGTCAGGTAGAAACATGTGAGACGGCATTAAATGATTTGTTTGCTTCTGTCAATAAAGATTTCAACGAAAGCACCTACCCGCAGTTTTCTTCTATGCGTAAGAATTCCAAGGAAATTGCAGCCGCCTACTCCTATACAGAAGGTTCCTATGATATCATCGATCTTGCCGATTATGCATTACATATGAAATCCATCTATCCGGCAGAATCCGGCGCCCTCTCGGACGCATTGAACAAACTGATTGTATATTCCGATGCAAATGAGTCAAAGATCAACGGCGTATCAATCTATCATCCATATTACACGAAGCAATATGCATCTTCGTTAATACCGATGTACACAACCTTTGATTTTGCAGAAAATTATACGAGCTACATTTCCCGGTTCGCCGGTATGCTGACCGACACCGATGCATTTACTGTAACCTGGAATCCAGAAGATCTCGTTCCAACAATGAACGGTGATTCCACATTCTCCGTTACACTAAATGCGGAACAATCTTCTGCTTTGCAAAATGCATATTTTGTAATTGCAAAGAAAGATCAGGAAAAGGACGGCATGTATGATCTTGTTGCATTAAGCTCCGCTATCTCAAACGATGGAACCGGAACGCTGACCGCTGATTTCGACGGACAAATTACCTACATGCAAAATGACACAACCAAAGAAAACTACGAACTGATGTATACTGTGCAGGAAAAGACAGATACCTACACCCGCTATCTGATCTCCAGTATCCTCTACAATGACGATATCGAGGGAGACGACAGTATGTATGCATATTTTGTCTTAGAGGTATCCGATGAACATCCGGAAGGACAGATTCTGGGTGCTTATCCGATTGACAATTATATCAACACAGAAGGAAACGAAATCTTCCCGGAGCGTTACGAGATTGATATCAACGACTACCAGAATGTCGCGTTCGGATATTTCTCTCACCGTTTCACCTCAAACGAAGACCTGACAAACTTCAACGATGCAGACTGGGCAGATCTGACGATCAATTACAGCTCATTCCCAATCTCCGAAGGCTTCACGCCAATACGGGATGCATTGCTTGCCGGAGAAGAATATTATGGTATGTTCATCTTCGAGGATATGCAGGGAAACAGACATTGTTCAAGTCTGGTACAGATTCAGTAAATAACTAATAACTTATTGCAGAGAAAAAATGCGTCAGCTTAACGCTGGCGCATTTTTTCATATCCACTCCGGCTGCCACTGCTGGCAGTTTCCTGATCATATTTATCTTTCAACCGGTCGATATCCGACTTCACTCCACGCACATCGAAATGTGGCAGTTCAAATTTATATCCATTGTCTGCTAAGAAACGATATGCAACCGAAAATGTAATATCATCGAAGTTCGTCATGAACCGCTGGTTGATTTCCCTGACGCAGCTCTCTACACTCTCGTACTTGCCCGGATCAATCTCCGCAAATATCTGATAAAATGTATCGAGGCAGATACTTCTCTGACTCTCAAAATCCGATGTCACGTTCTGCACCGGAAATGCATGCAGGTATGCTCTTAGCCATGCGGAATCTCCCCGATACCACTGTGATATCGTATCGTATTTCTGATCCATGTCTAAGATCTCCCGCTCCCAGCAGTTTGACATATAGGATGCATCCACTATCCGGTTGATCTCTTCTTCTGTCAGATACAGATCATATTTCTGATTAAATTTTTGAACGATTTTTCTTCGCTTTGGTACTGCTCTTGTCAGTCCTGTTACCGTGGTTCCCGCTTTTGCGTCCGACTGGCTGTAATGATTCTTGTAGTAGTCATAATCATTTTGTTTCTGCTTTGCCTTCCCCTTGGAGGATCTGGCAATCAGCCATGCGACAAGCCAGATTGGAGCTCCAAAAAAAGCGATTACAATCGAAACTGCCAAGAGCCCACCAAACAGGGAGCTAAAACCAGACAACCCACCGAATATAACAAACAGTGCTATGATCCAGCCAATCTTATTGTGAATCTTGCTGTAAACATTCGGATTATTCCTGCCATACATTCCATACCAAATGAAAAAAATAATTATAAGTGGCATAATATTCCTCTATATATATTGAACCTCTAATATACTTTACCTACCAAACAGTTTAATCTATCTGATATGTTTGTATATCATAATAACACCACACATCAACGTGATGTCATTCACGCACATTAACGTGTTTCATTATACCATACGCATAATTAGAAAAGCAAGTATTCCAATTCTCTATCCAACTGCATTTCGTAGGAAATATGCTATACTCTTTTTTAACAAAACAGAGCAGCCAACTATTGTGACTGCTCTTGTCTCATTCAAATAATAAATTTATAGATTTTGTTATATTCCCAAAAGCTGCTTTTTCTTTGCATCAAATTCTTCTTGGGTAATAATCCCTTGATCTAATAGTGTTTTGAATTTTATTATTTCATCAGCTTGTTGTGGTCAAGCTTTTTTGTAACACTACGACCTAATTTCTGCCACAGGGTTT